>ENA-OUQG01001162-OUQG01001162.1-human-gut-metagenome-genome-assembly--contig:-NODE-1162-length-14623-cov-19.150810_pt1 | contig 14623 bp, 11 predicted proteins | sample MGYA00237943_ERZ548823 | MGnify/ENA primary metagenome ERZ548823 (study PRJEB26490, sample SAMN05194731) | human gut metagenome | biome: terrestrial biome; feature: human-associated habitat... | reverse complement strand
TGTAATAACGGTATCCGACATAAAGAGACTCTCTGTACTCACTGCTTCTTTCTTTGCTTGGGTAATATGCATATGCCGGTGTATCCTCGTAATGGAGCGGGTAAGTCTCATTCAGCTTACCTGACGGATTTACTTTTCCGGTCAGAACATTCATCATTGCTGACGCGCCTGCCTGTCCGCCAAGATAACCATGTACGATTCCTTTTACATATGGATACCATGGCATCTCGATCGCTGATCCGGCTGAAAGAACTACGATTATATTCTTATTTACTGTTGTAAGTTCATTAAGTAATGTCTCCTGTGCGGCCGGCATGGACATATGTGTACGGTCAAGTCCTTCGGATTCGCTGATTTCATCAAGTCCTCCGAAGAAAAGAACGACATCTGCTTTCTTCGCAAGCTCTACTGCCGCCTTTGTTAGCTTCTGATTCGGTTTTCTGTTGCGAATATATCCCTGCTCATATGCAACAACATCCAGATCTGTTGATCCAATCACATCAAGGATTGCTTCCGGCTGTTTTGCAGAATTTACAAGCGATGACCCGGCTCCCTGATATCTTGGGACTTTCGCGAAATCTCCGATCACTGCAACTTTCGTTCCCGGTTTCAACGGAAGGATCTGATCCTCATTTTTCAGGAGAACAATACTTTCCTCTGCCGCTTTTCTTGCCAAGTTATGATGCGCTTCCACATCAAATGTTTTTCCCTTTGCGTCTTCTGTTGCCTGATGTGTTGAGAAGATTACATTTAAAAGCTCATCCAGTCTCTGATCCAATACTGCTTCATCAAGATCACCGTTCTCAACTGCATGAATAATATCATACATACCTGATTTTCCTGTTCCCGGCATTTCCAAATGGCTTCCGTTCTTCACACCAAGTGCATGATCATTACTTCCGCCCCAGTCAGATACAACAAAGCCATCAAAGCCCCACTCATCTACCAGGATTTCCTGCAGCATGTGGCTGTTTTCATTTGCATAGACTCCATTTACTTCATTATAAGAAGACATGATGGACTTTGACTTGCCTTCCTTAATCGCAATCTCGAATCCGGTTGTATAAATCTCACGGAACGTTCTTTCATCCACAACAGAATCATTTGCCATGCGGCGCAGCTCCTGACTGTTTGCTGCAAAATGCTTTGGACAAGCTGCAATACCCTTGCTCTGGATTCCACGGACATATGCTGCTGCCATCTTTCCTGCATGATACGGATCCTCTGAAAAATACTCAAAGTTTCTTCCACACAACGGACTTCTTTTGATATTCAGTCCAGGTCCGAGGATTACATTGACGCCCATTGTCACTGCCTCTTCTGCAAGTGCTTCTCCAATTTCTTCTCCAAGTGCTTCGTCCCAGCTGTTTGCCACTCCTGCTGCTGTCGGAAAACACGTCGCCGGAAGACTAGCATTCAGTCCCAAATGGTCTCCTGCTCCTGCCTGTCTTCTCAGCCCGTGAGGTCCATCGGACATTGCCATAGACGGAATCCCATATTTTTCAAAATCAACTGTCTCCCATGTGTTCTTTCCTGACATCATAATTGCTTTCTCTGCCAGTGTCATTTTTCTGATCAACTTTTCATATTTCAGACTCATTTTGAAACCTACCTTTTACTCTATAATATGATAATTATTATTTGGTTACTGTCACAGTACCTGTAATTTTTTGCATTTTGTATATCACAAGTATATTTTTAATGAAATTATCATAACACAAAAAGCAGACCGTTAAGGTCTGCTTTCATAAATGGTCGTTTTTTCTACATGAACTGTTTTAATAACATTTTTTATTTTGATTTTTTCAATAATTTCTTATACGAGAAATCGATAGCAAATGCGCCTAGCGGAGCTGTCAGCACAATCGCTAAAACAGCCACGGTAAGAACGGTATCTCCGCATGCAAATCCCATCGCAAGAGGGATTCCACCGATTGCGGCCTGAACTGTTGCTTTCGGTGTATAAGCCATCATGGCAAATAATCGTTCTGTCTTCTTGAGACTTGTTCCAAGAAGGCAGACGGATACACCAAGCATACGAAACACCAGTGCACCTACGATAACAACTAACGCTTTCACACCGATTTTTCCAAGATATCCGACATTCACTGTTGCTCCTACAAGCACAAACAGAAATACTTCTGCTGCCACCCACAGCTTTCCATATTTCACAGAAATCCTCTTCGCAACAACTTCTCTCTTCTTCTGCAAACCGATCCCAATGAACATGATCGCGATCAATGCTGAAAATGTAATCGCCGTATTCAAACTGTCTTCCATAACAACAAGCAACAGAGAAATACTCAAAATGATCAACACTTTCGAGGTATCTCTTATATGCACTTTCTTAAAGAAATACGCAAGACATGTCCCTATTAATAATCCAATCCCAATTCCAAGGAAAATAGAAACCGGAATATTGATAAAACTGAGTATAGATGTACTTTGTCCCTGCATCATTCCTGTAAATGTTGAAAACAGCACGATGACATAGACGTCATCCACAGATGCGCCCGCAAGAATCAGCTGCGGAATCCCCTGTTTCACGCCATAGCCTTCCTCCATCAGCTTCACCATTCTCGGTACTACAACAGCCGGTGAAACTGCTGCAAGCACAGCTCCCATGATTGCAGCTTCAAGTATAGATAATCCCATCAGCTTCGGAGCCAGCAGTACAATTCCAACAATCTCAAACGTTGCCGGAACAAAACACATCATCACAGCCGGTCTTCCGATCTTTTTAAGTCCTGAAAGATCCAGACCAAGACCGGCTCTTGTAAGGATGATAATCAGCGCGATCTTTCGAAGCTCGGCTGAGATTCCAAGAATACTGTCATCCAACAGATTCAGTACATATGGGCCGAGTATCATCCCCGTGATCATCATTCCAAGCAAGCTTGGCAGTTTGATTTTCTTACAGATCCAGCCCATAGACATTCCTACAAGCAAGATCAAAGCAATACTTAGTAACATCTATTAAATTGCAAGCAAGTTCTTGATTGCTTCCATGTAAATCTGTACTGCTTCTTCAACTTCAGATACGAGTGTGTACTCGTCGGCACCGTGGATGCGGTAATCTACGCCCGGTTTCTCCGGTCCGAATGCGATGATGTTCTTTAAGGACTTCGCATAAGTTCCACCACCGATTACTAACGGTTTGTTCTCTGTATCTCCTGTTACATCTGTATAAGCTTTGTACAGTGCCTCTACAAGTGGAGACTCTTTCGGGAAGAACAATGGTTTTGTAGTTGTGTGGATCTCAATGCGTCCGTTCTCGTCTTCAAGCTTTCCTTCGCACATCTTAACCATATCTTCTACAGAGTATGTTACCGGGAATCTGATATCGATCGTAGCGGAGATCACACCGTCTTCTGTCTTAACGATTCCGTTACAGAATGTAAGCTCTCCAAACTCATCTGCACATTTCAGACCGATTCCTGATCCGTCACACGCTGTACCAATGTGTGAGTTATAGAATTCTACGAAATCATCTTCAAATCCGGCTTTTGCAAGACAATCAAAGATAACACCTGCAGCGTTAACTCCAAATGCCGGTGTACTTGCATGTGCAGATACTCCCTTTGCATAAATAGTGATCTTTCCATCTTCCTCTGTTACTTTGTATTCCTGAAGTTTTGTCTCTGCGAAAGCAGCTTCCAGTCTGTCTTTCAGTCCTTCTTCTGCCGGAATCTCTGCTGTACATGCATCACATACGGCATTGAATACAAATCCACCATTGATAGAAATAATCTTTGTATTCTTAGAAGTTGCCAGCATGCCAAGCATACCTTTCTCTCCGTGAATACATGGGTAACTTGCATCCGGTGTAAATCCACAAGATAACTCTTCTGCCACTTCATTATAATGCTCCATACATCTGGAACCATTTTCCTCATTACATCCCATGATCAGACGAACTCTCTTGTTAAGCTCCACACCTGAATCACGAAGAAGCTTCATCGCATAAAGTGCTTCCATAACAGGTCCTTTATCATCTGTTGTTCCACGTCCGTAAACATAATCTCCTTCTCTTGTCAACTTGAATGGATCATATGTCCAGTCACCGCCCGCCGGTACAATATCCAGATGTCCTGCGATACCAACGATCTCTTCGCCTTCTCCCATCTCTGCATATCCACAGTAGTTATCCAGGTTCACTGTCTTGAATCCGAGTTCATCTGCAATCTGCAGTGCTTCGTGAAGAACCTTTGCCGGTCCCTCTCCAAATGGCATTCCTTCTGCCGGTGTTCCAAGCTGTGAATCTATCGCTACAAGTCTTTCCATATTGCTTAACAATTCTTCTGTTGTTGCATGAATCTTTTCTTTGATATCCATTATTTTCATCCTTCCTTTTTTACTGTTTTCTATCATATGATGCGAGTGTCAAAAGTAAATTTTGCCACTCTCTGATGTAACCGGATTGCTCCATTGCTATGCAATTCCCGCAATCCTCGAATACCTCAAACTCCCATAAAATGGTGTGTTCACACCATTTTATTCCGTTTTCGGTGTTCGGCGTGTCAAAAAGTATAAATTGCTTATTTGTGCGAGCACAAACGCAATTTATACTTTTTGACACTTACATCATCATATCATGTATCGTGAAAAATTTCCAGTCTTCCCTTAACGAAATTATCAACATTTTGTCTATAATCTGGATTAAACAATTCTTCCGTTTTAGATTATATACTCTTAATAAATTTTACTTTTCTTTAGCTTTCGTGACACGAGGTGTTCACAATTCTTCCGTATAATAACATCATCAAGTTGATACAAATGAATTACAAAAGTATCATACATAGAAAAGAAGACGGTGATTGTATTAGCGACAGATCTTTTATGATTGCCGGACTTCGACCAAAAATTACGAATAGTTTATATAGATAATGGCCCGGTGCAGTGCACCGGGCCACGTTTTTGTTATTATATTTTCTTAACCTCTTTTTCCATTTTTCAGATCTTCCACGATTTCATTGTAACGTTTTTTATTCAAACGATAGAAGAACAGTACAACCGCTGTGACAATCCACAAAATTCCGGGAATTGTTGAAAATGCATGTTTCATAACTGCAATTACTTCCGGATTCTGTACCTGATTTGCCACATATCCGTATTGACCAAGCAGTGCTGCAAGGAGTGCAGTTCCTATAGCCATTCCGATTTTATTTCCAAGAGAAACAAATGCGTACTGGAATCCATCATTTCTAAGTCCTGTTTTCCACTCACCGTATTCCACACAATCCGGAATGATTGCGTAGATTGCAGTATTAAATCCTGAAAAGAAGAACTGTGTAATACCTGCCAATGCATAGAATACAATTGGAGATTCTTTTACATTAAAGAAGAACATTGCAAGCATAGCGATTCCTGTAAGTAATGCAAAAACAGATGCTGTTCTTCCTTTATTATTCAACTTACAGAATACCGGCTGGAAACAAGCTGCACCGATAATTGAAGGAATAATAATACACATGGAATATGTTGTATAATAGGAAGCATCTCCTTCTACATAAGTGAAATAATATAAAATATCTGCATTTCTTCCATATAATGTGAAACCAAACAGCACCTGTCCAACTAATGCAAGCAGATATGGTCTATTCTGCATAACGGCCTTCAGTTGTACTTTAATGGAGATTTTTTCTTTCTCCGGAATTGTCACCTGCTCTTTTGTCTTTGCAAAACAGAAGAAATGACATGCAGCAAAGATGCATCCGTAAATAATTGCAACAAACAGATAACCGTTCTTTACACTGTTGCTTCCAAGCCTGCTGATCAGTGGCACTGTTACGATATTGATGATTCCGATTGCGATCATTGCTGCTACGGAACGAGATGTATTGATCTTGGCACGCTCATCAATATCCTGTGTCATAGCACCGCAAAGTGTTCCATATGGAATGTTTACACAGGTGTATCCTAAGACGAGAAGACAGTATGTAATTACCATGTAAACTATTTTCGATGTATTTGACCAATCTGGGTGTGCCCAGAAAGAAAGGATCAAAAGCACTGATGTGATCGGTGCTGCCACCAACAGCCATGGACGGTATCTTCCCCATCTTGTGTTTGTTTTATCTGTTAATCCACCTACGATCGGATCATTGACCGCATCCCAGAATCTTGAAAAAAGCATTAATGCTGATACTGCCGCCATACTGATTCCAAATACATCTGTATAGAAAATCATTAAAAAGTTACTGACAAACATCCAGCTAAAGTTACATCCGACATCTCCGAAACCATATGCAATCTTGCTGATCAGAGGCACTTTTCCATTATTACTCTCGTTTTCCATTAATTACCTCCTAGTCAGAGTTTCTGATAAAACTCTGTCCTCTCTTGATTCGATCACCTATTTCTCCTGCACATTGATGATTACTTTCATCGTTGTCTCGCGGTTATCATCAATATACTGATATGCTTTCAGATAATCTTTGAATGCAAATGTCTTAGAAATCAATGGTCTTAAATGAACTTTTCCTTCATTTACAAGTTCTATACCATCTACATAATCATCATGACGATACATCATTGTGCTCTTGATATCCAGTTCGTGATCATTTGCAACTGCAAGGTCTACTGTTGCCATTCCCGCAAATACGGCAACAAGAACGATGATACTTCCTTTTCTTGCGTATTTAATTGCCTGTCCCATTGTGATATTATTTCCTGCGCAATCATAGATCACATCTGCCTTGTCAGGACCAAAGGCTTCAACCATTGCCTCTCCAAAATCCTTCTCCATAGTATTAACGCATACATCAATACCACATTCTTTTGCCTTATCCAGACGAAGGTCGCTGACATCTGTGATCATTACCTTTGCGGCACCCATTCCTTTTGCTGCCTGTGCAACCAGGTTACCGATCGGTCCTGCACCAAGAACTGCAATATTCAATCCCTTTACATCTCCTACCTGCTTCACTCCATGCACTGCAACTGCCAGAGGCTCGATCATGGCACCTTCTTCATAAGACATATCTTCCGGAATCGGTGTTACTTTAGAGGCATCTACTGCAAAATATTCTGAAGCTGTTCCTGTTGTCTGGAATCCCATAACCTTAAGTTCCTCACAAAGGTTATATTTTCCATGGCGGCACGGATAACACTGTCCGCAGTAAACCTGTGGCTCGATCGTAACTTTCTGTCCTTCATGAAATTCTGTAACATCTTTTCCGACCTTGGCAATCTCACCGGATACCTCATGTCCCTGAGTCACCGGGTATTTTGTAAATGGATGTTTTCCATGATATACGTGAATATCAGATCCACAGATTCCAATATTCATAATCTTAACTAGTACCTGATCATCTTTCACTTCCGGAACCGGTACCTCTCTGAAAATAATTTCTCCCGGGTTTGTCATTACCTGCTGTAACATAATGTTTTCCTCCTTTATTGAATATCTTTTATTAAATGTTTTATTAAAGTAATTACATTATTGTTCAGGAAATGTATTTTGTCAATATGTTATTGTTCAGTTCTGCCTATTGCACAAGATTTCTCTATAATTTTTATGCACTTTGCGCAAAAAAAGTCCAGGGAAGAAACATGTGTTAAAAATGTTTCTTCTCTGGATTTTCTAACTTTCTATCATTCTGATCGTTATAATGTTTTAATAAAAGCCTGCAAATAATGTTTTGCCACACCAACTGCCGAGGCTTCTCTCTTATATGAACAAACTTTCAGGTATCTCGCATCATGCTCAAATCCATTATATTCCATTACTTTTTTCCCTAAGGTTATCATATGATCTGCAAGATATCCCCCTACTTCTCCTCCAAGAATAATATCCATATCATATGCCATTCTCAGATTTGAAATAAGGATTGCCAGATTATTAAGATACTCTTTCCAAACCTTCACAGCCTGTCCGTCCTGCTCTTCCACCTTCTTCATAAACTGTTCCAGTGTCTCTTTGGTATCATCTGTCAGCACGCTCGCCGCACAGTAAGCATCCGCACAGCCTTGTTTTCCGCAATAACATTTCTTTCCGCCCGGAACAAGGATCATATGTCCAAATTCTCCGGCTTTCTGATTCGCTCCCGGAATCAATTTCCCATCAATGCAAAATGCTCCTCCGAGTGTGTTATTCAATGAAAGATACAATGCATTTCTATAGTTATTTAAATCCTCTGCCATCATTGCCGCATTGGCATCATTTTCAAAATAAACCGGAAGTGAAAAGATCTGTTCCAAAAAGCTTAAACTATAATTCTCCAATTGGAGCGCATGCGATTTGATCAGCATTCGTTCTTTCGAATTAACAATTCCCGGAATTGAAATTCCGATTCCCAAGATTCGTTCTCTGTTTTCTATATCTGAAAGAAATCTTTCCAATGCTTCGCTCAATTGTAAGTAGTAAGCGGCCTCTGTTGAAAATTCTAAGCGGATCCTTTCATATTTCTCTATCTCATAGCTCAAATTCACAAGTACAAATCCTGCATGCTTCGCAGTGATCCTTATCCCAACCGCATAACGGTACGCTGGATTAATACTGATTCGTTTTGCTTTTCGCCCGCCTGTAGATTCATATTCTCCGGTTTCAACCGCAATTCCATTAGCCAAGAGCTCATTCACATTCGACAATACAGTCGGCATACTAAGATTGAGATCCTTCGACAATTCCACTTTAGACGTTGCTTCGTGATTTATAATATAATTTACTATTTTTGATTTTGTAATATTTCTCTTTTCCGCTCCAGCCATATCCAAGGCTCCTTTTATAAATTATTTTATAAAAGTATCTTATCCCTTCTTTGCCGGTTTGTAAAGGTTACAAATGCATTTTATTCTTCTACTTCCACCGGATTTGTCACACTGACCTTGTGATCATACCATGTTCCCTTTTTTCCGATCAATGCAAGATCAAATTCTTTGTCCAGTGCCGGAACCGGAACGTCGAATCCATAGACCTCATCAGATGTTCCATCGCTGTAATTAATAGTATCTGTTGTAGGCTGAAGCAGTTCTGCGCCGTCCTTCTGTGCATCCTCGGCAGTTCCTTCGAACAGATTGACAATATTTTTAGACACCAGACTGATATGAATTGTCATTTTTCCATCTTCTACTGTCAGTGTTCCTTTTCCGTCCATCGCTTCATTTACATGGAACATAGAGCTGTCTGTTTGGAACTCTGCTGTATATGTTCCGTCTTCCAGTGCTGCCTGTTCATCTTCTGCCTTATCTGCAGAATCCTCTTTTGTATCCGCCTGTTCTGTTTGTGCTTTTCCACTGTCTTTCGTCTCTGTGCTATTTCCACATCCCGTAAATACAGATGCGATCATAGAAACAGAAATTAATACCATTAATAACTTCTTTTTCATCTAAATCCTTCCTTTCATTAATTCAAAAAAGGTCATGCAATTCCTTTTTCTCTGAACAAGCATGACCTTCTCAATATCTTCTTACAAATTACTCTGCATCAATTGCAGCCTGTGTATGTGCTACATACAGCTGCTGGATTGCCTGGATCTCTCCTAAACCTGCAATCTGAGTATCAATGCTGTCAAATGCTCCTGATGCCTCAAACTGGCTCTTCCAGGAATCATCGTCATCTCCGGCCATATCGTTGTTCGCATGGTCTCCTGCAACAACCATCAGCGGACGAAGGATTACTTTCTTATATCCTGCTTCTTTCAGTTTCTCGATCACTGCCTCGCAGGATGTATCTTCCGGCTCACCCTCTACAGTTCCGATAAATACATTGTCATATCCAAGCTGTTCCATCTGTGTCTGCATCTGAGAATAACTTACCTTTGCAGTATGAGATGTACCATGTCCCATGAATACAAATGCTGTTCCGTCTTCTTTTACCGCATCCAGACTGTCAAATCCTGCATCTTTCACTGCCTCTGCTGTGATTGCTTCTGCTACTGCTGCCTTGTCTGCATTGATAACAGTTGCATCAGCTCCTACTTCTCCAAGAAGTGGCTCTGCAATCTTAACAGATTCAAACTTATCTTTATATCCCTCTACTGCTGCTGTAAGTTCATCATACTCTGCACCATGCATCAGATGTGTTGGCTGTACAACGAGGTTCTTTACGCCATTGTCAACCGCTCTCTGCAATGCCTGATCCACATTGTCGATCTTCTCACCATCACGAGCCTGTACATGATTGATAATGATCTGTGCTGTAAATGCTCTTCTTACAGACCAGTCCGGATTTGCTGCCTGGATTGCTTTCTCAATACCACCGATATCTGTCGCACGGCTGTCATTGAAGGATGTTCCAAAACTTACTACAAGGATTTCATTTTCACCGATCTCATCAGCATTGAGCGGATCATCCTTGGATGCATCTCCTGTATCTCTTCCGAAATAATCCGGATCCGCATTCTCTCCCTCAACAAGTTCTTTCTGTGCATCTGTCAGTGCATCCCATGCTTCTTTCGCTGCTGTACACTGCTCATCTGTCTTGTCTGTTCTTTCCTGAACATAAATGTCATCGATCAGCTTCGCAACTTTATCTGCTGCTTCCTGATCACTGTCCTGTTTAGACTCTGTCTTTGTTGTGTCAGTGTTGTTGTCGCCCTTTGATCCACATCCTGCAATCATGGACACACTAAGTGTTGCTGCCAGTAAAACCATTAATACTTTCTTTTTCATTGTCATCCTCCTGATTTCTTATTCTCAGAAATGAAAACACCCTCGAATCAAACGAGGGTACGCAAAGAAAAACCGGTGATCATTTACAATCTATCTGTAAATAATTACTGCAGTCTAAATCATTTTCTTTCGTACGGCCAATTCCTCGTGGCATGAATTCTTCATTCCTGTACTGCGAAAGGCAGGTCTCCCGGCTGATCGTTCAAATGCTTCTGCTTCACCTTCCCGGTCTCCCAGTGGCCTCAAAACACAAGCTCACGAAATACGGTGACGAGTTCGTACAGGATTCTCACCTGTTTCCCTTTTCACCAGTCCAGATTTCCCATGTCGTTCCTCTGATCATTCATAATCAGGACGCCATCATCCATCTGACTGACACCTCACGCATCTGTATTAAATTATATGTTACAACGGGGTCATTCTATCACACTTACACAAATGCGTCAAGAAATGTTATAAATTGGAGGATTTGGCCTCATTTCCGACTTTGATTTCCTCAGCAAAAATGATACAATATCCCTCAGAGACAAAATTTGTAACTAAGGTGGTTTATTATTATGAAAGAATCTAATAGCCAGGCATTTCGTCGTGGTTTTCGCGATGGAATTCCGATCGGACTTGGATATCTTGCGGTCTCCTTTTCAATCGGTATCGCCGCAAGAAATATCGGCCTGAATGCATTTCAGGGATTCCTTATGAGTCTGTTAAATAATGCATCTGCCGGAGAGTATGCCGGACTGACTGTAATTGCTGCAAACTCTCCTTATATTGAGGTCGCAATTGTCACATTGATCACGAATGCACGTTATCTTCTGATGAGCTGTGCCATGAGTCAGCGTTTAAGTCCCGACCTTTCGTTAGGACACCGTCTGCTGATGAGTTATGATATCACAGACGAACTTTTTGGAATTGCGATCAGCAGACCAGGTACTTTAAATCCTTATTATACCTATGGCGCGATGGTAACTCCGCTTCCGGGCTGGGCTTTTGGAACTATGCTCGGTGTCATTGCCGGAAATATCATGTCACCGCGTATGGTCAGTGCATTTAGTGTTGCCCTCTTTGGAATGTTTATCGCTATCATCATTCCTCCTTCGAAGCAGAATAAAGTCGTTGCAGGACTGGTTGCTCTTGCATTTATCTCAAGCTTCGCAGCAACTTGCCTGCCTTGGATCTCCACTCTGTCGGATGGTACCAGAACAATTATACTGACCGTTGTACTTTCAGCCGGAGCAGCATTCTTCTTCCCTATACCGACAGAAGATGAAACTTCAGCTTCAACTAAGCAATAATAAAAACGTAACTGTTCAGTTACTCAGAAGGAATAAAAATTATGACACACAATATTTATATTTATATTCTTATCATGGGCGGTATCTCTTATTTAATCCGCGTACTGCCGATGACCTTGATTCGAAAACCTTTGAAGAACCAGTTTCTTCAGTCCTTTCTATACTATGTACCTTATGTCACACTAGCAGTGATGACATTCCCGGCGATCCTTCATGCCACACAGTCTCCAATCTCCGGAGTTCTCGCTCTCGTTGTTGGAGTTGTAGCCGCATGGTGTGGTGCCGGACTGCTGCCGGTCGCAGTTCTTTGCTGCGCAGTTGTATTTATTGCAGAGCTTTTCTTGTAGAGTGATCTTATAGATTTTAGTAACTGTCGATGCCCTTTTTCGTTTGGCGAAATGAATTATCTTAATTTTCTGACATTTAAGACAATTTCTTTAAAAAGTCTAACGCAAAAATATCAAAAAAGGGGTTGCATTTTTCTGTAGCTTTGATATAATAACCATGTTGTTTGAAACAAGCAACAAACAAAACTCAAGTAATGCGGAATGGTGTAATTGGCAGCACAGCAGACTCTGACTCTGTTAGTAGGGGTTCAAGTCCCTTTTCCGTAGCTTAGAATCTGGATTGTCCAGATTCTTTTATTATCGGAGTGTGGCTCAGCTTGGTAGAGCGCTACGTTCGGGACGTAGAGGTCGCGTGTTCGAATCACGTCACTCCGATGGTTTAGTTAGAGAAGCCGAAATCCTTATTTTACAAGGGTTTTGGCTTCTCTTTTTTGATATTCTTAAAGCATGAAATGCTGTAAATAAACATGTTAATTTCGTTGTAAAAAGCAAGTAGGATTGATATACTAAAAGAAAAAAGGAAGGATGTGTCAACTATGCCAAATATAAAACCGATTTCTGATTTACGCAATTATACAGAAGTATTGAAGGAAACAAGTGAAGGGGCACCTGTATTTTTGACAAGAAACGGACGAGGAGAATATGTAATTTTAGATATGAAAGATTATGACAAAATGAAAGCAACATTGACACTTATGTCAGCATTGGAAGAAGGAGAACACTCGGCAAGGGAGGAAGGATGGCTAACTGCTGAAGAAGTAGAAAAGTCTTTAGGATTACGATAATGATAATAAGATATACACCGAAAGCACTACAAGATTTGCGAGGAATAAAAGAATCTATTCTGGAAAAGTTTGAGAGTGAAAACATTGCAGAGAGGGTATTACGAAATATAACTACATCTATTAATGATCTGGCGATATTTCCATATAAAGGAGTTGAGCTAAAGACTGTGATTAGAATAGAAACAGATTATAGATATTTGTTTCGAGAAAAGAACTATGTATTTTATAGGATTGGAAATGAAGAGGTATCTATAATTCGAGTGTTGAATGAAAAACAGGATTATATGAGAATATTGTTTGGTATTTCAGATGCTGAAGATGAGTTGGAGAATAATTAATTATGGAAGAAAGAGGTGAATCGAAAAAAGTTCATTCATTTTTGATGGAACGAAAACAGTAAGTATTATATATTACAGGAGGAAACAAAGCAATGGCAAATATCGCAAACATTTACAAGGCAGATGCAAAGCGTTATGAATCTATGCAATACAACCGTGTGGGAAGAAGCGGACTGAAATTCCCGGCGGTATCGCTCGGATTCTGGCACAATTTCGGAAGCAAAGATAACTATGATAACATGAAGAAAATGTGCAGAACAGCATTTGATTTAGGAATTACGCAGTTTGATCTGGCGAATAATTACGGACCGGTCTACGGAAGTGCGGAGAGTAATTTTGGCCGTTTGATGGAAGCAGATTTTCGGCCATATCGTGATGAGCTGGTGATTACAACAAAAGCAGGGTACGATATGTGGGATGGCCCTTACGGAAACTGGGGAAGCAGAAAATATCTAATGGCAAGTCTGGATCAGAGTTTGAAGAGAATGAAACTGGATTATGTCGATATCTTTTATCACCATAGAATGGATTCTGAGACTCCATTGGAGGAGACCATGCAGGCACTGGCGGATATTGTGAGAAGTGGAAAGGCTTTGTACGCAGGTGTTTCTAATTATAATAAGGAATACACGGAAAAAGCAGTTTCTATATTAAAAGAATTACATTGCCCGTTTATTGTGAATCAGAGAAGATATTCAATTTTTGATCGTACGATCGAGGATGATGGTGTGAAAGCATGCTGTAAAGAGAAAGGTGTCGGGATTATTGCATTTAGCCCATTGGCGCAGGGGCTTTTGACGGACAAATATCTGCATGGAATCCCTGAGGACAGCAGAATTGCAAGAGACCACCGTTTCTTGCACGCAAGTGATCTGACAGAGGAACGTTTACAGCAGATCGCTGCATTAAATGAGTTGGCACATGAGAGAGGACAGACGCTTGCTCAAATGGCATTATCCTGGGTTTTAAAAGATGACGAAGTGTGCTCGGTATTAATAGGGGCGTCCAGACCAGCACAAATTAAAGAAAATATATCCATTGTAGATCAGACATCATTTTCAGAAGAGGAGCTGAGAAAAATTGATGAGATTTGTGGAAGATAGGACTGTAAAATGAGTGAAAAACCAAAGTGGATGGGAAAACATTATTCATTCTTTTGTAACGAGAAGTGTGAATATTTTCCTTGCCATAAAACGAATCATCCGAAGGACTTCAATTGTTTATTCTGTTACTGCCCGCTGTATACG
>ENA-OUQG01001159-OUQG01001159.1-human-gut-metagenome-genome-assembly--contig:-NODE-1159-length-14653-cov-4.145979_pt1 | contig 14653 bp, 13 predicted proteins | sample MGYA00237943_ERZ548823 | MGnify/ENA primary metagenome ERZ548823 (study PRJEB26490, sample SAMN05194731) | human gut metagenome | biome: terrestrial biome; feature: human-associated habitat; material... | reverse complement strand
TTTGGTTCTTTCTTTTGCTGCCAAAAAAAAGAACAACCTCCTGGGAGGCTGCCGTCCCCGGTTCAGCCTCTGCGTCCGACCCCGTACTGCGGGGCCTCCGGCAGCACAAACTCTGTGGTAAAGTTGGCGGTCAGGTCGTTGATGTTCATCCGAACGCTCCAAAAGACATCGCCGTAATCGCGCAGGACCGTGTACTCCGCACCCAGACCGGCCAGAGTCGCCGTGTCGGTGACGATGTAGACTACATCCCCCTCGGGGGCGTACTCGGTCAGACTGTTCTGGTAGACGCGGCTGACCGTGCCGCCGTCGGCCAGCGCCCGGGCGGCTTCTGCGGTGGTGCTGACCAGCTGAATGCGCGCTGTCGCGGGCAGGGCGGCCATCAAATCCCCGCGGGTGATCTCGCCGTATTCCGGCTCGGTCACACCGCCCGCGAACGCCTCGACGGACGCCCCCTCCGGCAGACCCGTGGCCGGGTCATTTGTGACGATCTCGGCGTAGAGCGCTGCCAGATAGTTGCCGAAGCTGATGGTTTTGTTGGCGTCGGGGTTCGCCGCGTAGGTGAACAGCGGCGTGTAGAGGATGCTCTGGTCATCGGCATCCAGCGCGGCGATCTTGGCCGCCGCGTAGACATAGGCATCTGCACCGGCCTGCCGGGCTGCGTCCGCCGTCTCGGTGGGGGCAGCGGTGTCCTTGCCGCCCGCAGCGGCGGTATCCTTGCCCGGGTCGGCGGTATCGGCGGCGGTCTCGGTCTGGGCCTGCGCCGCGGCCATCTCAAGCCAGGTGCTGCGGCTGCTCTCCATCGCCTCGGCCGTCACTGCGCTCTGCAGCACGGCGCGGCAGCCGCCGCCTTGCGTGAACACCAGATCCAGCCGGGCTATGCCGCCAAGCCCCTGCGCCGCCCCCAGCACATTCGTGCCGTTTTCGGCAGCGGTGCCGTCAACGATGGCGGTGACGCCGCTGTTCAGCAGCGCCTTCTGCCAGTCGCCCCCGGGCGCGGTGGCCGCAATGGCAATAATGGCATCACACCCGGCGTTCTGCAGCGCCGCGATCTGCTCGTTGGCGGTATCGGTCCAGTCGCGGGCCGTGATAAACTCGCCGTTGGCCGCCGAGATCCCGGCGGCCTGCGCCGGGTCGTTCAGCGCAAAGAAGCCGATCTTGTACCCCGCGCGCTCCACGATCGTATACATGCCGTTCGTAACGCGGTTGCGGTTCCAGCTGGTGGAGCGGTAAAATACGGCGGTGGCCTCGTTGTTCAGCAGGTTGGAGGCAAGCGAGGGGCCGCTGCCCATGTTGGCATCGCTGACAAGGCGGGTCGTGCCGTAGGCAAAGTCGTTCAGCGCCATCGCCTGCAGGTCATACCCGGCCGCCGAGAAGGCCGACAGCATATCCATGCCGCCGGTCATGCTGGCCATGGGGGTGCCGTGCAGGCTGTTGCCGGCATCCACCAAAATGGCGTCGGGGGTGCCCGCTTTTTGGGCGGCGACATCGGCAATGCGGTCGCGGCGCTCCTGAAAGAGCTTGCGGATCTGCTTGCGCGTGAAGAAAATCAGCGCCAGCGCCAGCAGCAGGAAGTTGAAGACGGGGCCGATGGCTCTCAGAAATTCCACGGTGTCGCCGCCCCCTTTCGATTCATTTCATTCATGGTTCAGCCCTCATGCGCGGGGGCGACCCATTGGCGGATCTGCGCGGCATTGCGCTCGGCTGCGTCGCTGCCGAGCAGCCCGCCGGTCAGTGCCGTGACGAGCTCGGGCAGTTTCGCGTCCACGGCGGCGGCCGCGGCGGTCTCTTCGTCGCGCACACGCGCCCGCATGGCGCGCGTGGCCTGCGCGGCCTCCTGGTGCGCGCTCTGCAGCGCCTGGGCGCGCGCGCGCTCGGCCGCGCTCTTGGCCTCGGCCAGCAGCGCGTCTGCCGCGGCGGCCTGTTTGCGCTGCGCCTCGCTGCGCGTGCGCGCGGCCGCGTCGAGCTGCTGCTGGGCGGTGCGCCCGGCGTTGAGCCCGTCCTGAATGCGCGCGTCGCGCGCGGCCATGAACGACACCAGCGGGTCAAACAGCAGCTTTTTCAAAACCACCAGCAGCACGAAAAAGCAGATCACCGTCCAGATCAGTTCGGAGATGTTGATGCTCAAAGCGTGTGCCTCCCTTGTTCCGGGCTTCTCAGCCGAGCTTGCCGATCAGCAGAAACGCGATCAGCAGGCCGTAGATCGTCAGCGATTCGAGCAGGCCCATGGCGATGATCATGTTCGAGCGGATGGTGCCGGCGGCCTCGGGCTGGCGCGCGATGGCGTCCATGGCGTGGGCGGCGGCAAGACCCTGGCCGATGCCGGGGCCGATGGTGCTGATGGCGATGGCGAGCGCGGCGGCGATCGCAATGATTCCGGTTGACATAACTCTTTTCCTCCTAATGTTTCTTAACGATCGAATCTTCTTTCCTTGCGTGGTTATGGGATGCAGGGCGTCACTCCTCGATGGCTTCCTCGATATAGATCGACAGCAGCATCGTGAACACGACGGCCTGGATCAGGCAGAACAGCAGGCTCAGCACCTGCATGAGCAGCGGCAGCACGAGCGGGAAGAGGTTGCCGAGCTCGTGCGTGACCATTTCCTCGCCGTAGAGGTTGCCGTACAGTCGCAGCGCGAGGGAAAACGGCCGCACGATCTGCTCGATGAGGTTGAGCGGCAGCATGAGCAGGAAGGGCTTGATGAAGCTCTTGAGATAGCCCCCCAGCCCGCGGCGCTGGATGCCGACGGTGTGCGTCATGCAGAAGGCGATGATGGCCAGGCCCGCCGTGACGGACAGCGTGGCCGTCGGCACGGTGAACACCTGCCCCGCGCCGGGCAGCAGCCCGATGTAGTTGGACACGACGATGAAGATGAAAAACGTCGCCATCATCGGGAAGTAGCGCCGGGCATTGGCCGGGCCGAGGATGCCGCCGTAGAAGCCCTGCAGCTTTTCGACGGCCATTTCGGCGGCGTTCTGCAGCGGGCCGGGCACGTCGCGCAGCCTGCGCGTGGCCAGCCACGACAGCAGCGCCAGCACGGCGATGATGACCCACATGGTCACGACCGCGCCGGTCACTTCCAGCGGGCCGATGGAAAACAGTACATTCGTCTCACCCATTGGTGTCGTCCCTCCGTTCGCCCGCCGGGTCGGTATCCGGCGTGCGTTCCTGTGCAGTGTTTTCGGGCAGCTCGGCCGTCTCCGCGTCCGGCACTTCCACGCCCTCGGCGGGGATGGTGTCGTCCATTTTCCGCGCGAGGATCCACACGCCGGCGATGCTGCCGCCCGACAGGCCGACGGCTGTGCCGATGAGCGTGCCGGCCAGCGGCAGCGGCACGACCTTGCGCAGCAGGTACACGAGCACGAGCGCGGCGAGGTTGATGATCTGCCGCAGGCCGCTGGTGCCCATGACGGTGGCCTGGCTCTGCTTGGCGCGCTGCAGGCTGCGGCGCGTCAGCAGCGTGTTGCCGGCGGCCACGAGCAGGCCGAACACCAGTCCGGCCGCGCCGCCGAGCAGATATTGTCCGATCGACATTTGCTGTCCCTCCCGATCTGCGGAAAACCCCGGCAATGCCGGGGCAATTTCTTAGCGAAAACTTAGCGGATACTTAACAGTATTCTACTATATCATGATGACGAAAAGTTGCCAATACCTAATTTAATGATTTGAATAATTTTGTTGAATTCTACAAATAGCAGCAAAATGCCCCGGAACGCGCCATGCCGCTTCACAAACCGGGGGAAATAGTATATACTGTGGGGCAGAAAAAACTGCGGGTCCCGGCATCCCACAGGGCACCCCGCGGCGAAAAATCTTCCGAAAAGAGGGATACAGTATGAAATACATTCTCGTCATCGGCGACGGCATGGCTGACCATCCGCTCGACACGCTCGGCGGCCGCACGCCGCTCGAAGCATCGAAAAAAGACGCGATCGATGCCCTCGCGCGCCACGGCATCCTCGGCAGCGTGCGCAACGTGCCCGAGGGCTTCGCCCCCGGCAGCGACACGGCCATCATGTCCATCTTCGGCTGCTCGCCGCGCAAGTACTTTTTCGGCCGCGCCCCGCTCGAGGCGGCGGCCTCCGGCATCCGGCTCGCTCCCGGCGATGCGTGCTACCGCTGCAACATGGTCACGTATGCCGATGAGGACGTGCCGTTCGAGCACAAGCACATCATCTCCCACAGCGCGGGCAGCATCGAGGGCCGCGAGTCGGACGAGCTCGTGACGATGCTCTTTGACCACCCTGACTTCCGCCCGCTGGCCGAGCAGGCCGGCATGGTCATCCACAAGGGCTCGTCGTTCCGCCACCTCGCGGTGCAGAGCCACGTGGACATCAAGGGCATTCAGCTCGCCCCGCCGCACGACCACCTCGGCGAGGAGATCGGCCCCATCCTGCCCACCGGCTGCCCGAACGCCGACGTGCTGCGCGAGCTCATGCGCCGCGCGTTCGACATTCTCGACCAGCACCCGATCAACGTCGCGCGCCGCGCCGCCGGCAAGCTCCCGGCCAACGGCGTCTGGTTCTGGGCCGAGGGCACGGCGGCCGCGCTGCCGAACTTCCCGGAGCACTACGGGTCGGACGGCGGCGTCGTCTCGGCTGTGCCGCTGTGCCACGGCATCGGCATCCTGACGGGGCTTGAGGCCGTCACCGTCCCGACCGCGACCGGCGAGTGGGACACCGACTACACCGCGAAGGTCGCCGCCGCGCTGGGCGTGCTCAAAAAGCACGACTTTGTGGCCCTGCATCTCGAGGGCCCGGACGAGGCCACGCACAACCACGACCTCGAGCACAAGATCTATTCCATCGAGCACCTGAGCGCCGACGTCGTCGCCCCCGTGACCGAGGCGCTGCGCGCCGCGGGCGAGGACTTCCGCCTGCTGCTGCTCTCGGACCACATGACGTATATGGCCAACGGCGCGCACGGCGCCGATCCCGTGCCGTTCGTGCTCTATGACAGCCGCGTGAGCGAGGGCTCCGGCCTGCCGTATTCCGAGGCCAACGGCCGCAAGGGCCCGTACGTGGACGACGGCGCGGAGCTGATGGATCTGCTCTTCGAGCTGAAAAAACTGTGACCGGCACGACGACGGAGGCCGCGTGGGCGAAGCTGAACCTGTCGCTGGACGTGCTCGGTGCGCGCCCCGACGGGTTTCACGACCTACGCATGGTCATGCAGAGCGTTGACCTGCACGACGACGTGACCGTCACGCTCGACGACACGGGCGTCTGCCGCGCCGAGACCAACCGCAGCTACCTGCCCTGCGGGGCGGACAATGTGGCCGTGCGCGCGGCGCAGGTGTTTCTCGCGCGCGCGGGGCTTACCTGCGGCGTGCACATCCGGCTGCACAAGCGCATCCCCGTGTGCGCGGGGCTGGGCGGCGGCTCGTCGGACGCGGCGGCCGTGCTGCGCGCGCTCGAGCGGCTGACCGGCGCGGGCTTCACCCGCACGGAGCTCGAGGAGATGGGTGCGCAGGTCGGCTCGGACGTGCCGTACTGTGTCGCGGGCGGCACGATGCTGGCCGAGGGCCGCGGCGAGCGGCTCACGCCCGTCACGCCCATGCCGCGCATGCCGGTCGTGATCTGCAAGCCGGATTTTCCGATCTCGACGCCGGAGCTGTTCCACCGCGTGGACGCGCGTACCTCGCGCTGCCGCCCGGACACGGAGGGCATTTGCGCCGCGCTCGCCGACGGGGACATGCCCCGGCTCGCCCGCCGGATGTACAACGTCTTTGAGGACGTGCTCACCCACCGCGAGGGCGAGATCGCGGCCATCAAGAGCCGCCTGCTCGACGGCGGCGCGCTCGGCGCGGTCATGAGCGGCACGGGCTCGGCCGTGTTCGGCATCTTTGCCGATGCCGACAGCGCGGCGTATGCCAAGCGCCGGCTCGCGCGCGATTATGCCGAGTGCTTCCTGACCGAGACCATCGGCCGCCTGGAGATCTGAGCGTCCCCGGATTAAAACCGAACAAAACTGCCGATACTGAGCACAGATGCCCGGTACCGGCAGTTTTTTTCATCACAGAAAGGCGGACATACGATGCATACCCATTCTCTCTCCATCCATCCCGATTCCGGCCGCGCGCTGCGCCCGTGGGAGCTGGCGCTGCTACTGGCCGTGTGCGTGACGCTGCTGACCGGCACGTGGGCGCAGGCGCGCAGCCAGCTGCTCGCGGCCCGGCTCGTGCGGCTGCACGTGATCGCCGTCTCGGACGACGACGCCGAGCAGGCCGTGAAGCTGCAGGTGCGCGACGCGGTGCTGGCCTATCTCGAGCCGCAGCTGCAGGGCGTGACGGACGTCGATGCGGCGCAGCAGCTCATCGCGGGCGACCTCGACGGCATCGCCCGCGCGGCGCAGGCGGCGGCGGGGGAGCGGCCGGTGCGCGTGGCGCTGGGCCCCGAGCATTACCCGACGCGCGACTACGGCACGTTCGCCCTCCCGGCGGGGGTGTACACCTCCTTGCGCGTGACGCTCGGCGCGGGCGCGGGGCACAACTGGTGGTGCGTCATCTTCCCGCCGCTGTGCGCGCAGGCGGCGGGCCTGTCGGAGCAGGCGGTGCAGGCGCTCTCGGACGACGATGTGCGCCTCGTCACGGAGTCCGACGGCGGCTATGTCGTGCGCTTCCGGCTGCTGGAGCTGTGGGACGCGCTCGTGCAGCGGCTGAGCTGACGGCGCGGCGAAGAAATAACGCCCCCGCGGGATGTTCCCGCGGGGGCGTTTGCCATAGGGTCACGCGAGCTGCTTCCGGCGCAGCAGCCGGCAGACAAGGGCACACAGCAGCAGGCCGAGCGCAAACATCAGGCCCATCGCACCCAGAGCGGCGGCGGCGCTGAACAGGCCGATCGACATTTCATGCACCGCGCCGATGTCCACGAGGATCTCGCACACGAGCCACAGCCCGGCGCTGATGCCCACGGCCGCCCGGAAATCGCGCCGGCGCTGCAAAACGCACCGCACGCCGACGCCGGCGGCAAGCAGGAGCAGATACAGGACGATCCGCCCGGTCATGCCATTGGCCACAAAGGTTCCCATCATTTTCAGAAGCGCAAATGGTTCCATACGATACCTCCTGTTGAATGAAATGTGTGTCCGGATCCCGACATCCTCATTTTAGCAGATCCTTTATGAAATTGGAACAGGATTCATAATATTTGTAAATTGCGCCAAAACACGATTCGGGATTCTGTGCAGCGGTGACAAATCGCATCACCCGTTTTCGCGGCGTCTGTCACCCAAACCGCCGTGCGGCGCAGGAAAACGCAAAGCCTTCTCCCAGCGGAGAAGGCTTTTTGTATTTGCAGGATTCAGCGCCGCCCGCTCAGTAGCTGTACACGCCGCCGCCGATGAACTCGCGCAGCATGCTCTCGGGCGCGAGCAGGGCGGGGTCGATCGTCTCGAAGCGCTCGAGCGCCGGCAGGATGCTGCGGATCTCCGCATAGCGCTCCGCGCCCTCGGGCACGGCCGCGAGCAGGGGCGCGGCAAAGTTTTTCATAATGGACACCTCGCACGGGAACGACGAGTCGAACATCAGGTTCGCGCGCTCCTTGAACGGGGAGATGAAGCGCTTCTCGCCGCGGCGGACGTTGGCCCACATGTCCAGCGTCGCGGCGGCGGGCGTGCCGCGGAAGTTGCTGTCGCGCACGAGGCGGCGCAGCAGGCGCATCCACGTGCCCTTGAATATCTCCTGCCCGTCACCGTCGACGACGACGGAGCGCGCGCTGATATACAGCCGGAACGCATCCGGGCAGTAGGCGGCGATGTCGTCATTGAGCGCGTGGATGCCCTCGCACACGACGACCTCGTCCTTGCCGAGACGCATGGGCCGGCCGATCGGGCCGGACTGCACGCGCGTGACGAAATTGTAGCGCGGCAGGTGGATCTCCTCGCCGCGGGCGAGCGCGTTGAGGTGCTTGCCGAGCAGGTCCATGTCCAGGCACGCGGGGGACTCGAAGTCGATGTCGCCCTCCGGCGTGCGCGGCGCGGTGCGCGGGTTCACGGTGCGGAAATAGTCGTCCATGGCGAGACTCTGGCTGCCGATGCCCATCCCGCGCAGAGCCTCGGCGATCTTCATGGCCGTGGTGGTCTTGCCGCTGCCGGACGGGCCGGACAGCAGCACGATCGGGCATGTGCGCACATTCTCGGCGATGGCGCGGGCCGCGCGCTCGATCTTTTCGGCATAGGCCGCGTCGCACGCATCCACGAATTCCTTGGGGTCAGCCTGGATGCGGCGGTTGATCTCCTGGATCTGATAGCTCATAGGAAAAATGCCTCCAGTTTTGCCTTGGCCGCGCAGATGCGGTCGATATTGGCGATGTATTCCGTGGGATATTTGGGGTCGATGTGCCGCTCGAGCCGGCCGCCGGGGCACACGAGTTTCGTCGAGGCGCCGCCGCCCATGGCGAGGATGCTGCACAGCTCCTCCATGATGCAGATGTTGTAGAGATTCTCCTGTCCAGGCCGCGTCCAGCCGACGTTTTCAAATCCGCCGGACATGAACTTCTGCCGGTAGAGGTAATACGGCGCGTAGCCCGCCGTGTCGAGCGCGGTATTGGCAAAGTCGAGCATCTCGCCGACCTGCGCCCCGTCGGGGACGGGCGCCGTCTGCTGCGAGAGGTCTGCTCCGCGCTTGCGCGAGAGCGTGTGCACGGTGATATTTTCGGGCGCGAGCGCGAGCACCTGCTCGAGCGTGGTGCGAAAGCCGTCCGGCGTGTCGCCGGGCAGGCCGGCGATCAGGTCCATGTTCACGGCAAAGCCGCCGGTCGCGCGCACGAGCTGCAGCGCGTCATAGATGTCCTGCGCCGTGTGGCGGCGGCCGATCGTTTCGAGCACGCGGTCGTCGAGCGTCTGCGGGTTGACGCTGATGCGGTCGACCCGGTGCGCGCGCAGCACGTGCAGCTTGTCGGCCGTGATGGTGTCGGGCCGGCCGGCCTCGACGGTGAACTCGCGCAGGGCGCTGAGGTCGAATGCCGCGTCGAGCTGCGTGCACAGCGCGTCGAGCTGGCGCGCCGAGAGCGTGGTCGGCGTGCCGCCGCCGATGTAGAGCGACACGACGCGCAGACCGGCGCGGTGCACGGCCTCGGCGGTCGCCGCGATCTCTCGCGCGAGCGCCTGCAGAAACTCCGGCACGAGCGCCATGCTCTTTTCCACCGACTGGCTCACAAAGCTGCAGTAGGCGCAGCGCGTCGGGCAAAACGGGATGCCAACGTACAGGCACACGTCCTTTTCGCCGAGCGAGTCCATGGCGCGCAGCGTCGCGTGGGCGGTGCGTACGACGAGCGCGGCGCGCGCGGGCGCGACGTCGTAGTGCCGCTCGAAATAGCGCGCGGCCTGCACATCGCCCATGCCCTGCGCGAGCAGGGGGGTCATGAGCTTGCCGGGGCGTACGCCCGTGAGCATGCCCCACGGCCGGTGCGGCAGGCCGATGCCCATGGCCGCGCGGTAAAACGCGCGCTTGACCGCACCCTGCAGCCGCCGGTCGGTCTCGTTGGGGTCGGTCAGTTCCTCGTTGGGCACGCTCGTGCGGCCGTTGGCCGTCCGGCCCTGATAGACGAGCACGCACGTCGCGGTCGTCACCTTTGCGCCGGACATGAGCCGCAGCTCCGCGCGGTCGCCGGTCGGCCGGCCGTCCGGATACACCGGGCGCTCATCCGGAAACAGCGTCAGCAGCATCTGCTCCGCCGCGTAGCGGTAATCATGTCCGATCAGATAGAGATTCATGGTTTTCAGTTATCTCCTTTTCCCGTGTCAGGTCAGGAGCGGTCCTTGGCCTTGTTCTTGAGTTCTCTGGCCTTTGCCTTCAGGGCTTTGGCCAGCTGCTTGCGGCGCTGCGCGTGCTCATGCACGCGCGTGAAGGCCGGGCCGTTGGTCTTGCCTTCGCGCAGCGCCGGGAACGCCTGCGCGATACGCTCGTGCACGATGTTGCGCTGACCCAGCAGCTCCTCGCGGCGCTGCAACAGTTCGCTGCGGCGGGCCAGCAGTTCGCTGCGGCGCATGAGCGAGTTCTCGGCGCGCTTTTCTGCGATCTGCTCGCCTTTTTCCTTCGCGTCGGTGTAAACCTCCATGCTGCGGTCCTTCACGTCCGAGGCGCGAATATAGATCTCCTCGCCGATCTCGTCGGAGATGGCCGTGAGCGAATCCTCGATGGCCTGCAGGGCGCGCAGCTTCTTCGGCAGCTTGCGGATCTCCATGGCGGTGATGATGTTGTCCGTGATCCACAGGACGCTGAACGTGCCGAGCAGCGCCCAGCCGAGCTTTTTCGGGATGAGGTCGACGACCTTGGCCACGAGCGGCTGGAACACATCGACCACGAACACGCACGCCAGCCCCCACAGCACCGAAAACTCCAGACACACGTAGCCCTTGATGTTCAGCGGGCGCTTGGAGTAGTCCCACCACTTGTCGTGGAACACTTTTTCGAGCACCCAGCCGGTGAGGTATTCGATGGCGCTCGTGAACAGTACGCTGCCGCCGAACAGCAGCCAGAAGCTGCTCTTGAGCGGCCCGAGCACGAGCAGTACGCTCATCACGCCGAAGCCGTAGATGGAGCAGATCGGGCCGTTGACGAAGCCGCGGTTGACGAACTTGCCGTGCGCGACGGCGGCGAAGGCTACCTCTGAGCACCAGCCGAGAAAGCCGTAAATGTAGAAGTACCAGAGGATCTGGAACCAGGAATAGGGCACAAGCACGGAAAAAACTCCTCTCAGATCTGGGCGCCTGCGGCGACACTGCCCCAGTCTCATCATGATGGTTCAAAGATTATAACATAATGCTCCGGGCATTTCCAGTCTTTCCGGCGCGGATGGGGACAAAAGCGGCAAAATGGACAAAAACACAGCGGAGTGCCTTTTCAAGCCTTCCCCTTTGAGGGGAAGGCTTGAAAAACTGCCATCTGCCTTTGTTTTTTCGCGCGCAAAAGCGGAGCGCACGACGGTGCGCTCCGCTTGGAAAACCGGGGATTTACTTGATCGTCAGCAGCAGCTCGCCGGCCTTGACCGTCTGGCCGCCCTTGACAAAGACTTCGTCGATCGTGCCGTCCATGCGGGCGACGACGCTCGTCTCCATCTTCATGGCCTCGATCACGGCGAGCACGTCGTTGACCTTGACTTGGTCGCCGGGCTTGACGTTGACCTTCGACACCATGCCCGGGATGGACGCGCCGGCCTGGCTCTTGTCGTTCGGGTCGGCCATGACGACGGTCTTGGCCGTGTCGGTCGCGGTCGGATCGGGCACGGCGACCTCACGGCGCATGCCGTTGAGCTCGAACTGCACGTTGCGCGTGCCGTCGTCGTTGCGGTCGCCGAGGCCGATGTACTTGATCATGAGGGTCTTGCCGTCCTCGATGTTGATCTTGTTCATCTCACCGACGGCCATGCCGTTGAAGAACACGTGGCTGCCCATGCGCATGATGTAGCCATACTCCTTGCGGTGGCGGATGTACTCCTCATAGACCTTCGGGTACATGGCGTAGGAGATGAGGGAGCGCGGCTCCTCGTAGTTCGGGTAGAACTTGCGGATCTCGCTGCGCAGCTGATCCCAGTCGACGGGCGGCAGCAGGTCGCCGGGGCGGCCGGTGATGGGCTTCTCGCCCTTGAGCACGACGCGCTGCAGATCCTTCGGGAAGCCGCAGGGCGGCTGGCCCATCATGCCCTTGAAGTAGCTCACGACGCTGTCGGGGAAGGCGAGGGTCTCGCCGCGCTCGACGATGTTTTCGGGCGTGAGGTCATTCTGCACCATGAAGATCGCCAGGTCGCCGACCATTTTGGACGACGGCGTGACCTTGATGATGTCGCCGAGCATGAGGTTGACGGTGCGGTACATCTCCTTGACCTCCGCGAAGCGGTGGCCGAGGCCGAGCGACTCGACCTGCGGCTGCAGGTTCGTGTACTGGCCGCCGGGGATCTCGTAGCGGTAGATATCGGTGACGGGCACTTTGAGGCCCTTGTCGAAGCTCTCGTAGCGCAGGCGCACGTCGGCCCAGTAATCGGCCAGCTCCTGCAGGCGCTGCGGGTCAAAGCCGGTGTCGCGCTCCTGACCGCGCAGGGACTCGACGACGGCGTTCATCGACGGCTGGCTCGTGAGGTTGGCCAGCGGGCCGATGGCGGTGTCGACCACATCCACGCCGGCCTCGGCCGCCATGAGATAGGTCGCGATCTGGTTGTCGGTGGTGTTGTGCGTGTGCAGGTGGATGGGGATGCCGATCTCCTGCTTGAGGGTGCTCACGAGCTTCTTGGCGGCGTAGGGCTTGAGCAGGCCGGACATGTCCTTGATGGCCAGCATATGCGCGCCGCGGCGCTCGAGCTCCTTGGCGAAGTTGACGTAGTACTCGAGCGTGTAGCGGTCGCGCGTCGGGTCGAGGATATCGCCGGTGTAGCACACGGTGCCCTCGAGGAACTTGCCCTGGCGCAGGACCTCGTCCATGGCGGTCTCCATGTTCGGCAGCCAGTTGAGCGAGTCGAACACGCGGAACACGTCGATGCCCTCGCGGGCGGACTCGGCGATGAAGGCACGCACAAGGTTGTCCGGATAGCTCGCGTAGCCGACGAGGTTCGAGCCGCGCAGCAGCATCTGGAACGGGATGTTCGGGATCTTCTCACGCAGCATCTCCAGACGCTCCCACGGGGACTCATGCAGGAAGCGGTAGGCGGTGTCGAACGTCGCGCCGCCCCACATCTCGAGCGAGAAGCAGTCGGCGAGGATGTCGGCCGTGCCGTCGGCGCCCTTGAGCATGTCGCGGGTGCGCAGGCGGGTGCTCAGCAGGGACTGGTGCGCGTCGCGCATCGTCGTGTCGGTGATGAGCAGCTTCTTCTGGTCGAGGACCCAGTCCTTGACGGCCTCGGGGCCGTCGGTGTCGAGCAGGAGCTTGAGCCCGTCCTGCTTCGTGATCTCGCGCTGCGCCTTCGGGAAGCGCGGCGTGTCGTACTGGTGGCGCTCGGCGTCGGGATTATTGACCTGGATGTTGGCGATGTATTTGAGCACGCGGGTCGCGCGGTCGCGCGATTCGGTGAACTCGAACAGCTCCGGCGTCTCGTCGATGAACTTCGTGTGGCACTTGCCGGCGATGAAGGTCGGGTGCGTGAGGATGTTCGTCACAAACGGGATGTTCGTCTTGACGCCGCGCACGTGCTCTTCATTGATGGCGCGGGTAGCCTTGCGGCAGACGGCGGGGAAGGTGCAGTCCCAGCTCGTGACCTTGACGAGCAGGGAGTCATAGTACGGCGAGATGATCGAGCCCGTGCCGACGTTGCCGCCGTCGAGACGCACGCCGAAGCCGCCGCCGGAGCGGTAGGCCTCGATCTTGCCGTTGTCGGGCGCGAAGTTGTTGGCCGGGTCCTCGGTGGTCACGCGGCACTGGATGGCGTAGCCGTTGACCTTGAGGTTGTTCTGGTCGCCCAGACCGATCTCCGGATGGCTGATCGGCTGACCCTCGGCGATGAGGATCTGCGCGCGCACGAGGTCGATGCTCGTGACCATCTCGGTGACGGTGTGCTCGACCTGGATACGGGGGTTCATCTCGATGAAATAGTGGTTGCCGTCGCGGTCGACGAGGAACTCCACCGTGCCGGCGTTGACATAGCCGACGGCCTCGGCGATCTTCACGGCGTCGGCGTGCAGCTGCTCGCGGATGCTCTCGGGCACGCTCCACGCGGGCGCAAACTCCACGACCTTCTGGTAGCGGCGCTGCAGCGAGCAGTCGCGCTCGCCGAGGTGGCGCACGTTGCCGTACTGGTCGGCGAGGATCTGCACCTCGATGTGCTTGGGCTGCACGAGGTATTTCTCGATGAAGATGTCGTCATTGCCGAAGGCCTTGCGCGCCTCGTTCTTGACGAGCTCGAACGCGGGGATGACGTCCTCAGGCATCTCGCACAGGCGCATACCGCGGCCACCGCCGCCGGCTGCCGCCTTGAGGATGACGGGGAAGCCGAAGCTGATGGCCTTCTCAAGCGCCTCCTGCCCGTCGCGCAGAGGCTCGGAGCAGCCGGGGATGACCGGCACGCCGCATTCCATGGCGATCTGCTTGGCCGAGAGCTTGTCGCCCATTTTGCCGAGCACGTCGCTCGGAGGCCCGATGAACGTGATGCCGGCCTCTTCACAGGCGCGGGCAAAGTCCGCGTTTTCGGACAGGAAACCGTAGCCCGGATGGATGGCGTCAACGCCGCGGCGCTTGGCCAGGTCGATGATCTCGGGGATGTCGAGATACGCACCCAGAGGGCTCTTGTTTTCACCGACGAGATACGCCTCGTCGGCGCGGGTGCGGAACAGACTCAGTTCGTCTTCCTTGGAGTACATGGCCACGGTGTGGATGCCGAGGTCATAGCACGCGCGGAAGATACGCACCGCGATCTCGCCGCGGTTGGCGGCAAGGACCTTGTTGAAAACCTTTTCTGACACGGTCGTGTCTCCTTTCTGACTGCGGCGGGCCGCAGAGATGGGCGGCAGCAGTAAAAAAACGCGCTTCGCTGCGATGCCAATGTTGGAATTATATCATATATCAGTAACAATAGAAATAAAATTTTTGATTTTTGGCGAGTTTAAAATCTAACAAATACTGTTTACATGCAATTCTTTTCTCGCCGCGCGGAATGTGGTACAATATCGGACGAAAATTCAGGAAAGCTGGAATGAATACCTCAAAAACGGCATGACTCCCGAGCAGGCTAA
>ENA-OUQG01001154-OUQG01001154.1-human-gut-metagenome-genome-assembly--contig:-NODE-1154-length-14716-cov-3.984380_pt1 | contig 14716 bp, 9 predicted proteins | sample MGYA00237943_ERZ548823 | MGnify/ENA primary metagenome ERZ548823 (study PRJEB26490, sample SAMN05194731) | human gut metagenome | biome: terrestrial biome; feature: human-associated habitat; material... | reverse complement strand
AAGTGGCATCAATTAAAATTGTGCCCTTTTCAAGGTAGATCCTTTCGGGCTGAATCCCTTCATAAAGATGCGGTGCCGGAGAAACCCAGATATATCCTGGGTTGAAAGCGGTCAAGCCAAGGATAGCCTGATCCGGACGGATATACTTCCAGTCATAATCAACGCCAAGGCATTCCTCGATCACACGGTACACATCATATTCTTTCGGTTTTTTCAGCAACTCCGGGTCAAATTTCTGAAGCAGCTGTTCTGCTGCGCGTTCCAGTTGTTCCGGTGAATAACGATAGTAAAACATCAGGTACTTTCGCCACGCTCCTTCTTTTCCATCATCTCGATCATCTTCTGCCAGAGATCATCTCCGGCGTTTGTATCGCGTGCCATTCTGAGTGCAACACGGACCTGTTCGTTGCCCATGATGTACTCCGGGAGATCCGGAGAAACCGTGTTCTCCTTTGCATTCGCAGCAAGATCGAACATTTTATCCCGATCGTCTTCGGACAAATGTAGCGTTGTAGCAATTGCATAAAGTTTGTCCTTATCCGGTGGGTAACGGTGTCCCTTCTCAATGTCGCTCATATAGGCAGGCGCAATGCCGATCTCAGATGCGAGTCCCCGCAGCGTAATGCCACAGGCTATTCGTTTCTCCTTGATAAATGTCCCGAATTTTTCCTCCGTAGGCATAGGGCTTCCTCCTTTTGTTCAAAATCAGCGTGTTCGCTAATTTCTAACACCATTATACCCCATTTCTGCGCATTGTCAAGAGCATCGCACAAAAATTTTGGAAGGTTCTCTATCTGGAATGTATTCCTATCTGGACGAAAATAATGTATAATCGTTATGTAAAATGAGAGTTACTGTTCTATCCGTGACAGCATGAGAAGGAGATTATACCAATGGAAAACGCAAATTTCAATCAGCTGGTGTCGTTTGTATTCGGCATTGCCAATGACTGTCTGGTTGATGTTTACGATGTAGGCGACTACCGAAAAATTATTCTACCGATGATCGTGTTACGCCGCTTTGACGCAGTTCTGGAACCGACAAAACAGGCCGTTCTTGCCATGAAACAAAAACTGGATGCCGCAGGCATTCTGGAGCAGGATGTTGCATTGTGTTCCGTTGCACACGAGGCGTTCTGTAATAGTTCGCCTTTTACACTGTCCGATTTGAAATCCCGCACAAACCAGCAGCAGTTGAAGCAGGACTTCATTCTATATCTGGATGGATTCAGCAAAAATGTACAGGATATCATCACAAAATTTGAGTTTCGAAACCAGATTGATAAGCTTTCCGAGCATGACATTCTGGGGCTTTTGATTTCCAAGTTTGTTGACCCGTCCATTAACCTCAGCAGCCGTCCTGTGCTCAACCCGGATGGCAGTGTAAAACTGCCGGGATTGGATAACCACACGATGGGGACCGTGTTTGAAGAAGTTATCCGAAAATTCAATGAGGAAACGAATATCACCGATGCCGGACGTCATTTTACGCCCCGTGATATTGTGGAACTGATTGCTGATCTTGCCTTTGTGCCGATTGAAGATCAGATCAAGAGCACGACTTACCGCATTTACGATGGCGCTTGCGGCACCGGCGGTATGCTGACGGTTGCGGAAGAGCGCATTCAGAGGTTTTCCCAAAAGGCCGGTAAAAAAGTTTCCATCCATCTGTATGGTCAGGAGAATGCAGACGAAACCTACGCGATTGCGCGCGCCGATATGCTTGTTAAGGGTGAAGGCTCCCAGGCGAATAATATTTTCTTTGGCTCGACCATTTCTAATGATGGCTTTCCCGGAGAAACTTTCGATTTCTGCCTGTCAAACCCGCCGTTTGGTACGTCATGGAAAAAGGATCTGGCCGCATGGGGTCTTACCAAGAAAGATGATATCACGGATCCACGTTTTCAGGTCACCTATCGTGGGGAGGATTTTTCACTCCTGCCGGACATCGGCGACCCGCAGATGCTGTTTCTTGCAAACAATATCAGCAAAATGAAGCAGGATACCCCTTTGGGCAGCCGTATTGTAGAGGTGCACAACGGCTCTTCACTGTTTACCGGCAAGGCAGGGCAGGGGCCTTCCAATCTGCGTCAATATATCATCGAGCAGGATCTGTTGGAAGCTATCGTGGCGCTGCCGGAGAAGATGTTCTACAATACCGGCATTGGCACCTATCTCTGGGTGCTTTCCAACAAAAAGAGTGCTCAGCGTAAAGGTAAGGTGCAACTGATCGATGCAACCACCATGAAAGCTCCACTGCGCAAGAACCTTGGTGAGAAAAACGGCGAAGTCAATGCTGCACTGCGCAAAAAGATTCTGGACCTGTATCTTGCATTTGACAAGGCAGACCCGGAATACAGTAAGGTTTTTGAAAATCACGAATTCGGTTATTGGCAGGTGACAATGCAGCAGCCAAAGCGCGATGAAAACGGCAAGATCCTGCTGGACAAAAAGGGCAATCCTGTCATTGACAAGGAGCGCAGCGGTGACACCGAGATCATTCCTTTTACCTACGAGGGCGGGATCGATGCCTTTATTCAGAACGAAGTACACCCCTATGCGCCGGATGCGTTTGTGAAACCGGGCAGTGAAAAAGTGGGCTACGAGCTGAGCTTTACCAAGTATTTCTATAAGCCGGTGCAGCTGCGGACGCTGGACGAAATTGCAGCGGATATTCGCGCAATTGAGAAGGAAACCGACGGCCTTCTGGACGAGATCATTGGAGGCTGAGATGAGATACGAGAAATATATAAGCGTTCCGGATGCCATTTGGTTTGATGTTGTTCCAGATTCCTGGCGTGCATTAAAAATGCGAGGAGTGTTTTCTGAAAGAAATACGAAGGTTTCAGACAAAGACTATCCTGCACTGTCAGTTGGTAAAATGGGCGTAGTACCTCAACTTGATACTGCAGTAAAGACAGATAACGGCGATAACAGAAAATTGATCTGCAAAGGCGATTTTGCAATCAACAGCCGTTCCGACCGAAAAGGCTCAAGTGGCATATCTCAATATGATGGTTCAGCATCGCTAATTATAACTGTGCTGAAACCACATCGAAGTCTAAACGGCCGATTCTACCATTATTTACTCCGTGGCCATTATTTTGCAGAGGAATTTTACAGGAATGGGCACGGCTTGGTTTCCGACTTGTGGACAACAAAATGGGATGAGATGCGCAATATCTATATTCCTGTCCCTCCCCGCGAGGAGCAGGACCAGATTGTGCGGTATCTGGACTGGCAGGTGTCCAAAATCAACAAGCTGATTCACGGCTACCAACGGCAGATCAAATTGTTGGAAGAACGGCGGCAAACTGTCATTGACCGAGCGGTAACAAAGGGAGTTCGGCAAGGTCGTCAAATGCACAGCATTCAGGCAAACTGGATGGGGGATATTCCTGCCGATTGGAAAATGATTCCGTCAAAACGACTGTTCCTTGAAAGTAAGGAGCGCAAGCATCCGGATGATAAACCCGCAACTGCAAGTCAAAAATACGGAATAATTTTGCAGGAAGACTATATGAAGAGCGAAAACAAGCGCATTGTGATTGCGACGCAAGGGCTTGATGACTGGAAGCATGTAGAACCAGACAATTTTGTGATTAGCTTGCGTAGCTTTCAAGGTGGCATCGAGCGAAGTGAAATTTTTGGATGTGTGACATGGCACTATATCGTCCTATTGCCGCAGAAATATGTGGTGCCAAGATACTTCAAGTGGTTACTGAAATCCAAGAGTTATATCAAAGCTCTTCAAGGCACTTCTGAATTTATTCGCGATGGACAGGATTTGCGCTATTCAAATTTTGTAAAAGTTGATTTGCCGTTGATTCCCGCCAGTGAACAGGAAGAGATTGCAGATTATATTGAACAGGAAACCGCTAAAATCGACCGAGCGATTCCTGTTCTGGAAAAAGAAATTGAACTCCTCAAAGAATACCGCACTCGTTTGATTTCCGATGTGGTCACCGGGCAGATGGACGTGCGCAACGTTGAAGTGCCGGAGTATACGCCGGAAGAAGATATTGCAGAAGAGGCTCCGGAAGAACAGGAGGTGGAGATGGATGCCGACTAATGTAAAAGAAAACGGCTTTGAATCGTCGATTGTGAGCTGGCTTGTGCAGCACAACGGCTATGAGCAGGGCTCCAATGCGGATTACAATAAAGAAATCGCGATGGATGAAACACGGCTGTTCCGTTTTCTGAATACCACGCAGGCGGACAAAATGAAGCAGCTGCGTCTGGAAAACGACCCTCTGGAAAAGGAAAAATTCTTGCAGCGGCTGGATCAAAGTCTCCATACCAATGGTGTGATCGACCTGCTGCGCAAGGGGTTCCGTTATAAGCACTTGGTATTGGATGTGTTTTATGTGCGTCCGTCTCCCGGCAATGAAACTGCCGCCAAACTCTACGCACAGAATATTTTCAGTGTGACCCGGCAACTCCAGTATTCCCGCCAGAATCCACTGCTGGCACTGGATGTATGCCTGTTTCTGAATGGTTTGCCCATCGTTACCATGGAGCTGAAAAATCAGCTTACGAAGCAGAATGCAGCGGATGCTGTAAAGCAGTATAAAGATGAACGCACTCCGGATGAAGTGCTTTTTAGCTTTAAGCGGTGTATCGTTCACTTTGCTGTAGATGACAATGAAGTGCGGATGTGCACCGAGCTCAAGGGGCAAAAGTCGTGGTTCCTGCCGTTCAACAAAGGTTACAACGATGGTGCAGGCAATCCACCAAATCCGGACGGCATGAAGACAGATTATCTCTGGAAAGAAATCCTTCGCAAAGATGATTTCTCCAATATCATTGAAAATTATGTGCAGATCATTTGCGATGAGGATGAAGAAACACATAAAAAGAGCTACAAGCAGATATTTCCGCGCTATCACCAGCTGCAACTGGTCACTTCTCTGCTGGCGGACGCCAAGCGAGATGGAGTTGGAAAGCGATACCTGATCCAGCACAGTGCGGGCTCAGGAAAGTCTAATTCCATTGCATGGCTGGCGCACCAGCTGGTTACGTTGAAAGACGCAACCGACCACAATACTTTTGATACTGTGATCGTTGTTACGGACCGCGTTAATCTGGACAAGCAGATTCGGAATACGATCCGGCAGTTTATGCAGGTCTCCTCTACAGTCGGCTGGGCCAAGGACTCATCTGAACTTGGAACACTGCTGGAAAAAGGTACAAAGATCATCATCACCATTGTACATAAGTTCCAGTTCATTCTGGAGGATATCTCCAAGCTCCACACCAACAGGAACTTTGCAATCTTGATCGACGAAGCTCATTCAAGCCAGAATGGCGACCTTTCCACAAAAATGAATATCGTTCTGTCCGGAAGCGAGTACGACAATGACGATCTTCTGGAAGATAAGATCAACACCCTGATTGATGGCAAAAAGCTTGCAAAAAATGCCAGCTATTTTGCTTTTACCGCCACGCCCAAAAATAAAACGCTGGAAGTGTTTGGTCGGGAAGAAATTCAGCCGGACGGAAGTAAAAGATTTTTTCCGCACTATGTCTACACGATGAAGCAGGCTATTGAAGAGCACTTCATCATGGATGTCTTACGCTATTATACTCCTATCCAGAGCTTTTATAAGCTCTCCAAAACGGTTGAGGATGATCCACTCTTTGATAAAAAGAAGGCGCAGCGGTTGCTCCGCTATTATGTGGAATCCAATCAATATGCAATCGAGCAGAAGGCGGGCATCATTGTAGAGCATTTCCACACAGAAGTGATTGGTCGTGGAAAAATTGGCGGTCGAGCCCGTGCCATGGTGATTACCAGTGGAATCCCGCGCGCCATCGAATACTATAAAGCAATCAATGCTCTTCTGGAACAGCGTAAAAGTCCTTATAAGACGATCATTGCCTTCTCTGGCACAACCAAGTATGAGGGCAGGGAAGTTACCGAAGCGGATCTGAATGGTTTTACAAGCTCCAAAATCGAGCGTACCTTTAAGAAAGACCCTTACCGGATTCTGATTGTTGCGAATAAGTTTCAGACCGGTTTTGATGAACCTTTGCTGCATACGATGTATGTGGATAAGGGGCTTTCTGATATTAAAGCAGTTCAGACACTTTCCCGTCTGAACCGCAGTGCACCAGATAAAAATGATACGTTTATTCTGGATTTTGTAAACGATCCGGGTGTGATTAAAGCAGCTTTTGATAAATACTACAAAACAACGATTCTGTCTGGCGAAACAGATGTCAATAAACTGAACGATCAGATTTCGGAAATGGAATCGCTTCAGGTTTACACCCACGAGGATGTGGATTCCTTTGTCGAGGCATATTTGGATAATGCGCCTCGTGAGGAACTTGATCCGATTTTGGACAGATGTACAGAAAACTACAAAGAGCTAATCCCGGAAGAACAGATTCTCTTCAAATCCAATGCCAAAGGATTTGTTCGGACATACAATTTTCTCTCGGCGATTTTGCCCTACGGTAGCGTAGAGTGGGAAAAGCTGTCGATTTTCCTGAAGCTGCTGATCGGCAAACTTCCGTCTCCCGCTGAAGATGACAATATCAGCGGTCTACTGGAAGATATTGATCTGGAAAGCTATCGTGCAGTGGCACAGGATACCATGCGGATTCAGCTGGACAATGAAAATGGTGAATTGAATCCGATCCCCGTCAGCAGGGATGTTGGTATTTCGGTGCCAGAGCTTGATCCTCTGACGCAGATTCTGAAGGAATTCCATGATGCGTTTGGAGGCATTGACTGGACAGACGAAGATAAAGTGAAAAAGCAGGTTGCTGATCTGCCCGCCATCGTCAGTAAAGACGAAGCCTATCAGAATGCTATAAAAAACTCAGATGCACAGAATGCTCGTGTTGAAAGCGACCGTGCAACGATGCAGGCGATTCTCGATTCCATGAGTACGACGATTGAACTGTACAAGGCAGTGAACGAAAACCCGGCACTCTGTAAGTGGATTCAGGATATGGTTTTTGCCAACACGTATCAGACTTCGCCGCCTGCCAAAGAAGATCAGCCTGATTTCGATTGAAACACCAAAAGATATGTGATAAAATCAACTTATGATAGGGGATTATGCCCATCGCCGGGTGCTCGGCCTATCAATTTGCATGAAATCTGGATTTTGGAAGGAAGCAGCTATGCGTATTGACAATCTGACCTTGAAGAATTTCAGGAACTTTGAAAATGCCGAGATTCCGCTGAATCCTAAAATGAATATTGTGATCGGCAACAATGGCAGTGGAAAAAGTTCTCTGCTTATGGGGGCATTGACCGCTGCCAGCACTTTCTTCCTTGGAATTGACTATGCTTCTCCTCGCAGTATCAAAACGGAAGACGTTCGCCATGTGGCGTATGAAACCAATAAAATTTATCAGCAGCGCGAAGTTTATCCGGTTGAGGTGTCCTGTCAGGGTGTTATAAACGGTAATGCTTGTACATGGTCTCGCTCTCTGAGTGGACCAAAATCCAACACTACCTATGGTGCTGCATCGGATCTGAAAAAAATTGCATCTGAACTTCAAAAAGAAGCAGCACTTCCTTCTTCGCAAACGGTACTTCCGCTCATTGCTTACTATGGTACGGGCCGCCTGTGGGCACAAAAGCAGGCGAAACAGAAGGAAAAACAGAAGCTGAAGTCCCGCTTTGAAGGTTATCAGGACTGCATCGCTGAGCAGGCTACGGACAAGCAGCTTATGGAGTGGTTCAGTGACATGACCCTCCTTGTCAGTCAGGAAGGACCTATTCCGCAGGTGAGTGCGGTTCAGCGGGCGTTGGAACGCTGCTTTGCGGATTTGATCGACCACGATGAAACGCAGCATGTTAAGGTGGAATATCGTCAGAGATATCGGGCGATTGTTGTTGAATACGTTAATCGGAATGGCGAACATGAGCTTCATCCGATGTCTGAGATGAGCGATGGATACCGGTCTGTGCTGAATATGGTAGCAGATATTGCGCACCGGATGGCTGTTTTGAATCCTCAGCTCGGCGATTCTGTTTTGGAAACACCTGGTATCATCATCATTGATGAGATTGAATTAAACTTGAATCCCGGCTGGCAAAAGCGAATCCTGAATGATTTGACAACGGTTTTTCCCAATATTCAGTTTATTGTATCCACGCATTCTCCGGAAGTGATTACTTCCTATAAGGATGCAAATCTTATTCTGCTGAAACACGAGGGCAGTGCAACACAAATCGATTCTGCCTACGGCAAGGATGTAAACACTGTTCTGCGAAGTATCTTGCTGGTTGGAGATCGTCCGATTGAAATTGAAAAGCTGTTTGATAAATTCTCGGAGCTTCTCCATAAGGAGGATTATGCAAAGGCCAAAGAGGTTCTGGAAAATCTGGAACAGATTTTGGGATATAATGATCCGTCCGTCTATGATGCCAGAAACAGTCTGGAAATTGAGCAAATGGAGTGGCCGGAATGAGGTATATCAAAAAGTCAGAGATTGAACCGCGAGATTTGCGAGAGTATAAAAAGAACTGCCGCAAAGCATCCCCGCCGTTAAAAATTACTTATAAAGATATGCCAAAGGACGGTACACGGCAGCAGTTGGCACGCGACCAAGGTTATCTTTGCGCATATTGTATGCGCCGCATTAGTCTCGATCCGGCGGACCAACTCAACTATCTGAATATTGAACACCTTGACCCGCAAAATCAGTTGCCGGATGAGGCAACTACAGATTTTTCAAATCTTCTGGGCGTGTGTCCCGGAAATCGGAGTTCTACGGAAAATGCAAAAAAGACTTGCGATGCCTACCGTGGAATCTTGGAAGAAGATCAGCAGACAATGCGCTTGAATCCGCTGGATGAAGCTCAGATGGATACAATCTTCTACCAAAGAAATGGTGAGATAGGATCAACCGACACGGAACTTAACAAGGAGCTTTCCGACAAGCTCAACCTGAACAGTGAAGCGGCCTACTTACCGCAAAATCGTGAAACCGCTTACAGTCAGTTGGTAAGATTTCTGAAAGCCAAAAAGCCCATAGGTGAATGGTCAAAGCCATTTCTTCAGCAGGCATGGCAGTTGTTTTGTACGCCGGACAAAACAGGGGCCTATCGGGAATATGTTGGGGTCTATGAATACTGGCTCAAGCATTGGATGAAGAAGTGATTTCGTGCTAAGTGTTAGGCTTATGTGCCGCTGCTTGACGCACAACGTCTGCTGCTAGGTTCAATATCATGTGTTTTATAGCCTGCTTAAAATGCAAACAACGTACCACCGTAAATCCGAATGCCCTGTAATTTTGGCACCCGCCCAGGCTGCGATCAAGAACCCCCGCAAGTAATTGCGTGAGCGCTTGAAAAAGCACAAATAAAACAAACGAACCGCCCCGGTTTCCGTAACAGGAAGCCGGGGCGGTTTTTGTGTTGCAACGTACAGGAAAAGCAGAAAATATCTTTTACAGAAAGGACAAGCAGACTGTCCAACAGGATCGTTATAATAGACAGACAAAAGGGCATAAACGCCATCAAAGGAGAGTGCACAATGAAAAAAATATGGATGTTTCTGCTGGGCGCGGCATTTGCCGCCGAACTGTTTCTGGTTGTCTGCATGGCAAGCAGAAGTGCATCACCGCGTCAGGTAATGTACACTTTTAAGGATGATGTATGGGATGTGATCTACCGGCTGAACCGCAGATGGAATTTGTGAGAAAAGCACTTGGCTTTTTGGAGAATGGACAGACAAACTGTCCATCTTTTTTTGTATACTAGGATTGTGCAAAAGAGACAAAAATTTTGTGGCTGTTTCACAAAACAACAAAATTTCACACAAAGAATTGCGGCTGTTGTTGCACTGTGTTACAATGAACAGAGAAGGAGAATGAACTGTGCGTAATAGTAGATTAGACCGTATACTCTATATCCAGCAGGTGCTGGTACAGGGCAGTGTGCTGAACAAACAGCAAACGGCGGACCACTTTGGCGTCAGCGAGAAAACCATCCAGCGCGATCTTGATACCCTGCGCAGCTATTTTGCAGACAGCGAGCCGCGCCGGGAGATCTTATACAACTCCGCAAAGGGCGGCTATCTGCTGGATGACACGCTTTCACGCTTCCTCACCAGCAGCGAAATTCTGGCAGTGTGCAAGATTTTGCTGGAAAGCCGCTCCATGGTCAAGGAGGAAATGTTCCCTATTCTGGATAAGTTGGTGCAGGTGTGCACCCCGCTGGACCGGTTGAATCAGGTGAAAGACCTCATCAGCAACGAACGCTTCCATTACGTTGAGCCGCAGCACGGCCGGAAGTTCGTTGAGAGCCTGTGGGAGATCGGCACGGCAGTAGAAAATCACAATGTTATGGAAATTACCTACTGCCGCACCCATGACGGCGAGAGCCGTGTGCGCACCATTGAGCCGGTGGGCATCCTGTTCAGTGAGTATTATTTCTATCTGGCAGCGTTCATCGAGGGCATCGACAAGGATAAGCATTTCCAGAACCCGCAGGATAACTCCCCGACGATTTACCGCATCGACCGTATCCAGAACTATAAGACCCTCGATCGGCACTTTGCCCAGCGCTATACCGACCGCTTTCAGGAGGGCGAAATGCGCAAGCGCATCCAGTTCATGTACGGCGGCGAGTTGCAGACCATCCGGTTCGAGTATACCGGGCCAAGTCTGGAATCCGTTCTCGACCGACTGCCCACTGCAAAGGTTTTGCAGGTGACGGAAAAGGGCTGGATCGTGGAAGCCGAGGTGTTTGGCACGGGCATCCAGATGTGGATACGAAGTCAGGGAGACTATATAAAAATTATAAATACATAGGGAGACTATCATCATGAGCAAAATTCAGGTGGAAGTACGTTTTACAGATAAACTGGAGTCTATCCGTGTGGGTGGGCAGGAGATGGAAATCCCGAATGCCATCATGACAAAATCTGTTGAAGAATGGTTTGAACCGGCGGCTGGCCGTGTGAATTGGGATGGTCTGGGGGCTGAGATCAAGGCTATGGGTTTCAGTGGAGAGAAAAACACTGTATACAGCTTCCTGTTTATTGGCCCGGAAGATAAAAAGCAGGAGTTTATGGCTTGTGTGGAACGCTTCTGTCTGGGCGAGGAAGCGCAACAGGAGACGAAAAAGGAAACCGAGCAGGACTACCTGCATAATGCCCAAAATTATCAGCAGGCAGGCAATGCGGAAATGGCGTTCCAGCAGTACATGGTCGCGGCCAGAGATTACGGACACCCCGAGGCACAGTTTAAAGTGGCCCGGTGCTATCAGAACGGCACGGGTGTGGAAAAAAGCGAAGAAAATGCGCTCGTGTGGTACAAAAAGGCCGCAGAGCAGGGCAATGCCGAGGCGCAGTGCGTTCTGGGCGGATGCTTCTATTATCAGACTCTGGGCGTTGAAAAGGACGACAAAGAGGCCCGCAAGTGGTACGAAGCGGCGGCGACTCAGGGAAATGTAACAGCGCAGTATATGACCGGGCGGCTGTATGCGGAACTCTCGTACAATGAGGCGGCTGTAAAGTGGTACACAAAAGCGGCAGAACAGGAATGCCCGGAAGCGCAATGTGAATTGGGCAAGTGCTATGAAACCGGAGACGGCGTCAGCAAGAACGAGGAAAAGGCTGTAGAGCTGTACCGCAAGGCCGCAGAGCAGGGTTATGCGGAGGCACAGTACAAGATGGGCGAGTGCTATTATTATGATGAAGATGAGGCCACAAAATGGTACCGAAAAGCTGTAGAAAACGGAAATGAACCGGCAATGCTGAAGTTGGCAGAAAATTTGTTCTGTGATGGTATTATGAATGATACCGATGAGAAAATTCAGGAAGCTGCAATGTGGTATCAGAAAGTCGCAGAACAGGGAAACATGAAGGGACAGTATGAATGGGGTGACTGTTACTATCACGGCTGGGGCGTGGATGAAAATAAAACAGAAGCGGTAAAATGGTACAGGAAAGCCGCAGAGCAGGGATTTGCACAGGCACAGCGCACACTTGGCGATTGCTATTACAATGGCGATGGTGCAGAGGAAGATGATAAGGAAGCTGCAAAGTGGTACAGAAAGGCCGCCGAACAGAATGATGCCAAGGCGCAGTATAAACTTGGACAATGTTACGAGGATGCTGTGGGCGTAGACTTGGACATGGAGAAAGCCGCAGAGTGGTATAAGAAATCAGCGGAGCACGGAAACAGAGAGGCACAGTGCAAGATTGGTTACTGCTATTACTTCGGCTGGGGTGTAGATGAAAATAAAACGGAGGCGGTAAAGTGGTACAAGAGAGCAGCGGAACAGGATCATGCTGAGGCACAATATGATCTTGGTGAGTGCTATTACCATGGCTGGGGGGTACAGAAAAATGAAGGCGAAGCAGTAAAATGGTTTGAGGAGGCAGCGGAAAACTATAATGCAGATGCGCAGTATGAGCTGGGTTGTTGCTATTACAATGGAGAAGGCGTGGAAAAGAACAGCGCGAAAGCAGTTGAATGGTATCGTAAATCTGCGGAGAATGGTAATGAATTAGCGCAGTACAATCTGGGGAATTGTTATAAGTGCGGAGATGGTGTAACGAAAGACCTTGGAAGAGCGGCGGAATGGTACCGCAAATCTGCAGAACAAGGCTATGCAATGGCTCAATGTAATCTTGGATACTGCTATAAAAACGGCATTGGCGTAGAAAAAGACGTCATTAAGGCGACAGAATGGTATCAAAAATCTGCGGAGAATGGTGATGCATCTGCACAGTACAACCTGGGTATCTGTTACGAATATGGTACAGGTGTAACGTTATCGAAAGCAACTGCGGCAGAGTGGTACCGGAAAGCTGCGGACCAGGGCGATGCTGATGCACAGTATAAACTTGGCGTGTTCTATGAAAATGGATACGGAGTGACGCAGGATAAAGAACAGGCCATGCAATGGTACAAAAAAGCGGCTGAGCAGGGCAATGAAAGCGCAAAGAGCGCCATTGACAGAATGCAGAGCAGCGGTATGGGTACGGCAGTGGCGGCCGGCGTCGCGGCGGCCAGTGTAGGTCTGTTGTGGAAAATTTTGAGGGGTTAACAGCAGAAAGGAAAATAAATCATGGCAGACGAGCTTGAGGTGCTTGAAAAACAGCAGCTTTCCGCGCAGCGGTCGCTGAATGACCTGACGGACCAGCTGACCCTTGCGGATCATCTGGTGTATAAAAAATATCTGACGGAATTGCAGAACTATGGTATGGTGGAACTCTCCCAGCAAATGTTGAAAGTGCAGGACCCTGCCCAGTGCATCCGACTGTTCCAGTTGCAGAAGCTGACCCTGAAAAAGGGAGAGGATATGTTCCAAAAGCTTTCTACGGTGTACTATTCCAGCATGGCGCAGGGCTGCAGTCTGGCGGTGATGATCGATGTGCCGGAAGAAAATGCCGGTGCCAATATCTATCTGGGCGTTCGCGAGGATCCCCTGAAACAGAGCATGAAGAGCCGCAAGCTGGAAATTTCCAGCAAGGCGTTGCAGAAAGTGCTGCTCTCCAACTTCCCCGGTTCCGATATAAAAGGCATTTCTCCGGAGGCGGGAAAAAAACTGTTGGAAGAAGCCTTTGGCGAAGAGCAGGAGGCGGTGGCCTCAGTGTCCTGTGTGGCAGCTCTGCGCGATAAGTCTAAAACGGAAGACAAAGCTTTTGTGCAGGGCATCGAGCGCTTTATGGACGCGATGGAAGGAGAAAAGTATACTGCGCTGTTTTTGGCAGAACCTGTTTCCAATGAAACGCAGGCGGCTATCCGCAGCGGGTATGAAAATCTGTACAGCACTCTTTCGCCCTTCCGCAAGAGTACATGGTCTTATGCCGAGAACCAGAGCACTGCTGTGATGGAGAGCCTGTGCAGTGGAACTTCCCATACCATCAGCGATACTGTCAGCACGACTACAACGGACGGTACGAACCAGTCCTCTTCGGTGACGGACGGCACACAGAAAACGAAAGGGGTCAGCGGCGGTATCAACGGCGGTGTCGGCAGCAGCTTCGGCACCTCGGTCACAAAAATCTCGCCGGTGGTTGGCGGCATTGCAGGCATTCTGGGTCTGGGCGGCTTGGCAGCTTCGGCCCTGATTCCGGGCGCGGGGGCCGTCATCGGCCCGCTGCTTGGCACGGCGGGCAGGGCCATAGGAGGCATGACGCCAGCCAGAACGGCTTTCAACAGCATCGCCCGGAACATCGGCGGCTCCATGGGCGTAAACGCCTCGTGGGGTACCAGCCACTCTACCACCGAGCAGACCGGCACTTCGCACAGCACCTCCGATGGAACGTCGCATGGAACATCGGACACCACCAGCCAGCAGGAGAGCCACGGCACAACGGACACCCGCGGCACGGGCCGTACTCAGCAGGTGGAACTGTGCAATAAATCGGTGGAGGAACTGCTGGAACGCATTGAAAACCAGCTCAAGCGTGTAAAGGAAAGTGAAGATTATGGCTGCTATAACTGTGCAGCGTATTTCCTTTCGTCTACTCAATCCACAGCACTTTTGGCGGCCAACACTTACCGCGCATTGATGGTAGGCGAGGGCTCCTCGGTGGAGAGCGGTGCCGTCAATGTGTGGAAGAACAATGAGGCAGAAGTGGCACAGCTGCGGGAATATCTCAAGCGGTTCATGCAACCGGTCTTTGCTCGCCCGCTATGGGAGAATGCGCCGGATAGTCTGCTTTATACACCTGCAACGCTGGTCAGCGGGCGGGAACTGCCGATGCACCTTGGCTTGCCCACCCGCTCAG
>ENA-OUQG01001153-OUQG01001153.1-human-gut-metagenome-genome-assembly--contig:-NODE-1153-length-14724-cov-21.771832_pt1 | contig 14724 bp, 15 predicted proteins | sample MGYA00237943_ERZ548823 | MGnify/ENA primary metagenome ERZ548823 (study PRJEB26490, sample SAMN05194731) | human gut metagenome | biome: terrestrial biome; feature: human-associated habitat... | reverse complement strand
TTCACCGGCGTGGGCGAGCGCAGCCGCGAGGGCAACGACCTGTGGGGCGAGATGCAGGAGAGCGGCGTGTCCGACAAGACGGCGCTGGTCTTCGGCCAGATGAACGAGTCCCCCGGCGTCCGTATGCGCGTGGCGCTGTCTGGCCTGACCATGGCGGAGTATTTCCGCGACGTGGAGCACAAGGACGTGCTGCTGTTCATCGACAACATCTTCCGCTTCGTCCAGGCGGGCAGTGAGGTGTCCACGCTGCTGGGCCGTATGCCCTCCGCCGTGGGCTACCAGCCCACGCTGGCCGGCGAGATGGGCGCGCTGCAGGAGCGCATCACCTCCACCAAGGACGGCTCCGTCACCTCCGTGCAGGCGGTATATGTCCCCGCCGACGACCTGACCGACCCCGCCCCCGCCACCACGTTCTCCCATCTGGACGCCACCACCGTGCTGAGCCGTAAGATCGCGGAGCAGGGCATCTACCCCGCCGTGGATCCGCTGGAGTCCACCTCCCGCATTCTGGAGCCGGACATCGTGGGCGAGGAGCATTACAACATCGCCCGCGCCGTCCAGTCCACGCTGCAAAAGTACCGTGAGCTGCAGGATATCATCGCCATTCTGGGTATGGAGGAGCTGAGCGACGAGGATAAAAAGACCGTCGCCCGCGCCCGCCGCATCCAGCGCTTCCTGTCCCAGCCCTTCTACGTGGCGGAGAAGTTCAGCGGCGCACCCGGCGTGTTCGTGCCGCTGCACGAGACGCTGCGCGGCTTCAAGGAGATCCTGTCCGGCAGCATGGACGAGTATCCCGAGGCGGCCTTCTTCAACGCCGGTACCATTGACGACGTGATCCGCAAGGCGGAGCAGATGAAGAAAGGCGGCATGTGATGACGGCCCCGTTCCATCTGGATATTCTGGCGGCCAGCGTCCCGTTTTACCGGGGCGAATGTGTGTCGCTGGTGGTGCCTACCACCGACGGCGAGTTCGGCATACTGGCCAACCACAGCAACGCCGTGGGCGCTGTCTGCGGCGGTGAGCTGCGGTTCGAGACGGCGGAGGGCGAGCACCGCCGCGCCGCCGTGGCACCCGGCCTGTTCAAGATCGAGGACGGCCGCGTACTGCTGCTGGTGGATGCCGCCGAGCGTCCGGAGGATATCGACGTGAACCGCGCCCTCCGCGCCCGCGAGGAGGCGGAGGAGCAGCTGCGGCAGAAGCGCAGTATGGCGGAGTACCAGCTGGCGCAGGGCAATCTGGCCCGCGCCCTCAACCGCCTGCGTGTCAGCGGCAGAGGATAAATGCATAAAAAAGAGCTGCGGCAGCGCCGCAGCTCTTTTTTATGCGCGTTTTAGGCTCAGATGCCCAGCTTTTCCAGTGCCGCCAGTTTCAGGCAGGTGCAGAACACGGCGATGGCCTGCTCCAGCTCCGCCACCGGCGGGAAGGAGGGGGCAATGCGGATGTTGCTGTCGTTGGGGTCGACGCCGTAGGGGAAGGTGGCGCCCGCGCCGGTCATGGTGACGCCCGCCTCCTTGCACAGCGCCAGCGTCCGCTTGGCGCAGCCGGGCATGGCGTCCAGACTGACGAAATAGCCGCCCACGGGACGCTTGTAGTCCGCAATGCCCAGCGGGGCGATCTCCCGATCCAGCGCGTCCAGCACCGCGTGGAACTTGGGGGCCAGCACGGCGGCGTGCTGCCGCATCAGCGCCAGCGTGTGGGCCTTGTCCTGCAAAAACAGCACATGGCGCAGCTGGTTGATCTTGTCAAAGCCGATGGTCTGGACGTTGATGAGCTTGGTGAGATAGGCGATGTTGGCCTCGCTGGCCGCCATCACTGCCACGCCCGCGCCGGGGAATGTCACCTTGCTGGTGGACGCGAACTCGTACACCATGTCGGCGTTGCCGTACTGGGCGCACAGGCTGATGATATCGGGGAACGGCACGAAGTCGCCGTCAAACTCATGGATGCAGTAGGCGTTGTCCCACATCAGCATGAAGTCCGGCGCGGCGGGCTTCATGGCCGCCAGACGGCGGATGGTATCCTCGCTGTACACCACACCCTCCGGATTGGCGTATTTAGGCACGTTCCACATACCCTTCACCGCTGGGTCGCGGATCAGCTCCTCCACCATATCCATGTCGGGGCCGTCGACGGTCATGGGAATGTTGATCATCTCCACACCGAAGCTCTCCGTCACCTTGAAGTGCCGGTCATAGCCGGGGACGGGGCAGAGCCACTTCACCTTATCCAGCTTGCTCCACGGCTTCTCACTGTGGCGCATCCCGTGGGTGAACGCCTTGGAGACGGCGTCGTACATCAGCTGCAGGCTGGCGTTGCCGCCGACGAACACCTGCTCGGGCTTGCAGCCCAGAATATCCGCGAACAGACGCCGTGCCGCGGGGATACCCGCCACCTCGCCGTAGTTCCGGGTCTCCACGCCGTCGGACAGAAACTGCTCCGACCGGGTCAGCACGCCGAAAATGGGCATCACCAGCTCCAGCTGCTCCCGTCCCGGCTTGCCCCGGGCCATATTCAGCGACAGATGGAGCGCCTTGGCGTCCTCGTATTCCTTCTGCACGGCGGCGTATTCCGCCTGCCGCTCCGCCGCTGTCATCTCTGCATATTTCTTCTTCATCATACAGGACCTCCGCCGTATTTTTTTGCGATTATACACGCTTTGCCGTGCCTTGGCAATCACTTTTTTCGGATCTCATAGATGTCCGTCCGCCGTGCCGACAGAATGGGGAGCTGTCTGCGTACTGCGGACACCTGCGCCATGTCCAGCTCCGTCACCGCCACCTCCTCACCGGCGCCGCACTGATGGAGGACGGCGCCCCACGGGTCGCAGACGATGGAGTGGCCCCACGCCACATAGGAGGCCGCCTCGTCCCGGGCCGGGGAGACGCCCACGGTGAAAAGCTGGTTGTCCACGGCACGCTGCCGGAACAGCAGCTCCCAGTGGGCGGGGCCGGTGGTCATGTTGAACGCCGCCGGTACCAGCAGTACCTGCGCGCCCGCCAGCGTCATCAGCCGCGACAGCTCCTGAAACCGCAGGTCAAAGCAGATGCAAAGCCCCATTTTGCCCCAAGGCGTGTCGAACACCGTCACATCGTCTCCGGCTGTCAGGGTGTCCGACTCCCGAAAACGCTGGCCGCCGTCCACGTCGATGTCGAAAAGGTGCATCTTCCGGTGCCGGGCGGCGCACCGTCCGTCCGGCGCAAAGACATAGCTGGTGTTGTACACCCTGCCGCCGTCCAGCTCCGGGACGGAGCCGCCCACCACCCACAGGTGGTTTTCCGCAGCGGCGCGGGACAGCATCTGATACGCTGCGCCGCCCGCAGCCTCGCCGTAGGCGCGGAAGCAGCCGTTGTCGTAGGGGCAGCAGAACATTTCCGGCAGCACCGCCATGTCCGCCACCTTCACGGAGGCCAGCAGCGCCTCCGCGTGCCGGAGGTTTTCCGCCTTGTCCGCCGCGACTGCCATTTGTATCTGCGCAAGCCTCATACCGCCACGCTCCTTCTCAGTATTCCCGCAGCACCAGCTCGGTCACGCCCTCGCTGATGCTGACCATGCGCTTGACCTGACTGCGATGCCCGTAGGTCAGCCACAGCATATCCCGAATGGCCGTGCCGCCGCGATAGCCGTGGATCAGCCGCAGCCGATAGGTGCCAAGACCAGCCCGGCGCAGGGCGGCGTCTACCGCGATCTGCGCCTGATAGGTATTCATGCCGTGGAGATCCAGCTCCACCACACCTCCGGTCATGATACCGCCTCCTTTCACTCCCTACCATCATACGGGAAATGAATTGTATTTTCAACCGTTTTGTGGTAAGATGCCCTCTGAGAATACAGACTGTGAGGGAACTATGAAGATTTTAGTGGTATCCGATTCCCACGGCAAGGTGGATAACCTGATACGGGCGGTGGAGCTGACCCACCCCGACTATGTGCTGCATCTGGGCGACTGCCAGCGGGATCTGGAAAAGCTGCGGCAGGCGTTTCCCGTGCTGCCCATGGAGGGTGTACCGGGAAACTGCGACTACGGCAGCTGCGACCAGCCGGAGCGGCTCATCGAGCTGGGCGGCGTGCGCATCCTGATGCTCCACGGCCACACACGGGGCGTGAAGTCCGACGTGATGCGGGCGGTGTGGGCCGCCCGAGAGTGCGGTGCGCAGGTGCTGCTGTTCGGTCACACCCATCGTCCCATGGTGGACAACGACGGCGCTCTGCTGGTGCTGAACCCCGGCGCTGCCGGCGACCCGCTGCGCCCCACCTGCGGCCTCCTCACCATTGAAAACGGCAAAGCGGACGTGGGGACGCTGGCCATCTGAAAGGAGCGACACCATGCTGACGATCGGCTGTCACCTCTCCGCCTCCGACGGTTTTCTGGCCATGGGGCGGACGGCGCTGGACATCGGCGCCAATACATTCCAGTTTTTCACCCGCAATCCCCGGGGCAGCAAGGCCAAGGCCATCGACCCCGACGACGCGGCGGCGCTGATGGCGCTGCTGGCGGAAAACGGGTTTGGGCCGCTGGTGGCCCACGCGCCCTATACCATCAATCCCTGCTCCAAGACGGAGCGTACCCGGGAGTTTGCCCGCATGACGCTGGCGGACGACCTGAAGCGTATGGAATACCTGCCGGGGAACTACTACAACTTCCACCCCGGCAGCCACACGGAGCAGGGGATGGAGACGGGTATCCGCCAGATCGCGGAGACCCTCAACGCCATCCTCCGGCCGGAATACCGCACCACGGTGCTGCTGGAGACCATGTCCGGCAAGGGCTCGGAGGTGGGCGGCCGCTTCGAGGAGCTGCGGGAGATCATCGACCGCACGGAGCTGGGGGAAAAGGTGGGCGTCTGTCTGGACACCTGCCACGTCTCCGACGCGGGCTACGACATCGCCGGGGACATCGACGGCGTGCTGACGGAGTTTGACCGGGTCATCGGCCTTGCAAAGTTGAAGGCGGTGCATATCAACGACAGCATGAACCCGCTGGGCGCCCGCAAGGATCGCCACGCCCGTATCGGCGAGGGGTATCTGGGGGAGGCGGCCTTTGGCCGCATCATCAACCACCCGGCGCTGCGGGAGCTGCCCTTTATTCTGGAGACGCCCAACGATCTGGCGGGATACGCCCGGGAGATCGCGCGGCTGCGGGAGCTGAGGGTGGAATGATGCTGGGCATATCGGCAATTTTCCTTTTCCTGCTGGGCGCGGCGGGGCTGGCGTTCCACGCAACCCTGCCCGCCACGGGTCATATCCGCCCCGGCTTTTTCGTGTTTTACACCAATTTGAGCAACCTGCTGCTGGCGGTATACCAGCTGGCGCTGGGGGTCAGCAGCTTCTTCCCCGGCAGCGGCGTGCTCCGGCTGCTCAGCGCCCCCGGCATGGCGCTGAGCATGACGCTGTGCATCTTCGTGACCCACCTGATCTACCAGTGGGTGCTGGTGCCGTCGGCCACCAAGAGCGGCAAGAGCCTGTCGGATATCGGGCTGAGCAGCTTCGGCAACCTGTGCGTCCACTATATCGTGCCGTGGCTGACGGTGGTGCAGTGGCTGCTGTGGCAGGATAAGAGCGGTCTGACGGTGCGGCACGCCCTGTATTGGCTGGCGCTGCCGCTGGCGTATTTCGCCTTCGGCATGGCGCGGGGCGCCACAGGGAGGCCCATCGGACACACGAAGCACTGCTATCCCTACCCCTTCATGGATCCGCAGGTCATGGGCAAGCGGTTCTGGCCGGTGGTGCTGCTGCTCGTCATCGCCTTTTTCGGACTGGGCTGCCTGTTCGTGGGTGTGGGCCGACTACTGTAAGATGAAAAAAGAGAGGCGTTCCGGGAGGAACGCCTCTCTTTTTTCGTTGCAGGGCGGCTCAATAGCCGATCTTGCGGTCCACATACCGCTTCAGCGGGCGGCCGGCGGCATAGTTCTCCAGATCCTCACAGAACAGAGCCACGTTTTTGTCGCGGGTGTAGCCCAGACTCATCTGGCCGGAGATGTGGGGCGTGATAAGCAGGTCCTTGGCGTCCCACACCGGGTCGCCCGCGGGGATGGGCTCCTTTTCAAACACATCCAGCGCCGCGCCTGCCAGCTTCCCGGCGTTCAGCGCCTCCACCAGCGCGGGCTGGTCGATGGCGGTGCCGCGGCCTACGTTGACCACATACGCCGTCTCCGGCAGCAGGGCGATGCGGTCGCGGGACAGGATGCCCACGGTGTCCGCCGTGGAGGGCAGCGCCATCACCAGAATATCGGTCTCCGGCAGCAGGCTGTCCAGCTCTGCGTGGGTGTACACCCCGTCAAAGGCGGGGTCGGCGGCTTTCTTGGTGCGGCGGACGCCCCGGATCTCCTTGGCGCCCATGGCCTTGGCGCGGCGGGCAAACTCCGTGCCGATGTCGCCGGTACCCAGCACCGTGATGGTGCTGCCAATGATGGAGCGCATGGGCATTACCGGCCCCCAGCGGTGGGCGTCGGCATGGTGCAGATAGGTGTCGGCGTGACGCAGCAGCATCAGCGTGACCATGATGAGATGCTCGGCGATGGTGACGCCGTAGGCGCCGGAGGAGTTGCTCAGCATCACCTCCGGCGAGGGGTACAGGGCGTCGTCCAGATAGGCGTCCACGCCGGCAAAGCTGCCGCAGAACCACTTCATGCCGGTGAAGGTCTTCAGGTCGCCGGGCTTGGGCATCCCGTGTACCACCTCATAGGTGCCGGCCAGCTCCGCCGGCACACGGCAGTCGGGGTAGTAGTCCACCGCAAAGCCGCAGCGTGCGGCGGTGCTGTCGATGAGCGCGTGGTGAGACGGCTCCAAATAATCTGCGAGAACGGCAATTTTCTTCATCGGTATACCTCCAGTATTTTTTCCGCGCAGCGCATCCCGTCAGCGGCGGCGGACAGGATACCGCCGGCATAGCCGGCGCCCTCGCCGCAGGGGTACACGCCGCGGATATTGGCCTCATAGTGTTCATCCCGTACCAGCCGCACCGGGGAGGACGAGCGGGTCTCCACACCGGTGAGCAGGGCGTCTGGGTCGTCGTAGCCCCGGAGCCTTCGCCCCAGCTCCGGCAGCGCCAGCGCCAGCGTCTCGCTGATAAAGGGCGGCAGGCAGCGGTGCAGGTCGGTGTAGGTGACGGCGGGCAGATAGCTGGGCTGTACATTCCCCGGCCCCGTGGAGGGGCGGCCTGCCAGAAAATCCTCCACCCGCTGGCAGGGGGCACGGTAGTCGCCGCCGCCCAAGGCGAAGGCGGCGTCCTCCAGCTGCCGCTGGAGCCGGATGCCCGCAAGAGGGTGCTCGTCCGGGAAGTCGGCGGGGGTGACGTTCACCAGCAGCGCGCCATTGATGTTCTCTCGGTCGCGGGCGTATTCGCTCATGCCGTTGGTGACCACGCGCTGCGTTTCCGACGCGGCGGCCACCACCTGCCCGCCGGGGCAGACACAGAAGGAAAAGGCACTGCGTCCGTTGGGCAGGTGGCAGGACAGCTTATAGGTGGCGGGAGGCAGGGAGGGGTGACCCGCCAGCCTTCGGTAGCGGACGGCGTCTACCGCCGACTGCCGGTGCTCGATGCGCACCCCCATGGCAAAGGGCTTCTGCTCCATGGCAACACCCGCGTCGTACAGCATCTCGAAGGTATCACGGGCGCTGTGACCCAGCGCCAGCACGACCTGCCGGGCGGGGAGGGCGTAAAGCTGCTCTCCTTGCCGGACGGTGACGGCGGTGAGGGCATCGTCCTGCGCCGTCAGCCCCTCCAGCCGTGCGCCGAAGCGGATGTCCGCACCCAGCGCCAACAGCTGCCGCCGCAGGGCTTGCAGGGCGATGTGGAGCTTGTCGGTACCCACATGGGGCAGCGCGTCGGTGAGGATACTCTCCGGCGCGCCGCAGGACACCAGCTCCTCCATGATGAAGCGGTGGCGCAGGTCGCGGGTGCCGGTGTTCAGCTTGCCGTCGGAAAACGCCCCGGCGCCGCCCTCACCGAACTGGACGTTGCTCTCCGTGTCCAGCTCACCGGTGGCCCAGAAACATTGTACGTCCCGCTGCCGCTGCTCCACGCACTGTCCCCGCTCCAGCAGGATGGGGCGTGCGCCGCATTTTGCCAGCACCAGCGCGGCAAACAGTCCGGCAGGCCCCGCGCCTACTACGATGGGGCGCACCTCCGGCGGGGAGACGGGGGCGGGGAGCGCGTACTGCTCCGGCGTGTAGGCGGTGACGCGCTTATCCCGGCAGCGGCGCAGCAGCGCGGCCTCCTGCGGGGCGGAGACCGCCACGGTGTACACGAGGGTCAGGCTCTCCCGTGCGTCGATGGCGCGGCGCAGCACCGTCAGGCCTGTCAGCGCCGACGGCGCTACCCGCAGCAGCCGGGCGCACTTATGCAGCAGCACATCTTCCGATTCATCCGGCAGCAGCCGCAGCTGGTCGATCCGCAGCATGGCGTTCACCTCGTTTTCAAAAAGTTAAAATTTCCAGCGCAAACTTAAAGCTTGGATTAAGGAAACTGTTTATCCTAATAGACATAGAAAAGAAAACAGCTTCCGGCGGCGGTATCATACCACGATTTGCCCGCCGCTACAAGCCAAAACACAGAACTTGCCGAAAAAGGAGGCATTCTTTATGTACTACAACGACGATTTCAGAAACAGCGACCAGTACCGCTACACCAACCGGGATCAGCTGCCCCACGACGACTATGCCCCCGATCCCAACCGGGTGCCGGTGCAGCCGAAGAAGCAGGGCTTCTTCCACCGCACCGCCGTAAAGGTGACGGCACTGATCCTGGCTTGCGCCGTGGCAGGCGGTCTGGCGGGCTGGGGCGGCGCAGCCATTGCCGGCAGCGGCAGCAACAGCGGCAAGACCACCATCCAGCAGAGCGACCGCCAGCCGGTAACGGTGCAGGCCAAGAAGGTGGACGGCCAGACGAAGATGGATCCGGCGACGGTGTACGCCTCCGTGGTGAACAGTGCCGTGTCCATCAACTGCTCCGCCACCAGCACCAACATCTTCGGTCAGCAGACCCAGACCGCCTCCTCCGGCAGCGGCTTTATCATCACCGAGGATGGCTATGTGGTCACCAACTACCATGTGGTCAGCGGTGCAAGCTCCGTGCAGGTGACGCTGTACAACGGCGATACCTACGATGCCACCGTCATCGGCGGCGACAGCGACTACGATGTGGCGGTGCTGAAGATCAACGCCTCCGGCTTGCAGCCCGTGACGCTGGGCGAGAGCGCCGACGTCAACGTGGGCGACACCGTGCTGGCCATCGGCAACCCGCTGGGCGAGCTGACGTTCTCCATGAGTCAGGGCATCGTGTCCAGCTGTGACCGCGCCATCAACGTGGACGGTACCCCCTTCAACATGATCCAGGTGGACTGCTCCATCAACCCCGGCAATTCCGGCGGCCCGCTGGTCAACCTGTACGGCGAGGTGGTGGGCATCGTGTCCGCCAAGTACTCCAGCTATTCCAGCACCACCGTGGAGGGTCTGGGCTTCGCCATCCCCATCAGTGATGTGCGCAGCATCATCACCGACATCATGGAAAACGGCGCTGTGACGGATAAGGCCTACATGGCCATCACTGCCGGCACCATGAATGAGCAGATGGCGGCACAGTTCAATATCGACGTCACGGAGGGCGTGTTCGTCTACTCCGTGGTGGAGGGCGGCGCCGGTGAAAAGGCAGGTCTGCGTCTGGGCGACGTCATCACCAAGATGGGCGACAAGACCCTGACCTCCCGGCAGGATCTGTCAGCCGCCATGAAGGGCTACCGCGCCGGTGACACCGTGACCCTCACCGTCTACCGCGGCGGGCAGTATATCGAGGTGGAGCTGACCTTTGACGCCCAGCCCCAGAACACCGGCTCCGAGGAGGACAACACCCAGAGCAGCGGCAATAACGGCGGCAACGGCGGCAGCGGCCAGATGCCCGGAAACTGGGATAACTGGCAGGATTTCTACAACTACTTCTTCGGCAACCGCGGTTGACTCGGAAGCGAAAATAAGGGAGGCGGAGAGCGGCATGACCTGCCGCTCTCCGCTTTTTCCGGCGCTGCGGCAGGGTGCGGGGAAATTTCTCTTGTACTCCGGGGGAAAGTAGTATATAATATACGGTATTAAATTGCGCCTATATTCAATTTGTTACTATTTCCGAAGAAAGGAAGTCAGCTATGATAAAAGTTCCCACTGAGTACGGTGAGATCACCATCAGCGACGCGGTGTTCACCACGATCACCGGCGCGGCCGCCACCAATTGCTTCGGCGTCAAGGGTATGGCACAGCGCAGCGTGACGGACGGTCTTGTCCACCTGCTGCGTCCGGAGGCCATGAGCAAGGGCGTCAAGGTCACCTACAACGACGACGGTACCGTTTCCATCGAGCTGCATATCATCGTGGAAAACGGCGTCAATATCGCCACTGTCTGCCGTTCCATTATGAGCGAGGTCAAATATGTGGTCAATCTCAACACCGGCGTCACCGTTAAGACGGTGAACGTCTGCGTGGATTCCGTCACGGTGTGACATCGCTAAGAAGGAGAAATACGACATGACAGATAGGATCAGCGGCGGCGCCTTCAAGCAGATGGTCGCCTTCGGCGCCGCGTGCATTGCCCAGCAGAAACAGACCATCAACGATCTCAACGTGTTCCCAGTGCCGGACGGCGACACCGGCACCAATATGTGCCTGACCATCCAGACGGCGGTGAACGAGCTGCGCAAGTGCCAGCCCGCCACGGTGGACGAGGCCGCCAAGGTCACGGCCTCCGGCCTGCTGCGGGGCGCCCGCGGCAACTCCGGCGTCATTCTGTCCCTGCTGTTCCGGGGCATGAGCAAGGTGCTCAAGGGTACGGCGGAGGCAGACGGCGCACAGCTGGCCGCCGCCATGCAGGAGGGCGTCGCCACCGCCTACGGCGCGGTGATGAAGCCCGCGGAGGGCACGGTGCTCACTGTCTCCCGTCTGGCCGCCCAGCGCGCGCTGGAGGCAGCGGGGGAGCAGAACTCCGCCGAGTATGTGCTGGAGGAGGCCATCAAGACCGGCTACGCCACGCTGGCGGAGACCATCGAGATGAACCCGGTGCTGAAAAAGGCCGGTGTGGTGGACGCCGGCGGCAAGGGCTACCTCATCATTCTGGAGGGTATGCTCCGCGCCCTGCGGGGTGAGGAGATCCCGGAGGTGGAGGAGCAGACCGAGGAGAAGGCGGACTTTGCCGCCATCGGCGACGAGGATATCACCTTCGCCTTCGACACTGTGTTCACCGTCCGCAAGACCACGGATCGCCCGCTGGACGGCCTGCGCGCCTATCTGGGCAGCATCGGCGACAGTCTGGTCATCGGCGAGGATGACGAGTCCTTCAAGGTCCACGTCCACACCGACACGCCGGGCGACGCCCTGAACGAGGCCCAGAAGTACGGCACGCTGGAGCTGGCGAAGATCGAGAATATGCGCACCCAGGCGGCGGATCTGGCGGCAGGCCGGAAGGCCCAGTCCACCGACGATCTGGACGCCATCGAGGAGGAGCTGGAGAACGGCGCCTGCGCCGTGGCCGCGCCGGAGAAGCGGTATGGCTTTCTGGCGGTCTGCGCCGGGGACGGCCTTGCCGCCGTGTTCCGCGATCTGGGCGTGGACCGCATCGTGTCCGGCGGCCAGACCATGAACCCCTCCACCGAGGCCATCCTGCGGGAGATCGACCAGACCCCCAGCGAGGTGGTGTTCGTGCTGCCCAACAACAAGAACATCATCATGGCAGCCCAGCAGTGCGTGGGCCTGACGGAGAAGGAGGTCATCGTTGTCCCCACCGCCACCGTGCCGCAGGGCATCTCTGCCATGATGTGCGTGGACACGGAGGAGCCGGATCCGCAGAATATTTTGCAGGCCATGACCGACGCCGCGGCCAATGTCACCACGGCGCAGATCACCTACGCGGCGCGGAACTCCGACTTTGACGGCTTTGCCATCAACGAGGGGGACTATCTGGCGCTGTGCGACGGCAAGCTGCTGGGTACCGACCGCAGCCTCGATGTGCTGCTGGAGCGTCTGGCCCAGCTGGCAGTGGAGAAGAGCGCCGAGTTCATCACCGTCTATGCCGGTGAGGGCGTGTCCGACGAGGACGCCGACCGCGCCGCGCAGCTGTTCCAGACGGCGTGTCCCGATGCGGAGGTCAGTGCGCTGCCCGGCGGACAGCCGGTGTACTACTACATCGTGGCCATCGAATAACGACAACAAATAGTATAATTCGGCAAAAAGAACACCCTGCGTATTCGCACAGGGTGTTCTTTTCCGTATATGGGGCAGCTCAGGTGATGGACGCCAGCTCCTCGTTGACCTGCGCCTCGCAGCTCCGCATGGCGAGGATAGTCTTCTCCATCAGCTCCTCCAGCGTCCAGCCCAGACGCTCCGCGCCGGTCTGGATGACATCACGGGAGCAGCCGGCGGCAAACTTCTTGTCCTTGTATTTCTTCTTCAGACTGCTGACCTCCATGTCCATCACGCTCTTGCTGGGACGCATACGGGCGGCGGCGCCGATAAGCCCGGTCAGCTCGTCGGCGGCGAACAGCACCTTCTCCATCTGGTGGGTGGGCTCCACGTCGCACACGAGGCCGTAGCCGTGGGAGCAGACGGCGTGGATGAACTCGTCGCTGCACCCTGCCTTTTCCAGCAGCTCCGGCGCCTTGAGGCAGTGCTGCTCCGGCCACATCTCAAAGTCGATGTCGTGGAGCAGGCCCACCGTGGCCCAGAAATCCGCGTCCTCCCCATAGCCCAGCTCATTGGCGTACCAGCGCATGACGCCCTCCACCGTCAGGGCGTGGAGGATATGGAACGGCTCCTTGTTATATGTCTTCAGGGCGGCCAGCGCCGCTTCACGGGAAATGCACTCCTTCATCTTTACAGACCTCCTTCGTGGATTTGAATTGCCCCCTATTTTAGCAGGTTATTCCCCGATGTCAAGCAGTTTTCCAGCAGGTGCAGCAGCATGGCGGCGTGGCCGTACTCCGCCCGGCTCAGGCGCTGAAAAAGCTCCCGCAGGCATACGTCCTCCGTGTCCTCCGCCGCCTGTGCGTAGGCCGCGCCGCCGCAGGTCTCCTCATGGTACAGCTCCCGCAGCAGCTGACACCAGGGCAGGGGCGGCTCCTGCCCCGCGGCGGCAGGGGGCTGATAGCACTTGCCGGTCATCAGGTAGTGGGCGGCCAGCAGCGTCCGGCCGTGGGAGAACTCCTCCTCCGCCATACGCAACAGCACCCGGCGGGCGGCGGGGGGCGCACTGCGGGCATGGCACCGATAGGCGCGTGCCATGGACACCTCCTCGTCGATCAAGCGCCGCAGCCGGGCAAGGCCATCCTCCGGCGGGGCAGCCATGCAGCAGGCAGTCTCGTCCGGCTCGGACAGCGGATCAAAGGGCGACACCTCCGGCAGCACACGCCGCCAGACGGCCTCCGACAGCTTTCGGTCATAGGGTAAACGCAGCTCCTGTTCCATGTTTGAACGCCTCCTTCTCACGGCATACTATGCGGGAGGGAGAGGCAAAGCGCCTGTCTGCGCCAGCTATACCGAAACATACAGGAAAAGATTGCTTTTCTTCTGAAAATCTGTTACACTGACACAGTTGTAAAGCGCCTACGCTTTTCCAGAGGACTGTTGCATATATCACATCACCTTGGCGGCGCCTCTGGTATACTTCAGATACTACCTCAGAGAGAGGAGAGCTATCCATGCTGGAACTGCAAAATATCTGTTACCGCGTGTCCACTCCCGAAGGGGAGCAGGATATTCTGAAAAACGTGTCCGTCACCATTCCCGACCATAAGCTGGTGGTGTTCACCGGCCCCAACGGCGGCGGCAAGACCACGCTGGCCAAGATCATCATGGGTCTGGTGCGGCCCACCTCCGGCCGCGTCCTCTATAACGGCGAGGATGTGACGGAGCTGTCCATCACCGAGCGCGCCCGCCGGGGCATCAGCTACGGCTTCCAGCAGCCGCCCCGGTTCAAAGGCATCACCGTCCACGACCTGCTGCTGCTGGCGGCGGGGAAGGAGCAGCTCAGCAAGGACAAGTGCTGCGCCTACCTGACCAAGGTGGGTCTGTGCGCCAACGACTATCTGGACCGCGAGGTGGACGTGTCCCTGTCCGGCGGCGAGGTCAAGCGCATCGAGATCGCCACCATTCTGGCGCGGCAGAGCGACCTGATGATCTTCGACGAGCCGGAGGCGGGCATCGACCTGTGGAGCTTCGCACGGCTCACCGAGACCTTCGAGCAGATCCATCAGGAGGGTCACGCCACCATGATCATCATCTCCCATCAGGAGCGTATCATCCGTCTGGCCGATGAGATCATGGTCATCGCCAACGGGCAGATCGCCCACCGCGGCAGCACCGAGGAGGTATTCCCCCTCATTCTGGCGGATACGCTGGGCAGCTGCCCCGTGCTGGAGAGAAAGGAGGGCGCACAATGATCACCGATATTGACGCCAAGCTGCTGGAAAAGATCGCCGACCTGACAGGCCAGCCTGTGGGCGCCTTCAACATCCGCAAGGACAGCGGCTGCGAGGCCCGCCAGTCCACCGAGCATATTGAGATCACGCCCCGCGCCGATGGCAAGCAGGGCATCGACATCCGCATCAAGCCCGGCACGAAGGGGGAGAAGTGCTACATCCCCGTCATCATCAGCAAGACCGGCCTGAGCGAGCTGGTCTACAACGACTTCTACGTGGGCGACGACTGCGACGTGGAGATCGTGGCGGGCTGCGGCATCCACAACTCCGGCTG
>ENA-OUQG01001151-OUQG01001151.1-human-gut-metagenome-genome-assembly--contig:-NODE-1151-length-14743-cov-5.225150_pt1 | contig 14743 bp, 6 predicted proteins | sample MGYA00237943_ERZ548823 | MGnify/ENA primary metagenome ERZ548823 (study PRJEB26490, sample SAMN05194731) | human gut metagenome | biome: terrestrial biome; feature: human-associated habitat; material... | reverse complement strand
ATTGCAGGCTGTCGAGAAAAGCCAGCGGCTTTTTCGACAGCCTGCAGAGCCATCCCCGGTCGGGGATGGCTCTTGGAGGTTTTGAGGGATCAGCTGCCAAGTGCGTTGCCGCCGCCTACGTCCGCGCCCAAGTCGCAGGTATAGACCCAACTCACTGTGTCGCCGTTTTTTAGAGAATAGCTGGAACAGCCGTAGTTGGGAAAGCTCCCGTTGACCTTATACATCCAGCCGGATCCCTCGCCCACGTCGAACTGATACAGGTTATTGATGCCCTTTACGTAGGCACTGTTGTAGATCGCCGTCCACGAGGCATCCACGGAGATACCGTTGCTGCGGCATAACCGTTGAAGTACATCGAACACGCTCTCGCCCTCCGTGAATGTCACCGTGGTGGTGGGCAGGATCACGCCGTCAGCAGGCACAAGGGGCTTTTTGCTCTCATCACACTCATCCCAGTTGTTTAGGATGGTGGCGCAGGAGATAGAAAAGGTGCAGGTGGCACTGCCGCCTGCGGAGGATGTTCCCGGTTCCACGGGAATGGGCTTCCCCTCCGGCACAGGATCGGTCTGGTACTTGTCCTTGCCGGTGGCCGGGTCGATCTCCTGCTTAGGCTGCTCCGGTTGCTTGGCAGGCTCGTCCTGCTTGGGCTGCTCTTCCTTTTTGGCGGTGTCCTCCGCCTTTTTCTGCTCTTCCGCCTTCTTCTGCTCCTCGGTCTTCTTGTCGTCCTCGGAATTCTTCTTGTCCTCAGCAGGCTTTTCTTCGTCCGTTTTTTTGTCGTCCGCCGTCTTATCTTCCGCCTTGGGTGCGTCCGTCTTATCGGCGGTGTCCTTATTACCGGAGGTGGTCTGCTCCTGCGTTGCCGCGGGAGTATTGCCGGGGTCGTCCGATACGGTCTTTTTGCCGCAGGCGGCGCAGGTCAGCAGCAGGGACAATGCCAACGCCAGCAGCCAGAATCTCTGTTTCTTTTTCATGGGCAATACCTCTCAAAAGTGCCATACGCAGAGGCGCAAATGCGCCCCTGCGTTGGCTTTTCTGTTGTTACTTGGATGCGCGCTTTTTCTTATAGGTCAGCACCACGACGGCTGCCGCCGCCATAACTGTGCTGCCCAGCCAAATGGTCATCTGGCTGTCGTCTCCTGTGTTGGAGGAGTTCACCTTGCCGGTGGTCGTGCCTCCGGTGTAGTGGCGAGTGGAGGAGGTTTTTTCCGCCCAGCTGATTGCCACCGGAGAAAGTCCGGTCAGCGTCACCCGCAAACCGTCGGCGGTTTTGGTGACGGCGGGGAACTCCACCGTGCCGACTGCCTTGCCGCAGCCCGCCATGGTCACCATGTGCGCCACCACGAAGTCGTACTTATCATAGTTCGCCTTGACCGCGTCCGGATAGGGCAGCAGTATCGTGATCTTGCCGTCCGTCAGGTCGGCTGCGGTAGCCGCTCTGCTGCTGCCGTCGGACATGAGGATCGTCAGCGTCACGTCCATGAACACCGTGTTGCCGGCGTTGCTCTTGCCGCTCTGCTTACCGAGTTGGATCTGCAGCTCGGCTTTGATCTTCTCCGGCGTGTTCAGATTGTCGTTGCCGGTCAGAGTATCGGGAACCGTAATTTTCTCCGTACACTCGACCCTCTGTCCCGTCACCGTGCTGTTCTTCGTGTCGGTCATGTCGTACAGACGGGTTTGACCGTTGACAAAGCGGTAGTATGCTGCCAGTGCGTAGTACGCCTGCTCCGTAGCCATGCCGTTACGCTCGCCGGAGGCGGTGTGCCGGAAGCCGCCACCCTCCACTGCGAAGGTGCACAGGGCGTCCAAAACAGTTTTTCCGTTCTTCGTGAAGCGGCTGTCGGTGACCGGGTCGATGCCCAGTGCCGTCAGTGCCACGATGACCTGGGCGCAGGACTCGCTGCTGGCGGCAGCCGCTGCCGTCTCGGCAAAGGAGCCGTCCGCCTGCTGCGCGGCGGCAAGCCAGGATACCGCCTTGTCCACCGCCGCCTTGACGTCCGCGTTGGCAGCATAATAAGGTGCCAACGCTTGAATTGCCATGGCGGTCATGTCCACGTTGTCCTCCTTATTGGTGATGGAGATGTACCACGCGCCGCTCTCCATGCGGCGGTCAAGGATCGCTTCCATCAGCTTATCCCGCGTCACATCGCCGAAGGTAGGATAGTCCATGCTGTCCAGTGCGATAAGTGTCCAGACCGGACCGCTGGTACCCTGCCTCTTAATGTAGCTCATGCTGTCGCACGCCTGCAAGAAGCTCTTGCCGCCCACGTTGGTGGGGTCCTTACCGATGGCAGCCAGTGCCAATGCGATACGGGCGTTCGTGCTGACCGTCTCGCCGGGGATACGTCCATAGCGATCCATGCTCTGCGCGTAACTGACCACCCCATTGTAGTAAACGTCTGCGCTGGGGACATCACGCCCGCTGCGCGACAGTCCTAGAACCATCCACTCTCCGCCGATAGAGCCGACGGCAGGAGTGCCTGCCTTCGTGAGATAGTCGCCCGTGGACTTGTAGAGAGCTTCCAGCTTGCCGCGCAGGTCGGTGTTTTTAAGCAGTGCCAGCTTTGCAATCGCCGCTTCCAGCGTCCGCAGCTTTTCCTCACTGACTGCCGCTTTCTGTGCATCGGTCAGCGCGTCATAGGCGCGCTTTGCCGTGAGAACGGCGGTCTCGCGCTCCAATGTCACCGCGCCGATGGCATCAATGAGCTTTTCAACCTCCTGCGCCGGTGCCTTTTCCAGTGCCGCCATGCGCGTTATTGCCGCTGTCAGCTTTGCTTTTTCGGCGGCGGTCAAGCAGCTCTTTTGCGTGTCGTTCAGTGCGTCAAAGGCATCCCTGGCGGCGTTCACCGCGTCGCGCTCCGCCAGTGTCAAATCTGCGGCATCCGGCAGCGGTGTAAGGTGTTCCGCCTTGAAAGCGTCCACCGCAGCGAACTCCTTGATCTTCTGCTCAACGCCCTCCAGCTTGGGCAGATACGCTTTTACCGCCGCCTTATCCCCGTCGGACAGGATATTGTAAGCGGCACGGGCTGCCGCGGCGTCCGTCGCTGCCGCCTTATAGTTGGCATAGTCGGTGCTGGGGAGGGCGGAGATCATATCCATGACCTGCCGGGCACTGACGGTGTCGCTGACAACGTGCAGCACATACCATGTTCCGCCGCTCGTTTGGACGCTGCCGTACTGGTTGTTCATGCTCAGCCAGTTCTTTTCGCCGCAGCCCACGTAAATGGTGTCGCCCATGCGTACAGAGATCGCCTCGCCGCTCTTATAATAGCTGCTGCCTTCGGTTCTGTCCGTCACCTTCTCGTTAAGGAAGGTCTTGACCTGGAAGTTCTTGTTGGCGGCGGTGGGCGTCAACCGAACAGAGGAGGATTCCCCGTTGATGACCAGCGTATAGTCATACTGATCGCCCTCCGTGCCGGAAGCAAAGGCAGGCGTCAGGGTCCCACCCGCAACAAGCAGCGAAGCGAGGGTGGTGTTGCAGTTGCTCCATGTGCCGCCAAGATCGACACCGTAGTCGCAGGTATACAGCACGCGGATCACATCGCCATCGGTCAGCTTGCCATTGGCAACGGTGAACGCGGCGATCCCCTCATTGGTGAACCAGTCATTCAGCGTGATCATCCAGCCGGAGGTCTCGCCGCCATCCCGCTCCTTGAGCCCGTCGATGGCGAGGATATAGTCCTTGCTGTTCTTGAGGTCTTTTCCGGTAAGTGCCTCCTCCACGCAGGAGAAAGCCGTGCTGTCGGCAGTGAGACTGATCTCCTTGTTCACCAGCTCGCCGTCCCACGCCGCGCCGTTACCTTTGGCAAAGGTGTTGTTCGCCACGATGACCTGCACCTTGCCGTAGTCGCTCGCCGCCTTACGCATGGCAACAACGGCAGCCTGGTATGCCTGCTCCACTGCTGCAAGGGAGGTTGCCGACGTGATGGAAGCCACACCGCTTTGGTAGGCTTCCTCAGAAGCATTACCCAAGCTGTTTCGCAGTGTTTCCAGCCGGGAGAGGGCTTCGTTGACCTTTGCCGCCTCCTCGTTGGCGTTGAATGTCCAATGGGCGTAGAGCGTGGTGTCCTGCGTGAAGGTGCTGGCGGTGGTGACGCGTTCACCCGCGCCGTTCATCTCCGTAAACCAGCCCTCAAAATGGTAGTTCCAGCGATACGCCGCAGGGATCTCGGCAAGGCTTCCGCCCTCAAGGACGGTGACCGTTTTTGTCTCGCAGGTACCGCCCCGCGCATCGAAGGTCACTTGGAAACCGCCCGCCTGCCACAGCAGGATAGGGTAGCCGTTGTTGACGCTCTTGCTGTCGGCGGTGAAGTATGTGCCATAGGCCTCACTGTTCAGCTCACGGACGAAAGAGGACGCCTTCATCTGCGCTTCCGTGCGGCTCGCCGCGCCATTCGCCTTGAACGCGGCGTTGTTGATCTCCTTGAAGAAGCTGCCGTTTTTCACCATGATGTAGTCATCGCCGCCGAAGCTGCCCACCGCGCCGCCGCAGCGCGGGGCGGCGCTGACCTTGCCCACGTTATAGCAGCCGCTGGGCATGGCAGCCACATAGACCTTGCCCGCGACGCCGCCCACATAGTCTGCGCCGGTGACGGCACCGGTGTTGTAGCATGCCACCATTTCGGCGTAGTTTTGCTGGGTGCCCACGATACCGCCCACTTGCTTGGCGGCGTCAGAGCCCACCGCACCGGTGTTGAAGCAATAGCGCATCACGCCGTAGGAATTGGCGCCGGCAACGCCGCCCACGTTCTCCTTACCGCTGACAGCAGCGCGATTGGCGCAGCGTTCCACCTGATTGTGCTGTCCCACACAGCCAATGATACCGCCCACTTGGATATTGCCTGTGACGGAGCCGCTAAAGGTGCAGTCCGTAATGGAGGACTTGCTGCCCACTTCGCCCATCGCACCTGCAATACCGCCGGTCTGAGACACATCGCCCGTGGCGATCACGCTGCCGCTGACGGAGAGGGACTTCACCTTTCCGCCGTTGGTCAGCAGTCCAAAGAATCCCGTTTCGTCCTTGTCAGAGGTGAGCTTCAGATTGGTGATAGACTTGCCGTTGCCGTCAAAGGTACCGGCGAAGCCGTGACCCTGGCGTCCAATGGGATACCAGTTGTTGGTGGTCAGTGCAATATCATTGAGCAGCTTGGCGGAAATTGCCGTGTTGCCGCCGTTGACTTCGCTGGCGAACCAGTGCAGCTCCTTCTCCGTGCTGATCTGGTACACGCCGCCCACGTTGGCAGGCTCGCTGCACTGGTCGAGCTCCCACATATCCGCATCTGCCGCAGACTTCACGGGAGTTGTCTTTGCCATTACGCTGCCTGCCACACCGCCACTTGTGATGACCAGCTTCAGAGCCTTGCCCAAGTCAGCGTCCGTGGCCGTGTACTCCGCCTTCGTCGCGCCGGAGATGGCCTCCGCACTGCGGTACCACTGATAGTGCAGGTCGCTGTACGCCGCGGAGGACTTGAACACCGCCTTGAGCGTGCGTCCCACCACGGCGGCACCCTCGATTTCCAGAGAGCCGGTCAAGCCCTTGATAGCTCCGGTCTCCGCCGTCAAAACGCCGCTGCACTCGGCGGAGAGAACCTTGACACGAAGCCGGCGTCCCGCCATGTTGTCGTTGGGGATGGTGTACTTCCCCGTATCGGTGATCGCCAGCACCACATGATCGTTTTCGTCGTAGCTGTAATACCAGACGTAGAGGAGGCTTTCGGCAGAGCCGGTATAGGCGGCGGTGATGTCCGCGCCCACCTCCGTTTTTCCGGTGAGGGTAACGGTGCCGCTGATGGCGGGCTTGCTGCCCAGCCGGTCAATGACCGCGCCCATGGTCTTTTTCGCCTGTGCCAGCTCCGCTTCCGTGCTGACGGCATTGTCCGTGGGATAACCGTCGTCCTCATAGTCGCCGCCCATGACATCCGCCACGTTGTAAATGTCAGCCTTCACCGCTTTCGTAAGGTTCAGACCCAGCGCACCGCCCACGCAGCCGCCGAGACTCTCCACACAGCCGGTGTTATACAGACCGTTCACCGTGCCGTTGTTGCGGCCCACCGCGCCGCCCACATAGGCGCGAAGAATGGCGGCAGTGCCGATGATGTGGCCGCTGTTGGCGCAGTGGCGCACGGTGGCCTTGGCAAAATCGTCGCTGTAACCATCGTTATCGCCCACGATACCGCCCAGCATATAGCCTGTGGCGCGGATCATGCCGGTGTTGACGCAGTCCTCCACCAGCGCGTCCGCTGTCTTGGTGCCCTTGTTCTGCCCGCAGACGCCGCCCACGTACTGTGCGCCGCTGACTGCGCCGCCGTTGGTGCAGCGGCGCACCGTGCCGCTGTTCACAGCGGCAATACCCGCCGTGTAATTACCGCCGGTGATCTGCACCAGCGTGGTGCAGTTTTCGATGGTGTCCGTGTTTTCTGCCGCGATGGCGGCGGTGTTGTCACCGCCGACGACCTTACCGCTGACGGTAAGATTTTTGACGGTGCCGGAGTTCTTGGCAACCAGTGCGGCAGTGCCGGTCGCCTTGCAATAGAAGCTGCTGACGGTATGACCGCCGCCGTCCAGCTCTCCGGAGAAAGCCGCGATGGGTGTCCAGTTCCGGTGGTTCAGGTCAATATCGGCGGTCAGCTTACCCTTGATCTCCGGGGTGGTCTTTGCCGCATCGGCAAACCACTTCAGCTCCGCCGCCGTGGTGATCTGATACACGCCGCCGGTCTGCTCGGGTGCGGCAGCTGTGCCGTCCCAGCCGGTTTCCTCGATAGTAGGCTGGTCGGGATCAGTCTCCGCTGCGCCGCCGGTCTGCCATTTCAGGATGGGATAGCCGCCGTTGACGGCTCCGGTGTCCGCCGTGAATTTGTCTCCAAGCGCCGCGGGGGTCAACGCCTTTAACTCCTCTGCCGTTTTAGAAACCGCCGTGCCGTTTTGGATCTTGCAGCCGTTGAGGCTGCCCACAGTCTCCATGGAGCCGCTCAAAACGTAAACGTTCGTCAGCGTTTTTTGACCGTTGGGAAAATCCAGCTTACCAGCTACGCTTCCAACACTTTTCGCCGTGATCGTACCGCTATGATAAGTGTTCTTGATCGTTCCGCTGCGGAAGTTGCCCACAAGTCCGCCAGCGGTTGCCGTGGCGGTCACATCTCCTGTGTTGTAGCAGGTGCTGATCGTGCCGCCATTGTAGAGATTGCCGGTCAGACCGCCCACCATGCTGTTGCCGGTAACGGAGCCGGTGTTGAAGCATTCCGTCATGGCGGTAGAGGCTTTGGACTGCACATAACCCGTCACGCCGCCGACATGGTTTCCCTTCGCCTCGACCACCGCAGCGTTGGAGCACCGTGTGATGGTGCCGTCCTGATAGCCGCTCACGCCGCCGACATACGCTGCACCGCTGACTGTAACCGTGCCCGTCACATGGCAGTTCTCCATGTCGTAAGCCTCGCCAGCGATACCTCCGGTGTAATTTTCTGTTCCGCTGATTTTGCTGTCCGACAGCGTTAAGTTGCTGATTTTGCTGCCCTCCTTGGCATAACCAAACATGCCGGTATTTTTAATACCGCTTGTGGCAATGTACAAACCGCTGACGGTATGTCCGCCGCCGTCAAAGGTGCCTGCATATCGTTTAGCACTGTCGTACTCCCCGATCGGCGTCCACTTGTAGAGCGCGGATACTTCGGCTTTTATGTCCTCATTGATGCAGATGTCCGCCGTCAGCTTGGCTGAATCGGTCATTTTGGCGTTCTTGTTGAACCACATCAGCTCGTCCGGTGCACCGATCAGGTACACGCCGTCCGCATTCTTCTGCGGCTCGGTGTAGGTCGTGCCGTCCCATGCGGTCTGCACCTCCATCTGTGCCGCCGGGAGGGTCACCGCCGTGTTCGTCACGGTGAAGGTACCCCTTACCGTCTTATATCCGGCGCAGGAGACCGCATAGCTGTACTCCCCGGCGGGCAGGCCATAGCTGCCGTCCGCAACGGCGGTCAGCGTTTGCTCCGGCCACGCCGTGCAGGTGACGGAAATCACAGGGGTGATGTCCTTGCCGTCCGCCGCCGTCACCGCACCGAACGTCACCTTTTGGGTGGGGAGCTTGGTCAAGGCGACCGTCAGTGCGTTGTCCCCATCCGGGACGGTGAAGGTACCGCTCTTGTCCTCGTAGCCGAACGCCTTGAGCGTATAGGCATAGGGGCTGCCGGATTTAGGCAGCCGGTAGGTGCGTCCGTCCGCCTCCGGGGTACGACCGTCCACCGCCAGCACCGCATCGTCCGGCGTAGTGGTGAACTTGACGTCATACAACTTCTCTTTCAGTGTAATGCTGATGGTCTGTCCCGCATACGCCACGGTAAAAGAGCCAGTCTCTGTCTGGCACTCAACGGCGGAGACCTCATACGTGTATACACCGTTTTTCAGCTGATAGCTGCCGTCACTTGCAGGGGTGACCGTTTTATCGCCTTGCTTCACCGTCACCGAGGCGGTGGCGGGAGAAAGGGCAAACTTCACCGTGTATACCGCGTTGGGATCCTGCCAGCCCAAAATCGGGTAATCGCCGACTCTGACGATATAGGAGCCGCCCAGAGCCGCGACCAGTTCCGCGGATCTCAGCTGCTCTGCCGTCTTGCCGGTCATGCCTGCGGCAGAGGCGTTTGCGCCGTCACCGGAAAGACCGGCGGTGGCGAGATAGTAGCAATTTTGGGCGGTGATAAGGTTCGGCGTTGCGACACCGCTGTAATTGTTTGCCGCACTGCTGCCGATAACACCGCCCACAACAACGCCAGCGGTGGTGGAATTGTTTGTCACCGTGCCTGCGTTGTAGCAGTTGGTCAGTACGATGCCCGTGTTGTAGGTAGAGGACGGGTCTCCAATGATACCGCCCACGCCCTTGGCGTTTGAATCATTGAAGGTCGCTGAAGGCGTCTCGCAGATCACCGCTCCCTTGTTATAGCAATCCGTGATCTTGACGTTCTTTGCGCCGGCACCGCCTGCCACACCGCCGACGCCGTAAATGCCGGTCACTGTGCCGGTGTTGAAGCAGGCGGAAATGGTTCCCGCCGCCCCGCCTACCACGCCGCCGGTGCGTTTTATGGTGCTGGTAACGTCTCCGGTGTTGCCGCAGCGGGTCACGGTGGAGCTGCTGCTGACATTGCCCGCAATTCCGCCGGTGCAATAGGCGGAGCTGCCAGGTGTACCGTTATTGGTAACGCTGCCGCTGTTGAAGCAATTCGAAATCGTCTTTATGCCGCTGCCTGCTCCCACGATGCCGCCCACATAGTCTCCGCAGCCGATGATGGCACCGTTATTGGTGCAGTCCATAACTTCACTGTTAGCGTATGCATACGCCACCACGCCGGCAGCATTTCCTTTTGCCGTAACGGATACGTTGTTGGTGCAGTTCGTCACAGTCACCGGACTGCCATAGGCAACGATACCGGCAGTATACTGGTTGCTGCTCGTCACGCTGCCTTCCACCGTCAGATTCTTGATGGTGCCGCCCTTCACATAGCCGAACAACGCTTGGCATTGGTCGTTGCTGTCGATTTTCAAGCCGCTAATGGTACAGCCGCCGCCGTCAAAGGTGCCGCCATATGCCACATAGCTGCTGTATGTACTCGTTGCTTTGCCGATAGGTGTCCAATCCTCGTCCAAGGTGATATTCTTCACGAGCTTGGCGCAAAGGGTCGATGTGCTTTTGTTCGCGCTGCTGTTGACCTCATCCCGGAAGGCACACAGATCATCTGCCGTGCTGATGAGGTACGGCTCAGTCGCCGTACCCGCGCCTTCCAGTGTCGCCGCAGCAGGCATGGCGGCGGCCAGCATGGGCTGCTGCGCAAGGGCGGGATCGTCCTGTTCCTCCGATTTTTCCTGCTCCTGCTTCTCCTGTTCGTCCTGATTGTCCTGCTTGTCCTGCTTGTCCTGCTCCTGCAGGACATCCTGCGTTTCACTGTCGGGCGCAACGGAATATGCGTCCTCCGCCCACACCGCTGTGGGAAGCAGGCTGGTCAGCATGACCAGAGCCAGCAGGAGAGATACCACTCGTTTTTTCATTTCTCCTTCTCCTTTTTTATATTTGTATTGGTATACGCACGGCAACAAAAAGCGGGCGGAGGAGCCTGACGATCTCCTCCCGCCCGATGGACCCCGGACGGCGTATGCCGTCCCGGCTTGATAAAAGGCATCGCCTATCCCACAAGGGATAGGCGTGCGTTTTTACTGAGAAAAAACGCTGCTTTTGCAATGCAAAAACAGCGTGGTTCCTTTATAACAGTCCCATACGGAGAAAACGCCCGCTGTACCTGATCCTCCGACGTGCAATTCTCCTGCCTCGCGCCGCGGAGCTCTCGCTCCCCGTCTGCCGCCTACCTTCTCAGGCTTACGCCCAATGGCTGACTTTCGTCACACAGCTTTCGCTGTTTCGGTGCATCCTTGCGCTCACAGTGCCGTTCGCGGTGGGTTATGTCCCATTTCCTTCTAAACTGCCGCCTGACCGATCATTCTCGGTCTTTACAGCGGACAGCCGCACGACTTCTCCGGATCTTATTCACTTTTTGCTGCCTTACAGGCAACACACTGAGTATACACCGCGCTGCCGGTGTCTGTCAACGGTTTTTCGGCAAAATTCTCCGCTCTCCCCGTTGGTGTTCGCGATTTATCGGATGCCGACGACAAATGCGGCGGGGTCGCGCTGCCGCTGCGCTGCCGCCCACGACAGCATTTCGTAGGTATCCACCGCGCCGGTGATGACCGCGCCGTTCTCCCACGTTTCCGCCGTGTGCTCCCGGAGGAAGTCGTCCGGCGCGGCGGTACGCACATAGTAGGGATGCGCCTCCGCACCGGCGGAGAGCACCGCCTCCGCCCTGTCCGTATAGAACCCGCGCTTGCCGCCCAGTACCGTCAGGCAGTCCTGCACCACGTTGCTGGCGGTGGGGAACCGCCCCGCACCCTGCCCGTAGAAGCTCTGCCGTCCCAGCCTTTCCGCCTCATAGGTGATGAGGTTGTAGTTGGCGGGCACCGCCGCCTCCAGATCGTTCGCCGCCACCAGCGTCGGCTCCACGTAGGCGCACACGCCGTCCTCCGCCCGCTCGGCTCTTGCCAGCAGCTTGCAGACGAAGCCGTGATGCTGGAACGCCGCAATATCCGACGCTGTCACCGTCCGGATGCCGAAGGTAGGGATGGCGGCCTCGTCCAACAGCACGTCAAAGGCGACGTTGGCGGAGATACACAGCTTGCGCCGGATGTCGTCGCCGTCAATGTCGGCGGAGGGGTCCGCCTCGGCGTAGCCCAGCTCCTGCGCTTCCTTGAGGATGGCGGGGAAATCCACCGGGGCGCGGTGCATGGCGTCCATGATGAAGTTGGTGGTACCGTTCATAATGCCGCCCACGGCGCACACCGTATCCAGCCGCTTTACGCGCTCCAGATTCGTCAGCCACGGGATACCGCCGCCCACCGCCGCCGTACACCGCAGAGCCACGCCCTGCTTCGCCGCCAGAGCGGTCAGCTCGCCGTAATAGGCGGCGACCAACGCCTTGTTCGCGGTGACCACGTGCTTGCCCCGCTCCATGGCGGCGGTGACGTACTCATACGCCGGGTGCAGCCCGCCCATGACCTCCACCACCGTGTCGATGGCGTCGTCGTTGAGAATGTCGTTCACATCGAAGGTACACACGTCCTCCGGCAAACCCGCCTTGGCACTACGCAGCAGCACACGCGCCACGCGGATGTCCTCCCGCCCGGCGCACAGCTCCCACACGCCGCCGCCCACTACGCCAAAGCCCAGCAATCCGATATTCATACAAGCGTACCTCCTTAGCCCGCCGCGCCTGCGGCGGACAGCATTTTTGCCCATTGTACCCACGAATCCGCCCCCTGTCAAGCCATTCCCCCTTATTCGCTCCCATAATAAAGCACCGCTCCCCCGGTATCAACGGGAGAGCGGTGTTTTTTCGTGGTTTTCCGCGGCGGCGGATCAGTCGCTGGCACCCGTGTGGATGACCTTACCCATGTTCCACAGCAGTGCCACCTGCCGCGCCGCCTCCAGACGCTGCTCCGGCGTGTGGTACTCGGCGTTGGCGGTCTCCGCGCCGCAGTCCATGCAGCCCACGGAGAGGCACCAGCCCTGCTCGTCGTGCATAACGCCGCTGCCGCGGCAGATGGGGCAATCCCCCAGCTCAATGTTGAATATAGGATCCATGTGAACACTCCTTACAGAATCATGTGCTTGCGGGGCAAGCATACCACAGTCCGGGAAAAATGGCAAGCGTCCCTTTTGTTTTTCGCCGAAAAGCACCGCAGCTCAGCTGTCCGACCCCTCGCCGGTATCGCCGTGGCGTCTGCACACGGCGCGGTAGATCACGTATCCCATCGCCGCCACCGCCAGCGCGATGGCAAAGGCGATCACGGCGGCGCGGTAGTTCTGCTCCCCCAGTGCGCTGCCGCCCACGGTGGACGTGACGATGGAGGGCAGCCGCCCCACGGTGGCGATGAGCAGCCAGGTGCGCCACTTCATGTCGGTCAGCCCGGCGAAATAGCACAGCAGATCCTTGGGCGTGCCGGGCGCGGTGAAGATGAGCCACAGCAGCGCCGTGCGCTTGGGGGAGGAGTGGAGGAACTGCAGCTTGTCCAGCTTTTCCTTGGGGAAGACCACCTCCGCCAGCGGCCTGCCCCAGCGTCGTACCAGCGCGAACACCGCCGCGCTGCCCAGCACCGCGCCGGCGAGACACAGCAGCGTACCCACCCACGCGCCGAAGGCGTAGCCGCCGGCGATCTCCAGCGGCTCTCCGGGGATGACCGCCACCACCACCTGCAAAAACACCATGGCGGCGTAGGCGACCCAGCCCAACGCGCCGTGTCCGTCCACCCAGGAGCGGAACTGCTCCGGCTGCCGGGCAAAGCGGATAATGGGACGACCCACGAACCACGCCAGTGCAGCCGACAGCAGGACGAATATGACGATCGCCAGTATGGACAACGTTTTTTTCTGCTTGTCGGTGAGAGTCCGCTTCACGGGAACACTCCCTTCCTTCGTACTACCAGCAGGATACCACGATTTTACGGGAATCATGTGAACGAACGATTAATCTTTTCTTACAAAACGCGAAAACCTCGGCGGCACCGGGGTCTTCGGGGAAATAATACAGCGTCGGCGGGAGGCTCCCGCAGAGGTCACTCCTTGGTGTGGACGTTGATGAACTCCGCCCGCAGCTTGGAGTAGAGGATGGTCTGGCTGCTGTACAGCCCGCAGTACCCGGAGAGCACATAGCTGAGGGCGCAGGCGGCGGCAAAATAGACGATACCGGCGGAGCCGAACAGCTCAATGCTGAGGATAACGGACGCCACGGGGCAGTTCACCGCGCCGCAGAACACCGCCACAAGTCCGATGGCGGCGGCGAACGCCGGCGGCAGCCCCAGCAGTCCGCCGAACACACAGCCGAAGGCGGCTCCCACGAAGAAGGAGGGCACCACCTCGCCGCCCTTGAAGCCGCAGCCGATGGTCACGGCGGTGAACGCCAGCTTCAAAAGCCACGCCCACGCTGCCGCCTCGCCCTCCAGCGCGCGCTGGATCACGTCCATGCCCGCGCCGTTGTAGTCCGTGGTGCCCAGCAGCAGCGTGGCAGCCACGATGATCCCTCCGCCCACGGCGGCGCGGAGGAAGGGGTCCTTCAGCCACCGGACGGCGGCGTGCTCCACAAGATGCAGCCCCTTGCAGAACACGATGCTCACCATGGCGCAGCCTATGGCGAGCACCGCCACCAGCCCCAGCGTCGGCCAGTGCAGCTCCGGCATAGCCACGGTGAAGCGGGTGGGCTCCACGCCCATAAGGAGGGCGATATAGTAGCCCGTAAGGGAGGCGGTGAGGCAGGGCAGCAGCCCCGCGTAGTACAGCACGCCCACACTGATGACTTCCAGTGCGAAGATGGTGGCGGTCAGGGGCGTACCGAACAGGGCGGCGAACACGCCGCTCATGCCGCACAGGGTCGCCAGAGGCAGATCCTTCTCCCCCAGATGCAGCAGCGTACCGGTACGGTAGCCGATGCCGCCGCCGATCTGCAGTGCCGCGCCCTCTCGTCCAGCACTGCCGCCGCACAGGTGGGTGATGACGGTGGCGACGAAGATCAAGGGCACCAGCAGCGTGGGAACCTTCTTCCCGAAGTGGACGGACTCGATCACGGCGTTGGTGCCCGCCCCCTCCAGGCGGCAGAGCCGGTACAGCGCGGCGATGCTCACGCCGCCCAAGGGCAGCAGGTACAGCACCCACGGGTGCGTCATACGCACGTTGGTGGCGTAGTTGACGCCCAGATGGAACGCCGCGCCCACAAAGCCGCCTACGCCGCCCACCAGCGCGCCCACCGCCAGCCATTTCAGCAGCGCGGTCACGTACAGGCTCATATGCTGTACTCGCGCTCTCACCTTGTCCCTCATGCCATCGCCCTCACTTACGCGCCGTCCCAAGGGACGGCGGCTGTTTTCTTTTGCAGTTTCTTTGCAGCGGCTATTCTACCATCTATGTGCTTCCCTGTCAAATGACCGTCCGCAGAAGCTCCCGCAGGCTGAAAATCTTTGAGTTTATCTGACTTTTTTTCATTTTTGCTGTTGATTCTGCCGTCTCTTTGCCGTATACTATAAGTACCGATTGTCAGCGTGCACAAATATGTGTCAGGTGACTATTATGAACAGGAGGAAAACCAAATGAAATACGGTCGTACTTTCAATTTCTCCGCCGGTCCCGCCATGATGCCGGAGCCCGTGCTGGAGGAGATCCGCG
>ENA-OUQG01001148-OUQG01001148.1-human-gut-metagenome-genome-assembly--contig:-NODE-1148-length-14777-cov-3.157451_pt1 | contig 14777 bp, 14 predicted proteins | sample MGYA00237943_ERZ548823 | MGnify/ENA primary metagenome ERZ548823 (study PRJEB26490, sample SAMN05194731) | human gut metagenome | biome: terrestrial biome; feature: human-associated habitat; material... | reverse complement strand
GCATAATATTGAATGACTCAAAAATAAGAATACAACATATTGTACAAATTTGTCAGATTTTCTCTGAAACAAAATTTTTCTCTCCGGCCTGCTCCTACTGCCGTTCCTGCTTCATGACATGAAGGATATCACTGCTTTTGAATCCCCTGCGGAGTAAAAACTGATAATTCTTCCGCTGTTCGCTGACATCTGCATCCTCAAAAGAATAATGCCGCTTCTGCAGTAACTCTGCAATCTTCTTCTGATCATCCGAAACATACTCTTCTTCTAATGCTGCATCAACCAGATCTCTTCCAATCCCTTTTGCCATCAGTTCCATCTTAAGTTTTTGTCTACTTTTCATCTCCTGATGATAACGGATGTAGGTAGAAGCATAACGAAAATCGTCGATATAATGATAACTTTTTACATAGGCAACTGCGGATTCAATACAACTTTCCGGATATCCGTTCTGTTTCAGTTTGTCATAAAGCTGACGCTCTGTCCGGTCCTGCTTTTCCAACAGATGCATTGCCCTCTTGATTGCACGCTTTCCAAGGATTTCATTCAGAATCTTATCATAGACAGCCTCTGTGACAACACAGCCCTCCTCTATCCCAAGCTTTCGAATCTCTCCTTTATAAAGAACAACTTCTGTCCCATCATCAAACCGGATTCTTGCTTTTCCCTTCTCAAGAGGTACGACCGACATGACCTGAAGACTCATTCTTATTCCTCATCCTCTAATACTTCTGGCTCTCCCTCAGCATCCGTCTCTTCTGCAGTACCATCTAACTGGAATTTTTCTCTGACTTTTGCCTCAACCTCTTCACATACGAGTGGATTCTCTCTCAGATAAGTTTTCGCATTCTCACGTCCCTGACCAATCTTATCTCCGTTATAGGCATACCATGCACCGGACTTCACAATAATGCCACAGTCTGCAGCAAGGTCTAAAATATCTCCCTCTTTGGAAATTCCCTTACCAAACATAATATCAAACTCAGCCTCTTTGAATGGAGGTGCCACTTTATTCTTTACGATCTTCACACGGGTACGGTTACCGACAACCTCTCCTGCCTGTTTCAGAGATTCAATTCTACGGACATCCATACGCACAGATGAGTAGAATTTCAATGCACGTCCACCGGTTGTTGTTTCTGGATTACCGAACATCACACCAACTTTTTCACGCAGCTGGTTAATAAAAATAACAATACAGTTCGACTTGCTGATGACTGCAGTTAATTTACGGAGAGCCTGGCTCATAAGTCTTGCCTGAAGTCCCACATGGGAATCTCCCATATCTCCATCAATCTCTGCTTTCGGAACAAGTGCTGCAACAGAGTCAACAATCACGATATCCACTGCTCCGGAGCGAACCATCGTCTCTGTGATCTCAAGCGCCTGCTCTCCACAGTCCGGCTGTGAAATATACAACTCATCAATATTCACACCGATATTCTTGGCATAAGCCGGATCAAGTGCATGCTCCGCATCAATAAATCCTGCGATTCCGCCCCTTTTCTGTACCTCGGCAACCGCATGCAGGGCAACCGTTGTCTTACCACTGGATTCCGGACCATAGATCTCAATAATTCTTCCCTTTGGAAGTCCTCCAAGACCAAGTGCAATATCAAGACTCAAAGATCCAGTTGGAATTGTCTCAACATTCATATGTGCTGAATTATCACCCAGCTTCATAATAGATCCCTTACCATACTGTTTCTCAATCTGTGAAATTGCAGCATCTAACGCTTTCAATTTATCTTCTCTTGCCATTTTCTTTCCTCCAATACGAACTTATGTTCGTTTTCTTGTTCTTATAGTATTATACTTTGCCCTAAATGTCAACTACGAACATGAAACAATTCTGTCCCTGTTCATCCTTTTAAGACAGTTTTCCCCCTATTTAAACCATCACTTTCTATTTTTTGCCGGGATTTCATGCCGATCTGGCTGAAATAATTACTCTTGTAACATTTTATTTGATAAAAAAAGATTCTGCTATCTGCAAGATTGACTGTAACTGATAGATAGAAATTTGTCAAGGTGTTTTACAAAACACCCTGAAGCATTTCACGGATCGCATCTTTGCCCTGCACGCCGATTGCTTTTCCCTGAAACAGACCATAATGCATCACAACCAATGTCGGGATACTCATGATCTGATAATTCAGTGCCAGAGAAGCCTCTTCGTCCACATTCACCTTACCGAATTTTACTTTTCCATCCAACTCTGCGGCAAGCTCTTCTATAACCGTAGACTGCATTTTACATGGTTCACACCATTCTGCCCAGAAGTCAAGCACAACCGGGATCTTACATCCCAATACTTCTGCCTCAAAATTATCCTTTGTAATCGTTACAACTGCCATCTTTCTCTCCTTGTTTTTGATAGTTATCAGACAATTCGAAACTCATAAAAACCTAAATTGAATTGTGAAAAATTGACAAAAGACATGAAAGACACTGGGTGAGCCAAAATCGAACAAGTTCGATTGGTACTTAGAAGGCTGGTACAACGGTAAGTTGTGCCTGGCTTCTTAGTACCGCTGCGAGCGGCACGTAGCGAGAGCGTGTCTTGAATGTTTTTGTTAATTTTGAACAATTTAAAGAAGATTATGAAGAGTTTCGTAGCTATCTGATAACAGTGAATTTATTCGCGTCCGAACTCTGACAATACAAGTCCTTCATTTCGGTCAAGTACCATGCCGACACTCCATGAATTGACAAACAGTAATAATGGACGTCCTTTGAGATCCTGGATCTTCTTCATATCGGAAGTTCCAACGATCTTATCCATATTGATATCCTCATTTTCAATCCAACGGATATGCTCATACGGAAGGTTGTCCATACGGATCTCAACGTTATATTCATTCTCCAGACGATATTTTAAAACGTCAAACTGAAGCACACCGACAACGCCGACGATGACTTCCTCCATACCCATGTTATATTCCTGGAAAATCTGGATTGCACCTTCCTGTGCGATCTGCTGCATTCCCTTCATGAACTGCTTACGCTTCATGGTATCCACCTGACGCACTCGCGCAAAATGTTCCGGTGCAAAGGTTGGGATTCCCTCAAACTTGAAAGGTTTTGCTGTTGTCAGGGTATCACCGATGGAGAAAATACCCGGATCGAACACACCGATAATATCTCCGGCATAAGCCTCATCCACGATGTGGCGCTCCTGCGCCATCATCTGCTGTGGCTGGGAAAGCTTGATCTTTTTATTGCCACCCTGTACGTGGGTAACTTCCATGCCCGCCTCAAATTTTCCGGAACAGATACGCATAAACGCGATACGGTCACGGTGCGCTTTGTTCATATTCGCCTGAATCTTGAACACAAACGCAGAGAAATCTTCCTGAAACGGATCGATCTCCCCGATATCTGCTTTTCTCGGAAGCGGAGAGTACGTCATTTTCAAAAAGTGCTGTAAAAATGTCTCCACACCAAAGTTTGTTAACGCGGAACCAAAAAATACAGGGGACAACTCACCTTTTGAAACCAGATCCATATCAAACTCTGCACTTGCTCCGTCAAGCAGCTCGATTTCCTCTAACAGCTTTTCTTTTGCTGCCTCACCGATTTCATCTACAAGTGCCGGATCATCAATGTGAATGTGTCTCTCCGTTCCCTCTTTTGTTCCTTTTAACGTATCAGAGAACGTCATAACCTCTTTTGTATTGCGGTCATAAACACCTTTAAATCCTTTTCCGGAACCGATTGGCCAGTTGACCGGACAGGTTGCGATCCCAAGTTCTTTCTCGATCTCATCCAGAAGATCAAACGTGTCGTTCGCATCACGATCCATCTTATTGATAAACGTAAAAATAGGGATATGGCGCATCACACAGACCTTAAACAGTTTTCTTGTCTGCGCCTCAACACCCTTTGATCCGTCGATGACCATGACGGCGGAATCCGCTGCCATCAAAGTACGGTAGGTATCCTCCGAGAAGTCCTGATGTCCCGGCGTATCCAGAATATTGATACAGTAACCGCCATAATTAAACTGCAATACAGAGGAAGTGACGGAAATACCTCTCTCCTTCTCGATCTCCATCCAGTCAGAAACAGCGTGACGGGCAGTTGCCTTTCCCTTTACAGATCCGGCAAGATTGATCGCACCTCCGTAAAGCAGGAACTTCTCTGTCAATGTCGTCTTACCTGCATCCGGGTGGGAAATGATCGCAAAGGTACGTCTTTTTTCTATTTCTTTTCTTAAATCAGCCAAAATATATCCTCCAAATATAAAAGCACAGCGGTTCTCAAAAAGAACCTGTAATGTGTAAATAAAGTCCCAAGAGACCGCTGTCATGTCTCATTGTAACACCGCACAGCCTGCTTTGCAGACTGCCGCCTTATAAGGATATAACGATAGCCGAAGAAAATCAAGGAAAATCTGATATTATTCCGTGTCCACCTCGCCTACTACAATTGGCGTAATGATCACATTTTCCGCGGAAACATTTGTTTTGCGTTTCACAATATCCTCCACCTGTGCGCGCTTTGCATCCGTCACTTCTCCCATATTTAAGACAACATCACAGCTGTCCTCGGTGATACTTACCACCACATCTGTGAATCCTTTTGCCTCCAAAAGCATTTCTGCCGCATTCTCGCGCTCCGCGATATCCGTCATCGCGATCATTTTATTGATCGCATCCTGTTTTAATTCATCGGAAATCGCATTATTGTTTACAATCTCCAGCAGAGTCTCCTTATTTTTTGAGCGGATCTGTTCACGGTTTAATTTCATTTCCGAAGCATAGTCGATATTGGCAACGGTCGTACTGGTGAGCACCGCCTCTCCCGGATTGACGACTTCCTCTGCCCCTGCTGTTCCATCTGCCACTGTCTGCCCTGTTCCTTCCGCTGCAGGTTCTCCCTCCGTGCCCGCCGCTGTCTCTGCGCTTCCATCCGTTACTGCCGCTGTCTCCGTCCCGTCCGGTTCCTCCGCCGTAAAAATCTCATTCTGCAAAACATCTTCATCCGAAATGTCGTAATCCTCTTCCAGTTCCCCTGCACTCACCTCTGCGTTTGCCGCCTCCGCCGCTGTCTGAAGTTTTCCGTCATCCATATTGTTATTCATGTAACTGAAATACCCTGCAACAGCGATCATAAGTGCCAGTGCCGTGATCACCAGCTGATTTTTTCGAAATATTTTCTTCATGTGATTCCTCCTTGTTTACTCCCTGGAACTACTCATCTTCACTACTTTTATTTTATGTGCCTCCACCCGGAATAATGCCATTACTGTATCGGAAATATCAGAAATTACCCTGGGATCATCCCCGCCCTCTGCCACCACCAGAACGCCCTCCACTTTGGGAAGCACTTCTTTTGTCACATAAGGCTGTTTTTCACTTCCGTTTTCCACATACACCGTTGTCTCCTCCGTCTCCTGCTCCGTCGTTGTACGGGTTCCTCCACCGGCATCACTTTCCTCGATACGGTTCGTCTGTTCTTTCTGATCTTTTTCCACGATCGTTTCACCGGAGTCCGACAGTGTGATCATCACCTCTGTCTCTCCTACCCCCTCCATCTGCCCAAGCACATGCTTCAGCCTCTTTTCCATCGCAGCCGCATATACATTCTGGCTGCCCTGCGTGCTCCCGGAATCCAGAACCGTTGCAGCTGTCTCCTGCCCCGCCGTACTTTCACTATCTGACTGCTTTGGTGATAACGGCATTGCAATGATCAGGATCAGCACACCTGTAAGTGCAATTGCGATCCAGTCACTTTTTTTGAGCTGCCGCAGTCTATTCATACAGGATATCCAACTGTTCTTCCGATAATTGATAATAACTCACCAGCTTTTCTTTTAATTTTCTATATGCGCCATCCTCAGAAGCCTGTTTTTTCTGTCCATCCTCCAGCACGACTTTTCCGATCACAATCCCTTCCTTTACCGGATTAGTCAGCGTCATGCGGATACATTTGATCTCATAATTTTCTGTCATCTCCACTGCGATCTCCTTCACTGCAAAATTTTCTTCCTGTGCCATCTGTGTAACATCAAGCGCAATGGCATCCTCATACTTTTTCACATAGTGATTATTGTCCAGATAAGTGATTTTTTCTGCATCTGTCTGGACCTCCTCCATCTTCTGTAAAAAAGACTGATATTCAATTTTTTCCAGAAAAGCGTCACTCTCTCCCATCCATCCCAAAACCGGATAGAGCAGTCCAAAGGCCAGGATCATCTGCGAAAAAAAACGGATATACTTCTGCATGCCCGCCTTCGGAACCATCTCAAGCAGTATCGTGAGCACAAGAAAAAGAATGACATAGCTTTTCAGATAACTAAAAATCCCGTTCATCGGCTCCTTCCCATTATCCTCAATAAATAAATCCCGACGCTGCCGCCGTCAGTGCGATCGTCACAAAAAACAACAGCACACTGTATCCCAGCAGTTTTACATAGAGCATACCTCCGTTTGCCAGACCTTTTAAGCAGCCGGAGATCCGCTTATCCGACACAGGCTCAGTCACTGCCGCTGCCAGTTTGTAAAAGAATGCAAGGCACAGCGCCTTGAGCAGGGGAACAAGACTGATCAGGACAAGCACCACAAGTCCCGCTGTCCCCACACAGCTTTTCATGACGATCCCTGCGCCAAGGAGCAGCTCGGTCACGCTGCCCACCGCATTTCCAAGCCCCGGGATCACAGAAGCCGTTTTTGCAAAAATCCCATGCCCCATCCGGTCTTTTGCCGGGCCAATCAGGTTCTGTACTACATTCAGCCCCAATACGAGCACTCCTGCGATTTTTATCCCCCAGCTGATCACCTCAGAAAACAGTTCCGTCAGATTTGAAAAGCGCTCCTCCGGCACAAAATGACCGAACATTTCCAACAGCACATAAATATGGATCAGAGGCATCAGCAGATTTAAAAACAGCCACTCCACCAGATAGATCACCAGAAATGCGGTCTGGTAAAATCCCGCAGCACTGCTCACATTTGAGGCAAACATCATGCTGAGACAAAACGTCGGCACCATGACTTTCATAAATTCCACACAGCTTTCCAATGACTTTGACACGACCTCCTGAAAGAGAAGAAATGTCTGCAAAAGCATGACTGCCATGACACAATACACCAGCAGAAAACATAGCTCCGAGATATACGACGCATGAAATGCACCCGCAAAGTTTTTCAGAACCGAAAAACAGAACGCCAGCAGTACAATTTCCAAAAGCATCTTCCGGTTAGCTGCTATCTCCCCAACGAGCGATGTTTTTATCGCAGAAAACACATGTTCTCCCCACGCTGTGCTTACCCCATCCTGCATCAGTTCTTCCACCAGACCGGAAAAAGAAACCAGCTCCACGCCATAGTCTTTTAAAAATGTATCCAATTTTCCATAGTCCATCTCATCCGAAAGTCCATCCAGATAACTATCTGTCTCTTCTGCATGAACCTTCACCGGACAAAAAAGCCCTGCAAGCATCAGAAACAGAATAACGCTCCACCGCCATCTCTCTTTTCTCATAAAAGGCTTCCTACCGTATCAATAAATGCCATCAGTACCGGGAGACTCACCACAAGGATCGACATTTTTGCAAAATTTTCAATCTGTCCTGCAATCGCACCATAACCGGAGTCTCTGCACACATTTACTGCAAATTCTGCTGCGTAGGTAATGCCCACCATTTTGATCACCAGACCAATATAAGTACTGTCAATGGCGATCATCCCCTCTAACTTCTCCACAAATTCCAACACGATCTGAACCTTTGTGATAATATAAATAAAAATGCAGATACAGACTGCCATGCTTAAAAACATACTGTATTCCTGCTTCTCTTTGCGCAGCGGAATTGCCATCAAAACCGCTGCGACACCTAAAATACCCACTTTTATGATATCCATGCCTTTTTCACTCCCCAGCAGACTGTAACTGCCCTATGATTTATAACGTAAAAAGCGACTGCATCGTCTCAAACAGTTCGTAGATATAAGGCACGATCCAGAACAGCACGATGATAAGTCCTGCCAGACTGGTCAAAAAAGCATGTTCTTCCCGTCCGCTGTGTTTTAACACCTGACTCAACACGGTCACTAAAATCCCAACCGCAGCAATTTTAAAAATCAAATTTACACTCATAAAGTTCCTGCCTTTCCACAGCTTTCGGAGCTTTTACAAAAACAGAAGAATGACGATCAGCCCACACATCACACTGACGGTCTGATACACTTTCTGTTTTTCCTTTTGTTCTCCCCTCACCTGATCGATCACATAATCCAGACGTTCCAGATAATGTTCGAGGCTTTTTTCATTTTCTCCCATGCTTTTTCCGAAAAAGGCGCATCCTGCCCCTGCAAAGATTTCTTTTTCCTCCAAAGAGAGCCCCAGCCTTTTCTGCCACGCTTCGATCCGCTCCTGCCAGAGTTCCTGTCCGCATCCTCTTTCCTTCTTCTGTAATCCCTCACCCATCTCCTTGCAGATCTCATTCAGATACGGGTTTCTGCTGTGTATCGCATGTTCCAGCACTACCTCCATGGGATCCATCGTATACGCTGTTTCATTTGCAATGTCTAAGAGCAGTTTCCGTATGTCATAAAGCAGCCGCAGATGATTTCTCAGATCCATTTGGATTTGAAATCCAAAACCAACGCTTGCCAGAAGAATCAACATACTTCCCAGCACTTTTAACATGTGATCCGCTCCATATGCTCGTCATAAACCTGCATTTTTCTCCTCCCGTTGGTCTCTTTTTCCAGAAAAATGAACCGCTGAAAAAGTCTTCGCTCCATCCACCGTTTCAGATACGGTTTTTCCGACAGTTCTTTCATATTCCCTGCATGGATCGTGCCAAGCACTCTGCTCCCACAGTTTAATGCCTGCTCTACCGCATAAAAATCTGACTCGGCTCCAAGTTCATCCACCGCAATGATCTGCGGTGACATGGAACGGATCAGAAGCTGCATTCCCTCTGCCTTTCCACAGCCGTCCATCACATCGGTTCTCGGTCCCATGTCATTCTGTGGCACACCGTGAAAACTTGCCGCAATCTCCGAGCGTTCATCCACCACACACACCTTCAGCCTGATCCCATATGCCTCCCCATTCGACAACGCACGGATGGAATCCCGCAAAAGTGTTGTTTTTCCGGCTCCCGGCATCGACAGGATCAACGTGTTATAAATGCTGTTCTTCTGCCGGATCAGCGGCAATATTTTCTTTGCGCATCCACACTTTTCGTGGGCAATCCGGATATTTAAGAACGTGATTGGACTGATCCCTGCAATTTTTCCATCCACCAGAACGGTCTGCCCTGCCACGCCAACCCGGTGTCCTCCCTCGATCGTGATATACCCCTGCTTAATCTCCTCTTTGTAGGCATACAGCGAATAATTGCTGATATAATTTAACATTTCCCGCAGATCAGCCTCGCTCGCATGGTACAGATCTTTTTCCCATCTTCTGTAGTCCTTTTCGCTGCAGAACATTTGTTCTTTTTCTTTGCCGATCAGATAACAGTTATCGCTTCCATAGCAAAACTCGATTGGTTGTCCGACTCTCACCCGGATCTCCTCCAACCCGCTCTGCCATGTATCGTCCTGAAAAAATGTTCTCATATGTACCGGAAACAACAATCTTATTTCACACAAGGCGGCACCTCACTTTCTGTTCCATCCTCACGGAATTCTTTTTTAAGAAAAAAAAGCCATGGGAGTTTGTTTTCTCCCATGACTAATTCTATGACTTGTCTTTCTTTTTATGACTGTTATTCTATTCTTTTCTTACATTCTCTCCGGTGCAGAAAATCCTAATACATCGATACAGGTCTCAAGAACGGACTTTGTAAGCTCTAACAGACGGATGTATGATTTCTGGACTGTCTCATTCTCCTCGGACATGATCTTGGTTCCATGATAGAAACTGTTGAATGCATTGGCGAGGTCATAAATATAGGAACAGATCTTATGAGGTGCTGTCTCCTCAAAAGCGCTCTCCATCACTGCATTGAACTTGGAGAGCTCTAACATTAAATCTTTCTCGCTCTTAGAGTGCGCCGCCCCGATGACTGCACCGCTCTCATCTTTTCCAAGACCGTGATATTTGTTTAAGATCGATTTGATACGGACGATCGTATACAGGATGTATGGACCTGTATTTCCTTCAAAAGAAGTAAAGCGGTCAATATCAAAGATGTAATCTTTGCTTGCCTGATTGCTCAGATCACCGTATTTGATCGCTGCAAGTGCGACCATTTTTGCAGTGTTCTCTGCTTCCTCTGTGCTGATTCCAAGGTTCTCCTTTGTTTTCTGGTTCTCCTGGATTTTTGCAAGCATCTCCTCATTAATACCGGAGATCAGATGCTCTAAACGCATCACACCGCCATCACGGGTCTTAAATGGTCTTCCGTCCTTGCCATTCATCGTACCAAAACCAAGGAAGGAAAGCTCTGTCTCCGGTTTTACAAGACCTGTCTTCCTTGCGCAGCGGAATACCTGAATGAAATGCAGTTCCTGACGTTTATCCACTACATAAAGGATCTCATCCGGATCAAAAAGTTTTACACGTTCTACGATCGTTGCAAGATCAGTAGTCGTATAAAGGGAAGCTCCGTCAGATTTCAGAAGCATGCACGGAGGGATCTCCTTGGTATCACTCTCTTCTTTTACATCTACAACAAGAGCGCCCTGATCCTCATAGGCAAATCCTCGCTTCTTCATATCCTCTACCATATCCGGGATGTACGGCTGTGCATCGGATTCTTTCTTCCAGAGGTCGAAAGATACATTCAGGTTGTTGTAGTTTCTCTTAAGGTCTGTCACGGAAACCTGCATAATATGGTTCCACAGTGCCATATATCCACGTTTGCCCTGCTGAAGCTGATGTGTTGCTTCAAGAGCTTCATTACGGTATTCTTCGTCTTCTTTGGATTTACCACTTGCACATGGATAGATTTCCTCCAGTTCGCTGATGGTAAACGGTGCTTCCTTCGGATATTCTCCTTCGTAAGTATCGTCAAAATAAACCAGTTCCGGCTTGCGGTGTTTCAGTTCTGTAATGATCAGCCCCATCTGCAGTCCCCAGTCTCCAAGATGTACATCACCGATCACTTTGTGTCCGACAAAACGTCCGATACGTTTGATACTCTCCCCAATGATTGCAGAACGAAGATGACCTACATGAAGTGGTTTTGCAACATTCGGTCCGCCGTAGTCGATAATGATTGTCTTCGGTTTCTCAGCTGTTTTTACAGAATATTTCTCATCTGCTGCCATTTTCTTCAGGTAATCAGCAAGAAATTCTTCTTTAACCTGCAGATTGATAAATCCCGGCTTCACAACTTCTGCCATTGCAAAGATCTGACTGTCCTTCAGATGTTCAACTACATCATCTGCGATCATAAATGGTGCCTTTTTATATTTTTTTGCACCGGCCATTGCTCCGTTACACTGATATTCGCATAAGTCCGGACGATTGGATACCGTTACCTTGGCTAATGCTTTATCATAACCTGCCTTTTCAAACGCTTCTTCCAGACAGGATGTAATTTTTTCTGAAATCTTTTCCATTTTCCAGGATTCCTCCTTTATCTTTTCTGCGTACCTAGTATATCATTTGTGACCCTAAAAAACAACGGATTGTCGCGTATTATGTTGGCATTCTGCTGGTTTTCCCCTCATTTTCCAACGGATTTTTCCAGATCTGTCAGGGCACTCCCAAGAATCTTGTCCTTCTCTTTTGCCTTTTCAAACTTCGCTTCCACCGATTCCACCAGCATTTTGACTTCTCCGTCTTTCGCCGCCTCTGCCAGAACCGCCTTCGCATCCTCATCATACAGGCTGTTACAGATCCAGTAGGTTCCGTCCTGTCTCTGACACACATACAGATCCCCCAGCCCCGGTACCGGTGTATCGATTCCCCGGATCTTCATTTCATATTCCACAAAAACCGCATAGCCCGTCCGGATCTTTGCCTTACGCATATGTATCTTCAGATTCTGATAGGTTTCCACAAATTTGTGATTGCTCTCGATTTCTTTTTGGAACGCCTCACTGACCACCGGCGTGATCTGACGGATTGCTTCCACATCCCCATCCGCCATCCACTCATAATATTGTCCGATCAGATCTTCTATCTCCTGCTTTTCTTCCCGGCTGCATACCTCCATAACATTCTGATCCCGCGAAGCTGATCCGTCTGCATTCTGTGTTACCATTCCCGCTGTTTCGATCACCTTTTCTTCCGAAATACTGTCTTTCGTCAGTACAACCGCAGAGCCAAGCACGAGAATTCCCGTTGCAATGACACATGCCATCTGTTTTCCTTTCATCACACAATCCCTCTCTTTTACATTCTGATTTCTCCTCTCTCGTGTTTTTTCTTCTATCTCTTCGGATGTTTTCTCAAGTGTTCTCCTCTGTTCCCCATCCCGTCAGCCGCCGAACGGGGCAATGCCTGCAAAATGTTTTGGGTACAGAAAATTTCCCCAGGCAATCCCAAAAATAACTTCCGACACATTTCGGAATGATGTGCAATCGTCAGTATGTCCGGCACGCAAAAAAAGAACGAAATACTTGTGATTTCTCTTAAGTATCCCGCTCTTCTTATCCCTAACACGTCTGGGCGGAATCGAACCGCCGCTCCTGCCTCCGGAGGGCAGTGCTCTATCCCCTGAGCTACAGACGCATAACAGGAATGTCTCCTCAACCGGAAACATCCCTGTTATATTAGCACAAATCATTTCAAATGTAAAGTCCCTCTGTCCAGATAATCATAGCGTATTTCCCGATAAAATTTTCTGCTAGATTATGATGCACACCAGACCGCCATTCGAGTCATTCACGATCTTTTTCATGGTATCCTGCAGTTTTTCCTGACTGGCATCATTGATCCTCTGAATCTTATAGTTCATTCCGTCCAGGACCATCGTTTCAATGGATTTTCCAAATATATTGGTTCCCCAGATTCCTTCCGGCTGTTCCGCAGCCTCTTTCAGATACTGGATCAGATCCTGTGCCTGCTGTTCACTTCCCACGATTGGTGCGATTTCATTTTCAATATCCGCCCGGATCATATGGATAGAAGGTGCTTTCGCATGGATTTTAACCCCAAACTTATTTCCCTGTTTGATCAGTACAGGTTCTTCCAACTGGATTTCCTCCTTCTTCGGACTGACCACGCCGTATCCTTTTAGTTTTACATCGGTGAAAGCATCTTTCAGCACACCATACTCTGATTTCAGCGCTGCCAGTTCTTTCATGGCTTCCACCAAATCCGCTTCTCCCCGGATCTTCAGCCCCGTCAGTTCACTCAACACATCATAGTAACACTCTTTTGCATATTCCATGCGAATCTGTACTTTCCCGGTGTCCATTTCAATCTTCTCGATCTGCACCGATTCCAGAAACTCTCCCAGTTCCCGAATCATACTCGCTCTCACGCTTCGGATGTCTGTGATTCCATTCAGGATCTCCCGGACTTTCGAGAGAAGATCTGTTTTGATCTTATGATCCTCCGGCAGCATTTCCACCCATTTTGGCAAATAAAATTCCACTTCACTGACCGGAAATTCAAAGAGAATCTGGCGCATGATTTCATGGATTTCTTCTTCTTTGATCTGTTCACAGTTTACCGGAATCACCGGAACCATATATTTTTCTTCCAACTTCTTTCCCAGATCTTTTGTTTCTTTCGAAAGAGGGCGCATAGAATTCAGCAACACTACAAATGGTTTTCCGATCTCTTTTAACTCCCGGATCGTGCGTGCTTCTGCCTCTACATATGCCGCCCGGTCCAGTTCTCCGATGGTTCCGTCAGTCGTCACCACCACTCCCAGTGTGGAATGTTCCCGGATCACTTTCTGTGTCCCGATGGCAGCCGCCTGGGTAAACGGAATTTCCTGATCAAACCAGGGGGTTTTTACCATCCGCTCTTCTTCCCCCTCCATGTGCCCCTGAGCACCATTCACCATATAGCCCACACAGTCGATCATCCGTATCTTTACTTCCACATCCTCCGAAAGCCTGACCCCGGCAGCTTCTTTCGGTATAAATTTAGGCTCTGTGGTCATGATCGTGGTGCCAGATGCAGACTGGGGCAGTTCATCTCTCGTCCTCGCCTTCACCGGCTCCTCCATAAGATTCGGCAACACCAGCAATTCCATACAGCGCTTGATAAAGGTAGATTTCCCGGTGCGTACCGGCCCGACTACCCCTATGTAAATTTCCCCGTTGGTTCTCGTTTTAATTTCCTTATATACCTGAAATAAATCCATAAATATACCCCCTTGTTCCACTGATACAGTGTATGAACAAGAGGGTTCTGTTTAGACCTTCTCTTTTTGATTTTTACTTTATATTTCTGGTCTTGTCTCTTCTTCCCCTACGTGCAAAAAGGATCCCTCGCTCCCAGCGCGGTCCTATCACGCTTCCCAGGGTAATGCCGAATTCTCAATCCGCGGATCCCGAAGCATCAGATCTTCCACCGCTTCTTTCGCACTCTTCCCCTCGAAAAGCACCTTGTTGATTTCTTCTACGATCGGCATGGAAACTCCGTACTTCTTGGCCAATGTCCTGCCTGCTTTTGCAGAATAAACACCTTCTACTACCATCTGCACTTCTTCCATGGCTTCTTCCATGGTAGCTCCCTGTCCGATCAGATACCCGGCTCTACGATTCCGACTGTGCATACTGGCACAGGTTACGATCAGATCCCCGATCCCTGTCAGGCCGCAGAAAGACTCAAACTTTCCACCCATTTTTACTCCCAGTCTGGAAATCTCTGCGATTCCTCTGGTAATCAGTGCGGCTTTGGTATTG
>ENA-OUQG01001145-OUQG01001145.1-human-gut-metagenome-genome-assembly--contig:-NODE-1145-length-14817-cov-4.367904_pt1 | contig 14817 bp, 14 predicted proteins | sample MGYA00237943_ERZ548823 | MGnify/ENA primary metagenome ERZ548823 (study PRJEB26490, sample SAMN05194731) | human gut metagenome | biome: terrestrial biome; feature: human-associated habitat; material... | reverse complement strand
TCAAGAAGCTCACCGGCAAGGAAGGCTTCAAGGGCATCAACCCCGATGAGTGCGTCGCCATGGGCGCTGCTCTTCAGGCGGGCGTTCTGACCGGCGATGTCAAGGGTCTGCTGCTGCTCGACGTCACCCCGCTGTCCCTCGGCATTGAGACCATGGGCGGCGTTTGCACCAAGCTCATCGACCGCAACACCACCATCCCCGTGAAGAAGAGCCAGATCTTCTCCACCGCCGCCGACAACCAGACCTCCGTGGAGGTCAACGTGCTGCAGGGCGAGCGTGAGATGGCCGCCGCCAACAAGAGCCTGGGCCGCTTCCACCTGGACGGCATCGCCCCGGCCCGCCGCGGTGTGCCGCAGATCGAGGTCACCTTCGACATCGATGCCAACGGCATCGTCAATGTCTCCGCCAAGGACCTGGGCACCGGCAAGGAGCAGCACATCACCATCACCTCTTCCTCCAACATGAGCAAGGAGGATATTGAGAAGGCCGTCAAGGAGGCGGAGCAGTATGCCGCCGAGGATGCCAAGATCAAGGAGAAGGTGGAGATCCGCAACCAGGCCGATCAGATGGTCTACCAGGCCGAAAAGACCCTGAATGAGGTGGGCGACAAGGTGCCCGAGAGCGAGAAGGCCCCCATTCAGGCCGGCATCGACAAGCTGAAGGAGAAGCTCAAGGGTGAGGATAGCGACGCCATCAAGGCTGCTACCGAGGAGCTGACCCAGCAGTTCTATAAGATGAGCGAGAAGCTGTATCAGCAGCAGGCACCTCAGGGTGACGGCGCTGCCCAGCAGCCCGGCGCCGATGCCGGTGCCCAGGGCGGCCAGTACTACGACGCCGACTACAAGGTGGTTGACGAGGACGATCAGAACAAGTAACCAAAAAACCGCAAATTAGGGGCAGGATCACCTGTCCCTGTTTGTGGCGTTAGGAGCAATATTGTATGGCTGAAAAAAGAGATTATTACGAGGTGCTGGGCATTCAAAAAGGCGCTTCGGAAGACGAAATTAAAAAAGCATATAAGAAGCTGGCCCGGAAGTACCACCCGGACATGAACCCCGGCGATAAGGAGGCCGAGGAGAAGTTCAAGGAGGTCAATGAGGCCAACGAGGTCCTGTCCGACCCGGAGAAAAAGGCCCGCTACGATCAGTTCGGCTTTGCTGGGGTAGACCCCAACTACGGCGCGGGAGCCGGGGGCGGCGCCTATGGCGGCGGCTTTGACTTCGGCGACCTGGGCGATATATTCGGCAGCTTTTTCGGCGGCGGCTTCGGCGGCCAGCGTCGCAACCCCAATGCCCCCCAGCGGGGTGAGAGCATCCGGGCCAGTGTCTCCATCAGCTTCACGGAGGCGGCCTTCGGCTGCGAAAAGTCTGTCACCATCGAGCGCAGCGAGCAGTGCCCCACCTGTAAGGGCAGCGGCTGCGCCCCGGGTACTACGCCGGAGATTTGCCCCGACTGCCACGGCTCCGGTACCGTTCAGACCCGCCGCCAGACCCCTATGGGCGTGTTCGCCTCCAACGGTCCCTGCCGCAAGTGCGGCGGCACAGGCCGTCTCATTCACCAGCCCTGTTCCGACTGCCGCGGCAGCGGCGCCGTGCGTAAGCGCAGGACCATCAAGGTCAATATCCCCGCCGGCATCGACCACGGACAGACCATTTCTCTGCGGGGGCAGGGGGGTGCCGGTAAAAACGGCGGTCCCGCAGGCGACCTGCTCATCACCGTTATGGTCCAGCCCCACGAGATTTTCCGCCGTGACGGCGTGGATGTGTTCTGCGAGGCCCCCATCACCTTCACCCAGGCGGTGCTGGGCGCGGAGCTGGAGATCCCCACTATCGACGGCAAGGTGAAGTATTCCATCCCCGAGGGCACCCAGACCGGCACCGTGTTCCGTCTCAAGGGCAAGGGTGTTCCCGTGCTCAATGGCCGTGGCCGGGGCGACCAGTATGTCACCGTGGTCATTGAGACGCCCCGCAGCCTGAATAAGGAGCAGAAGGAAGCCCTGCGCAGGTTCAGCGAGACCCTGGGTGAAAACAATTACGAAAAGCGCAAGAGCTTTTTCAAGAAGAAGTGAGGCCTCTATGTACGCAGCGGATTACCATGTACACAGCACCTGCTCTCCCGACGGCAAGATGACCATGTCCCAGGCGGCGGAGGCCGCCCTCCGGGCCGGACTGGATGAAATTTGCATTACCGACCATGTGGACACCATTTATTGGGGGTCTAATGAGCCCCGGGACAGCTTTGACTGGGACGCTTCCATGACCCAATATTTGGAAGCAGTGGATAAATTTGGCGATAAACTGTCCATTAAGCTGGGCGCGGAGCTGGGGGAGGCCAATCTGGCCTTCGACAGAGCGGAAATTTTGCTGAATTCTGCAAAAAAGCTGGACTTTTCCATCGGTTCGGTGCATACTTGTAGTGAAAAGTTCCATTGTTTGGACCTTTACTTCCTGGAGGCGGGAAAGAGTCCCGACTACTATGCCGCCGTCATCGAGGATTACTTAGACAGCGTTCTGGCCATTGCCAGGTGGGGCCGCTTCAGCGTCCTGGGTCACCTGACCCTGCCGCTGCGGTATCTCAAGGAGCATCTGAACATGGACCTGACCTTCGACCCCTGGCGCGACCGGGTACAGGAGATTTTCTCCACCGTCATTCCCAAGGGTGTGGGCATCGAGTGTAATACCAACCGCGGAAACCGGCCCCTGCCGGACGCAGACCTGCTGCGTCTGTACCGGGAGATGGGGGGCGAAATTATCACCCTGGGCTCCGACGCCCACGAGACCAAGGATGTGGGCTGCGTTATAAGGGAGCGCCAGCAGCTTCTCCGGGACTGCGGATTCCGGTATTTCACCACCTTTACCGGCGGAAAGTCCGAATTCAAAAAACTATAAGAACACAGGAGACATCACCATGAAAATTGCCATCGGCTGCGACCACGGCGGCTATCTGCTCAAGCAGGACATCCTCATTTGGCTGGAGGAGCACGACATCGACTTTGAGGATGTGGGCTGCTATAATACCGACAGCGTAGACTATCCCGTTTACGGTGAAAAGGTGGCCCGTCTGGTCTCTTCCGGCGAATGCGACAAGGGTATCGTCATCTGCACCACCGGCATCGGCATTTCCATCGCCGCCAATAAGGTGAAGGGTATTCGCTGCGCCCTCTGCTCCGACAGCCTCAGCGCCGAGATGACCCGCCGCCATAACGATGCCAATATCATCGCCATGGGTGCGGGTATCGTGGGCCCCAACCTGGCCCGGCGTATGGTGGAGGTCTTCCTGAATACCGAGTTTGAGGGAGGCCGCCACGCCCGGCGCGTGGCCCTGCTGGACAGCATCCAGCCCTGATAACGCAAAAAGGAGGTGCCTCATGGCCACCAAGGGATATAATAGCTATCACGGACGGACTCCGCTTTGGAAAAAAATACTCATCCCCATTTTGGTGCTTCTGCTGCTGGCAGGCGGCGCCTTCCTGTACTGCCAGAATCACCTTGTCTACGATGAAAACGGCAAGGTCCACCTGGATCTTCCCTTTTTGAATAAGAAGGACGATCAGACCAAGACCCCTGGCGACAGCCCCAACCCCGACGATGTAGACTTCACCCGGGATGAGCCCCAGGGCCCCACCATTGAGGTCATTCATGCCACCGCTCAGCCGGATAGCGCCTTGGAGCAGGATGTCACCGCCCTCATAAGCGGCAGTGATAAGACTGTCGTCCTCACCTTAAAGCTCCCGGACGGCACCTTTACCTATCAGCCCTCCTTCCAGGCATCGGGCACTGTAGGCTCCGCTGTCAGCACGGAAAATTTGAAGAAGCTCACCGCCTCGGATAAGCATGTCATCGCCCGGATCAGCGCCCTGGGAGATACGACCTATGCCAATAACCATGTGGATGACGCGGGTCTCCTGCGCACTTGGGACGAGTGGCTCTGGTACGACTATGACGGCCAGTGCTGGCTGGACCCCGCCAAGGCCCCGGCCCAGGCTTATCTCAAGCAGGTCTGCAAGGACCTGGCGGATCTGGGTGTGGATGAGATCGTTTTGGATAATTTCGGCTGGCCCGCCGTGGGCAATATGGACGCCATGCTGGTGCCGGACGGCACGGATAAGCCGGCGGTGCTCACCAGTCTCATCGCCGCCCTCCGGGAAACCCTTCCCAAGACCACGGCCCTGTCCGCGTCTATCGAGAAAAACGCCCCGGAAAACAGCGGCCTGACCCCGGCAGTCCTGGCTCTCTTTGACCGCATCTATGCGGACTCCGAGACCGTGGACCTGGCCGCCCTGACCGCCACCCTCCCCGCCGATTTCAATGCCGAGACCCGGCTGGTCCAGCTGACCCAAACGCCTCCCGCCACCGGCAGCTATGTCCTCATAACGGACTGAAAAGTAAAAAATATAATGTGTAAAAGGAGCGGTATTCTAAAAGAATGCCGCTCCTTTTTGCATACCACCGCACCCCCTGCAAAAAACCTGTCATTGCGAAGCCAGTGCGCACACTGGCTGTGGCAATCCGTCCTCCCAACTCCATTTCTTCCCCCTTTTCATTCGCCCCAAAATATGATAAAATAAACTCCATACACCAACACTCAGGGGAGGGACCGCCGTCCATGCGTAACCGCATCTACATCGAGATCACCAACCGCTGCAACCTCTCCTGCGATTTCTGCCACGGTACCCGTCGCCCTCCGCGCACCATGACCCCGGCGGAGTTTGAGACCCTGGCCCTAAAGCTCCGGGGCGAAACCGACTATCTCTATCTCCATGTTTTGGGCGAGCCGCTGCTGCATCCGCAGCTGCCGGAGCTGCTTGCCATCGCTCATCGCCTGGGCTTTCGCACCTGCCTGGTCACCAACGGCACTCTGCTGCCCCGGCAAAAGGATGCCCTTCTCTCTGCCCCGGGTCTTCACAAGCTCAGCGTCTCCCTCCACAGCTTCGAGGGCAGCGCACAAAGCGGCGATATGACCGCTTACCTCCGCGGTGTGTGGGACGCTGTCCTGCCCCTATCTCAAAAGGGTACCCTCTGCGCCCTGCGCCTGTGGAACGAAGGCGCCGCCCAGCGCTGCAACGCCGAGATTATAAACTTTCTATCCAACCAAATCGGCCAAAATGCGGAAGCCCTGCCCCAAGACGCCCGTGGAAACCGCACCCTGTCCCCGAATCTTTTTCTGGAGCGGGCGGAGCGCTTTGCCTGGCCGGACCTGAGCGCCCCGGAAACCGGGGCCAACTTCTGCCACGGCCTCACGCGGCAGCTTGCGGTGCTGTGCGACGGCACCGTCACCCCCTGCTGCCTGGATAGCGAGGGCACCATCGCCCTGGGAAATCTCTTCACCCAAGCCCTGCCGGAGATCCTCCAAAGCCCTCGAGTCGCCGCCATGGCCGCAGGCTTTGCCGCCCGCCGGCCCTCCGAGGACCTGTGCCGCCGCTGCGGCTATGCCCGCCGTTTTCTGAAATAAGCTATGGAACGAAATATTGAAAAATTGCAAGCCATCGTCAGCCCCCTTCTGACCTGGTACGACGAAAACCGACGCATCCTCCCCTGGCGGGAGGAGGTGTCTGCCTACCGCACCTGGGTGTCGGAGATCATGCTCCAGCAGACCCGGGTGGCTGCCGTGCTACCCTACTTTCAGCGCTTCATGACCCGCTACCCCACGGTGCAGGACCTGGCCCGGGGCGATGAGGAGGAGCTGCTGAAGCTCTGGGAGGGCCTGGGCTATTACAGCCGCGCCCGCAATCTGCAAAAGGCCGCACGGATAGTGGCAGAGGACTACACCGGTGCATTTCCGGCAGACTATAAAGAGCTCATCGCCCTCCCGGGCATCGGGGACTATACCGCCGGAGCCATTCTCTCCATCGCCTTCGGACTCCCCGTCCCGGCGGTGGACGGCAATGTTCTGCGCATTGCCAGCCGCATAACCGGCTGGGACCGGGATGTGCAGTCCACCAAAAAAGAGATCACCCGCTGGATGTCCCATGTTGTCCCTTCGGATCGCCCCGGTGCCTTCAATCAGGCCCTTATGGACCTGGGCTCGGCCCTGTGCCTGCCTGCCGCCCCCCGCTGCCCTGACTGCCCTCTCCGGGGTCTCTGCACCGCCGAAAGGGAGGGAAGTCAGGCCCGTATCCCGGTCCGCGCCCCTAAAAAGGACAAGCGTCCGGAGGAAAAAACCGTGTTTCTTCTGCGCCGCCCGGACGGCGCCGTGGCCCTGGGGCAGCGCCCCAAGACCGGCCTCCTGGCGGGGCTTTGGGAGTACCCCAATGTTCCGGGTCTGCTCACGGAAGCCCAGGCGGCCCGGCAGCTGGCCGCCTGGGGCCTTACGCCCCTGCATTGGGAGGAGTCCTGGCAGGCCGTCCACATATTCACCCATGTCCGCTGGCAGATGCAGGGCTATGCCGTCCTGGTTTCCGGCGAGGGGGACCTGTCGTGGTATTCGGAGGAGCAGCGCCGGCAAAAGGCCATCCCCTCCGCCTTTGAAAAAGCCAATCGCATCCTGCAAAAATGGGAAGGAGAATAAAGTAAATGGCACAGCTTTACTTCAAATTCGGAGCCATGGGCTCCAGCAAATCCGCCAACGCCCTCATGGCCCGGTTTAACTATGAGGAGCGCGGTCAGGACACCCTTCTGGTGAAGCCCCAGCTGGACACCCGGGACGGGGACCACATGGTCCGCTCCCGCATCGGCCTGGAGCATCCCTGCATCTACTTCCACGAGATGCAGCAGATGGCCGACTCCGACCTGCAGAAATTCGCCTGCATCATTGTGGACGAGGCCCAGTTCCTCACCAAGGAGGAGGTCTACTACCTGGTCCACTTAGTGGACGATTGCAATATCCCCGTTATCTGCTACGGGCTGAAGGCCGACTTTAAGGGGGAGCTTTTCCCCGGCAGCTACCAGCTCCTGGTCCTGGCGGATAAGCTGGAGGAGGTAAAAACCATCTGCTGGTGCGGCAAAAAAGCCGCCTTCAACGCCCGGTTTGACGAGCAAGGCCGTGTGGTCAAGGAGGGAGCCCAGGTGGTGCTGGGAGCCAATGATAAGTATATCGGCCTTTGCCGCCGCCACTGGATGGCCGGGGATCTGGGCCCGGACTTCAAGCCCTTAAAGGGATGATCTGTACGCTTTGTCCCCGCCGCTGCGGGGCCGAAAGAACGGAAAGGGAGGGCCGCGGCTTCTGCCGGATGCCCGCCACACCGGTGGTGGCCCGGGCGGCCCTGCACCCCTGGGAGGAGCCGGTGCTCTGCGGCCCCCGGGGCGCGGGAACCGTGTTCTTCTCCGGCTGCAACCTGGGCTGCTCCTACTGCCAAAACACCCCCATTTCCCGGGACAACTTCGGCAGACCCGTCTCCGCTTCCCGGCTGCGGGAGATTTTTGAGGAGCTTATCGCCCGGGGCGCCGCCACCATCGACCTGGTGACGCCCACCCATTTTGTGCCGTTTATTTTGCCCGCCCTGGACCCGCCTCTGCCGGTGCCGGTGGTATATAACTGCGGCGGCTACGAGAGCGTCGAAACACTGCGCACCCTTGAAGGGCTTGTCGACATATACCTCACCGATTTCAAATATATGTCGTCAGCGCGCGCAAAGAAATACAGCGCGGCGGAGAATTACCCCGAGGCAGCAAAAGCGGCGACGGCAGAGATGGTGCGCCAGACGGGCGAGCCGGTTTTTTCCGCGGACGGACTTATGAAGCGCGGCACGATAGTGCGCCTGCTGATACTGCCGGAGGGAATGCTCGATGCCAAGAGCGTACTCCGCTATCTGCACCGCACATACGGCGGGCGCATTTATATTTCGATAATGAACCAGTATACGCCGATGGCAGGCGTGCCTTATCCCGAGCTGGCGCGGAAAATTACCGAGCGCGAATACGATGGGATAATAAATTTTGCCATAGACGAGGGTATAACAAAAGCGTTCATACAGGAGGGCGGCACAGCGGAGGAAAGTTTCATCCCGCCCTTTGATTTGACGGGCGCGGACGCAAAATAATACAGCTGTATAATATAGCAAAAACTCCCATAGGAACTGCACTTTCGGGTGGTGTTCTTATGGGAGTTTGTTTGTATTTTGCATTTCTCTAAAACCGCTTTATCGGCTTTATTGCCGTGCCTTCGTCATAGCGGCGCACTTCGCCGATGGCGAAAAATCCGTCCCTGTCGCTTATGCGCAGGCGCGTGCCGACGGGAAAGTTTGTGTTTATCTTCCGCTGATATATTTCGGCACCGTTTCGCGCGAGCCGCGCGTAAAAATCCGACAGACGCACAGAGGGAAGCTCCCGAAAAAGGCTTTCCGTCGGGCGCAGGAGTGCCTGCCGCGCGGCGATGTCAATTTCTTCAAGCTGTTCTGTCGTCACGGCGTCGTCGAGCGAGAAGCCGCCGCAATGCGTGCGCACGAGGCTGCTCATCGCGCCGCCGCAGCCGAGCGCCGCGCCTATATCGGCGCAGAGCGTGCGGATATATGTTCCTTTTGAGCAGGATACATCAAGCGTGTAATTTCGCTCGTCCGAGCGCGCGATATCGAGCGAGTAAATATGTATCGGGCGAGGCGCACGTTCTACCGTCACGCCGTCGCGGGCGAGATCGCAGAGCTTTTTGCCGCCCACCTTCAGCGCACTGTACATCGGCGGTGTCTGCATTATATCGCCGACAAAGCGCCGCGATACGGCGAAAACCTCTTCCTCCGAGGGTATATTGTCGCTCTCGGAGAGAACTTTGCCGGTTGTGTCCTCGGTGTCCGTAGTTATGCCGAGAAAGAGCCCCGCACGGTAGCTTTTGTCATGCTCCATGGCGTATTCGCTTGCCTTTGTGGCATTGCCTATGAGTATCACGAGCAGACCCGATGCCATCGGGTCGAGTGTGCCCGTATGCCCGACTGCACGCGTGCCGAAGAGGCGACGCATTCTGTTTACGGCATCGTGCGAGGTGATGCCGACGGGCTTATGCAGAAGAAGTATTCCATCATTCATGGAAGCCGCATTCCTTTATTATTCTTTTTACGGCACTGTCCACGTTGTCTGCACAGACAACACAGCCTGCCGCGCCGAAATGACCTCCGCCGCCGAAAATGGCGCATATTTTCGATACATCTATATCGCATGAGGAGCGCGTGGAAATCTTATACGAGCCGTCGGCGCGTTCGCGCACAAATATAGCTACCTTCACACCGTCGGCACGGCGGATGGCATTTATGACATCATATGTATCCTCCTCGTCAAAGCCGCCTGCTTTTTTATCCTGCTCCGTCATGCGGATATAAGAAATCCTGCCGCCGCAGAAATACTGAACATTCGCCATGGCAAAAGCCTCGGCGGCGAGTGCGCTTTTTGTTTTGCATTCAAAAAGGTCGCGGCAGATACTGGCATGATTTACGCCGCGCTCTATGAGCTTTGCCGCTATCTTGTGCGTAAACGGCGTGGTGTTGGCATAGCGGAAACCGCCCGTATCAGCCGCGAGTGCGGCATAGAGCAGGGAAGCGATATCCTCGGGAATCCTGCCGGCGAGCATACGGTTGACTATGCGATAGACTATCTCGGCACAGGCTGCTGCCTGCGGGTCGACTATGCGTACCGGAGAATATGACTCATGAGTTCTGTGATGGTCGAGCACGAGGAGCATTTCCTTTGCGCGCCCCATATATTTCCCGAGCTGGCTCGGTGAAGCGACATCCACGCTTATGCGGAATGTCGGAGAAAAATCATCCGGAATATCTTCCTCGGAAAAATCGCGCTCCCCGCCGGTTAAGAATGTGAGCGAAACAGGGATTCTGTCACAGCAGACGGGATAAGCCTTTTTGCCCGAGAGCCTCAGCGCACGGACGAGCGCGAAGCAGGAGCCTACGGTATCCGCATCGGGATTTTCGTGTGTATATACGGCAAAATTATCGTTTTCCGCGAGAAGCCTGCAAACGGCTTTCACGGATGAATTGGAATTATTCATCATCGCCACCCTCCGAATCCGTATCGGAAGCGGATTCGTCGATGTGCGTTTCTTTAAGCAGCCTGAATATGTTTGCGCCGCGCTCTATCGCATTGTCGTATATGAATGTGAGTTCGGGCGTGATGCGCATATTGAGCTTTGTCGCTATCTCGTGGCGGATGAGTCCGCGGGCACTTTTCAGCCCCTGCTTTACTTCTTTTACAGTCTCTTCATCGGAATCGAGAAGCGAAAAATATATCTTTGCGTATTTGAGGTCGCCGGAAACGTCGCATTGTGTGACCGTTATCATATGCGAGCTCACGCGCGGATCCTTTACCGAGCGCAGAGCATCGGCAACGGTACGCAGAAATTCATCGTTTATCCGTGCTTTTCTGAAATTTGACATTTATCCCTCCTTGCCGCCTTTCGGCAAATGTTTGATATCATTTATTTTATATATTATAGCACTATTTAAAGCGAAAATCCATACCATTTTTGAGATTTATGAAAATTTTTTATAAACTTAACATTATACTTACTTGACATATAGGAAAGAGAGGTATATAATCAAATCGTAATTATAAAAGGCGGCTTGCCTTGAAAAAAAGGGGATACTGTATTATGGAAAAAATGATTGCGCTTGTTAAGGAACGCCCCGAAAGAGGGCTTTGGATGCGTGAAGTACCCGTTCCCGAATGCGGTAAAAACGACGTAAAGATAAAGATACGCAAGACTGCCATCTGCGGCACTGACCTGCATATCTACAACTGGGATGAATGGAGCCAAAAAACCATACATACTCCCATGACCATAGGTCATGAATATGTCGGCGAGATAGTCGAGGTAGGCGAAAACGTCACGGCATACAAGGTCGGAGACAGAGTCACCGGCGAGGGTCATATCGTATGCGGCAAATGCCGCAACTGCCTCGCGGGCAAGGGTCATCTCTGCCGCGAAGCAAAGGGCGTCGGCGTAAATCGCGACGGCGCATTTGCTCAGTATCTCGTTATCCCGCAGACAAATGTTTATCTCTGCGACGATAAGATACCCGATGACCTCTATGCCATCTTCGACCCGTACGGCAATGCTACTCACACTGCGCTTTCCTTTAATCTCGTGGGTGAGGATGTGCTTGTCACGGGTGCAGGTCCCATCGGCATCATGGCTGCCGGCATCGCGCGCTTCTGCGGTGCGCGCAATGTCGTAATCACCGATATCAATGATTACCGCCTGAATCTCGCAAAGAAATTCGGCGTGAGCGCGGCTGTCAATACGAAGAATGAAGATCTGCGCGAGGTTATGAAGAGCCTCGATATCCACGAGGGCTTTGATGTGGGTCTTGAGATGTCGGGCAGCCCGATAGCCTTCAACCAGATGATAAACTCAATGGAAAACGGCGGCAAAATGGCTATGCTCGGCATACCGAAAAACGATATGCAGATCCCGTGGGACAAGATAGTTTTCGAGGGGCTCTGGATAAAGGGCATCTACGGCAGAGAAATGTTTGAAACATGGTATAAGATGGCGGCTATGATTCACGGCGGCTTCAATCTCGAGCCTATTATCACGCACCGCTTTGATATAATGGATTATGAAAAGGGCTTTGAAGCGATGAACAGCGGCAATTCCGGCAAGGTTGTGCTCGACTGGACAAAGCTCGGCTGAGGAGGTAAAATATGAATAAAACAGATGCACTCGCTTTTTATAAGAGCGAGGTCGAAAAAATAAAGGCAGACGGGCTTTTCAAGGGCGAGAGAGTCATAGCATCTCCGCAGAGCTCCGCCGTCACCACGGCAGACGGCACAAAGATGATAAATATGTGCGCCAATAACTATCTCGGTCTTGCCGATTCCGAGGAGTTGATTGAGGCGGCGATTGCTTCATACAGAAGCCGCGGCTACGGATGCGCGAGTGTTCGCTTCATATGCGGTACATTCGATATCCACAAGCAGCTTGAAGAGAAGATAAGCAAATTCCTCGGCACGGAGGATACGATACTTTACTCCTCATGCTTTGATGCAAACGGCGGTCTTTTTGAAACGGTGCTCTCGGCAGAGGATGCCGTTATCAGCGATGAGCTGAACCATGCCAGCATAATCGACGGTGTCCGCCTCTGCAAGGCAATGAGATACCGCTATAAGAACAACAGCATGGCGGACCTTGAGGCAAAGCTGAAGGAAGCCGACGCGGCAGGCGCGAGAATCAAGCTTATCGCCACAGACGGTGTTTTCTCCATGGACGGTATCATCGCAAACCTCGCGGGGATATGCGACCTCGCGGAGAAATACGGTGCGCTTGTGATGGTTGATGACAGCCATGCTTCCGGTTTTGTCGGCGCACACGGCAAGGGCACGAGCGAGCATTGCGGCGTGATGGGCAGAGTTGATATCATCACCTCCACCTTTGGTAAGGCGCTCGGCGGTGCTTCCGGCGGATTCACCTCCGGCAGAAAGGAGATAATAGACCTTCTCCGTCAGAGAAGCCGTCCGTATCTCTTCTCCAATTCTCTTGCTCCCGCCATCGCGGCTACAACCTCCAAGCTTATAGATATGCTTTCCGAGACGACGGAGCTGCGCGACAGACTTGAGGAGAATACGAAATATTACCGTTCGCTTCTCACGGAGGCGGGCTTCGATATAATCGAGGGTACTCATCCTATCGTTCCCGTTATGCTCTATGACGAAAAGACGGCAGGCGAATTTGCCCGCCGCATGATGGAAAAGGGCGTTTATGTCGTGCTGCTTTCCTCGGTGGCCATAGTCGGCGTCGCCGCGGCGGCAGCCTATTGGCCAAAGCAGCAGCCTCAGCCCTCCATAGAGCCTTCTCCCGCCCCCGTTTCTCAAAACGAGGACCAGACACTCAGTGAAGCGCTGCTCTCCACACCTGTCCCTACGCCCACCGCTTCACCCTCGGCGCTGCCCGACATAACCCCCAATCCTTCCCCCGGGCCATCGGCTACCCATGCCCCCGCCTATGACAAGGCCCCCGCGCCGCTCAAGGGCAAGGTGCAGTGGCGCTTTGCCGTGGATGAGCTGATCTACTCCCGAACTCTGGATCACTGGACCACACACCGGGGCATCGATATATCCTGCGCAAAGGGGGCGGAGGTGCATTGCCCATGGAACGGCAAGGTGGAGGAGATATACGAGGACGACAGCCTCGGCATCACCGTTCGGGTAAGTCACAGCGACGGCCTTGAATCCCTCTACTCCAACCTGCGCACAGGCTGCCCCGTAAAGGCCGGGCAGAGGCTCAACGCCGGCGACCTTATAGGCTATGTGGGTGAAACCGCCGTTGCGGAGTGCGGCGACGGAGCCCACCTCCATTTTGAGGTGCGCAAGGACGGCAGATCCGTAGATCCTGCGGAGTACGTGACGGTGACGGAGTAGGGAAACGGCTTCACTTTCCGTTTGAAAAAGAGAATCACCACAGAAATACCGGGAGAGTCGCAAGGCTCTCTTTTTTTCTGCGCGCTTGTTTTTTTTCGCGTTTCAGGCTACCATATACACATGAAAGTCATCGAAGATCTTCAGCTCAACGGCCTCTCCATAGTAGTGGACAAGGCGGGCTTCACATACGGCAGCGACGCGGTGCTGTTGGCTAACTTTGCAAATCCCAGACGGGGGGATAGCTGTCTCGACCTGGGGGCGGGCACGGGCATTTTGGCCATACTGGTAAACGGCAAGACCGGCGCCCGCTTCACCGCCGTCGAAATACAGCCCTCCGCCTGCCAGCTGATGGAGGAATCCATCGCGCTCAACGGCCAGGGCGGGGACATAACCGTGCTGCATGCCGACATACGCAAGCTGGGTGAGCTTTTGCCGGCCGGCAGCTTCGACGGGGCAGTTTGCAACCCGCCCTACTTTTCCGGCGGCACGCGCAGCGAAAACCCCGCCGTGGCCCTCTCCATACATCAGGACGAATGCGGCATTTACGATGTGGCCCGGTGCGCGGGGCGGCTGCTGAAAAACGGCGGCAGGCTATGGCTGTGCTATCCCGCCTCCCGCCTTGCGGAGTGCTTCCACGCCATGGTGGAAAGCAGGCTTCAGCCAAAGCGGCTGCGGCTCATCGATGGAAAAAACGGCCCCTACCTCGCCCTTATGGAATGCGTAAAGGGCGGCAAAACCGGCCTTATCATAGAAAGGAATCCGTGATGCTCGATTCTAAGCTTTACCTTTGCCCAACCCCCATAGGAAACATGGAGGACATGACGCTGCGCGCCCTCAGGGTGCTGAGGGAGTGCCATAGGATATACTGCGAGGACACCCGCAACACCGGGGCCATGCTGTCAAGGCTGGGGATATCCAAGCCCCTCATATCCTGCCACGAGCACAACGAGGAGGGCAGGGCGGAGGAGATCGCAGGGCGGGTGGCGGAGGGCGAGGCTATCGCCTTCGTATCCGACGCCGGGCTGCCCGGCATATCCGACCCTGGGGAGCGGCTGGTGGCCGCCTTCATACAAAGGGGGCTGCCCTTTGAGGTGCTGCCCGGGCCCTCCGCGTCCCTTACTGCGCTGGTTCTTAGCGGGCTGCCCGCGAAGGAAGCCTGTTTCGTGGGTTTTTTGCCCCGCACCGGCAAGGAGCGCCGGGAGGCCGTCGCCCGTCTGGCACGGCATAAGGGCACGCTGATAATATACGAAAGCCCGCTCAGGGTGGCCGAAACCGCCGCCGAGCTTGCCGCAGCCTGGGGCGACCGCAAGGCTGTCCTGTGCCGGGAGCTTACCAAATTATACGAGGAGACGGTGCGCTCCACCCTTTGCGGCCTTGCCGAAATGTATGCGGATAAGCCCCCAAAGGGCGAGACGGTGCTGGTCATCGCAGGGGCGGGGGATGAAAGCTCCGGAGCAAGCCTTGAAGATACGCTGAAGCGGCTGCTGGGGGAGGGCGTCAGCGCCAAGGATGCGGCAAAGCAGGC
>ENA-OUQG01001143-OUQG01001143.1-human-gut-metagenome-genome-assembly--contig:-NODE-1143-length-14845-cov-3.591616_pt1 | contig 14845 bp, 10 predicted proteins | sample MGYA00237943_ERZ548823 | MGnify/ENA primary metagenome ERZ548823 (study PRJEB26490, sample SAMN05194731) | human gut metagenome | biome: terrestrial biome; feature: human-associated habitat; material... | reverse complement strand
ACCGACGAGCTTGCTGCCCGCCACCACATCCCCGGCTGCGGCGTGGAGCAGATGTGGGCGCTTTTCCGGCAGATTACCGGCGAGCGCTGAGCCGTCCCCGCAGGATCCCGCGGCGCTGCCGCATGGAGGTTTCTATGAACATCTACATCGTCCGACATGCGGAGCCGGACTACACCATCGATTCTCTGACGGAAAAGGGCTGGCGCGAGGCCGCGCTGCTGGGAAAGCGTCTGGAAAAGATCACGCCCGCATATTATTACGTTTCGCCGCTTGGCCGCGCCAAGGATACGGCCTCGTTCACCCTGCGCGCCGTCGGCGCGTCCGCTGAGGAAATGGACTGGCTGCGCGAATTTGACCACGGCTACCGCGTCATGCAGCGCGGGCACGCGCATGGGCGCGTCCTTGCCACCGGTGAACGTGATGTCATTGACGACATGGCACGTGGAATATTTCGTTGCGGCCATCTGGCCGGCGCGCACCACGTCGTCCCAGCGGTCGAGTTCGCCGCGCAGGACGATGCAGCCATCGGCCAGCGCCGCCGTGACGCGGCCGCCGAAGGCGCGGTGCAGTTTTCGGTTCAATGCGGAGATCTTCATGAAAGACAGGCCTCCCGGAAGATGAGTCGGCCAAGCGGCCGACTGGATGTCACAAATATACCCTTTTTCGACCGGGAAGTCAAGGATTCGCCCTGGGTCAAATCTGCTGAAATTTCCCTGCCAGACTGGACAAATCGCCCAAAATCGCGTACAATAAGACACGATTTATCTCATAAGATCAGAAATGAGGAAAGCAAATGGCCGCTCCGCGCAACGACAATGTCAAGGAGAAGATCCTCGACGCCGCGACCGGCCTGTTGGACACGCAGACGTTTGCCGATATCTCGCTGGCCGAGATTGCCGCGGAGGCCGGCGTGTCCAAGGGGACGCTCTATTACTATTATAAAAATAAAACGGATATCCTTTTCGACCTCACCAACCGCTATCTCGACCGCCAGTGGGACGAGCTGATCGCCTGGACGGAGAATAAGGACAAGGACACGTCCGTGCACCGGCTGGTGAAGTACGTCGTCGAGCGCAACACCGCCTCCGCCGGCATGCGCCTGCACCTGATCCACGCCGCCATGCTCGGCGACGAGGCGCTGCGCGCCAAGCTCATCGACCGCTACGCCGCGTTCGAGCGGCTCATCGCCGAGAAGATCGCCGAGCGCACCGACGTCGTCTCCGCCGACTATCTCACGCAGCTGATCCTGCTCGCGTCCGACGGCATGATCGTGCAGGAGGCGCTGCGCAACGACAACTTTGACGCCGCCGCCTTCGTGCGCCAAAGCGAGGCGTATCTGCGCGTTTTGCGCCCCGCCGACCGGATTTGAGTGTCATTTCTCAACAAATGTGTCGAAAGTCACCCTCTTGTCCGGATTTGTGAAAGAATTAGCGTGTAACCGGTTGACACCGCATGGAACACGTGATATTTTTGTTATGACCAGGTGGTAGAGCAAGCGCCTGCTCGTTCCGCCGCGGCCAGGGGACGCCGCAAAGGCTTTTTTCGTATGTCGAAGGCGCCGGAATGCACCCGCATCCCGACGCCTTTTTACATAGCTGCAATGGGAATTATTTTGAAAGAAGGGACAATATGAAAGACCTGAAACATCTGATTTTCTTCGAAAATCTCCTGCAGGATGCGCAGAACGAACTCGTCACGCAGGCGGTCAACGACGGGAAAATCGCCCTCGGGTACAACTGTTATTACATCCCCGAGGTTCTGCTCAACCTGCCGGGCTGCTTCTCGAGCCGCCTGCGCGCGCCGCGCTGCGAGTCTACCGACGTTGCGACCTACTACATGACCAGCCGTGTCTGCCCGTATGTCCGCTCCATCCTCGAGCGCGCCATTGAGGGCGGCTACAACTACCTCAACGCGCTCTTCGGCGCCGAGTGCTGCGCGTCCATGGAGCGTATGGAAGAGCATTTCTTCCTCATCAATCCCGTGAAGAACGACCGCTTCTTCGTCACGCAGATCGATCCCCCGCTCAAGGGCGATAAGACCAGCTATGACTACTACAAGGGCCAGCTCAAGCTCAAGGTCGTCGACCAGCTCGCCGAGCGCTACGGCGTGGACACCTCCGATGCCGCCATGCGCGCGACCATCGAGAAGTTCAACGAGCTGTGCGATGTCATCACCGAGATCGGCAACTTCCGCAAGCTGCCCAACCCGCCCATTACCGGCTATGAGTTCCACGTCATCCAGCTCGTGAGCGAGGTCTGCCCGCACGACCTGATCCTCCCGTACCTGAAGGAGACGCTTGCCGAGATCAAAAAGCGCAAGCCCGAGCCGGAATTCCCCTTCCGCGCGCGCGTCGTGGTCGCCGGCTCCGAGATCGACGATCCCGAGTTCACGAAGCTCCTCGAGGGCTGCGGCGCGATGGTCGTGGCCGACCGCTACTGCTTCGGCAGCTTCCCGAGCCGTGAGCGCATCGAGATCCAGGACGGCGAGACCGCGTTTGACGCCATCTGCCGCCACTACCTGCACTGGAACCAGTGCGCCCGCTTCATGGAAGGCGCGAAGATCGACCAGCGCCATGCTGAGGTCAAGCGCCTCGTCGACGAGTTCCATGCCGACGGCGTGATCTACGAGAACATGAAGTTCTGCGAGTTCTGGAGCTATGAGAAGGTGCTCGCTTCCCATATCCTGACCGAGGAGATGGGCGTGCCGTGCTGCACGATCGAGAAGGAATACGCGCTCGGCTCCGTCGGCCAGCTCCGTACCCGTTTCCAGGCCTTCGTTGAGAGCCTGGAAATCAAGAAAATCAATTCTTGACACAGGAGGGGAATGAAAACTATGAATTGCCCTGTTACGAAATTTATTGACTCCAAGATGCAGAGATTCGACCCCCTCTGGCAGGCTCAGAACGGTGTCGGCGGTCTCCGCAGCCGTTACTATGATAAGACCGGCGTCGCCAAGTACCGTGAGTGGCGCGGTCTGCACGACACCATGGTCGACTACCGTGCATGGCTCAAAAACGTCATGTCCATGGCTGCCATGGTCGCCTCCGCGCCGATCCCGTGCCTGAAGGGCTTCTGGGAATACCGCTGGATGGGCTCCTACCTCGGCACGTTCATGTTCATCGACCGCCTGTTTGAGGGCTACCGCGGCCCCGAGCTCGTGATCGCGCACATGAATATGCACGCCATCGTGCAGAGCCTGACCAAGAAGATCGCCCTTGTGCTGTCTCACGACCTGCGCATCGGCGGCAAGGATAGCGACAAGATCATCCCTGTGGACGAGGTCATGCCGCCGCTGTTCCTGACCGGCTTCAAAGACCTGATCCCCATCCCGCTGCAGACGCTGCCGGAGTTCATCATCTGCGATGTTGACCAGCAGCTCGAGCCGTACTACATCGACGTAGCCGAGTCCTTCGGTCTGCCGGCAGACGTCTGCTCCCGCTGCGCGGCGGAGACCGGCGTTGCCCTCAACGACGACTTCCCGCTCTTCGGCAAGGCCATGATCTCCACGAATATGCCCTGCAACGCCTCCGAGGCGACCTCCATGTTCCAGCGCCGCCGCATCGGCCTGCCTGACTTCCAGGCGACCATGGCGATGATCCACAACGAGCCGGCTGCCCACCCGTACTCCGCACAGGTCCTGCGCGACTGCATCGAATTCGTCGAAAAGGAATACGGCGTTGAGTATGACTGGGATGCCCTGTTCAAGCGCGCCAAGCACATGAACGAGCAAAACGAGATCGAGCTCGAGAAGTGGGATTACTTCAAGACTCCCTACTGCCCGCTGACCGGCATCAGCGAGACCCTGTACCGTCTGTACGCCTGGGCCTCCGCCAACGGCCAGGAGGACTACTTCACCAAGAACGACCGCAAGGTCATCAAGATCCTGCGCAAGTGCTACAAGAATAAGTACGTCCCGTATGGCGGCACCACGCGTCACCGTGCGTTCCTGTGGGGACCGTCCGCCGTGTACTACACCGACTTCCCGACCTGGACGCAGAACTGCTGGGGCATCAACATCGTCCTGAACATGGACTCCACCATGGGTCACAACATGATCAGCACGACCGACCCCGATCAGGCGCTCATGGATCTGGCGCTGTTCAGCGAAAAGGGCGTTATGCGTCACATGGCTGTCGGCGGCTGGGACAACGTCAACTCCGTCTGGGAGTGGGCCAAGAACTTCAACTGCGACATGGTGCTCATGAACGACAACATCGCCTGCAAGGGCATGCTCGGCGTGCACGCCATGATGGAGGAGCAGGCGCGCGACCTTGGCTTCCACTTCATCTTCATCGAGCACGACCTCGAGGACTGCCGCACCGTGCCGCGCCGCGATATGCGTAAGTGCGTCAACGAGTATATGTCCATCGTGCTCAACGAGCAGCCGCTCGACCCGACGCTGGTCGACTTCGACGACTCCGCGGCGTACTAAGAAAGGCAGGTACCGACTATGAATATGAAACTCGCTGCAAAGATCATGGGCAAGGTCGGCCTTGTCGGCTTTATCGGCTTCGTTGCGACCTTCACGATCTATATGTTCAACCTCGAGAACAAGCTCATCTACTATGTGCTGCGTCCCTTCCTGAACAAGCACTACGATTCTCAGGTGCGCGATAAGCGTATCGTCTGAGCGTTTCGCAAATCGCATAAATCGAAACCCCGCTGCTTCTGCAGCGGGGTTTTTGCGTGTGCCGCAGGCACACGCTCCACAGAGGACCGCTTCGCTGGGTCCTCTGTGGAAGAGATCGCAGCTCGCTGCAGCGCACGCATTGTACACCAAAGGCGCCCAATGCGCACGTTTGCGGGCCGAGCGGTATTTTCTCCGCCGTACACGCCGCCGGAGAAAATGATTGAAATTTCTTTGCGTCTGCGGACGCAAACTCTGCGAGGCTTTGTGACGTCACAAATGCCGCAGGGCGCGAAAAAGCCCGCGTGCAGTGCACGCGGGCTGCTTTTCGCAAGGATCTTGTCCGATCTTACTTGATGCCGTACTTCTTGTTGAACTTGTCAACGCGGCCGCTGGTGTCAACGAGCTTCTGCTTGCCGGTGTAGAACGGGTGGCACTTGGAGCAGATCTCGATGGAGATGTTCTGCTTCGTGGAGCGGGTCTCGTACACGGCGCCGCAGGCGCAGCGGATCGTGGTCGGCTGATAATTCGGATGGATACCGTCTTTCATAGTCATTCACCTCATAATAAGCTGTCTTGAGCACGGGCTGGTCCGTGGTTACAAAACGCAATCTGAATTCTAGCATACCGGTGACAAAATTGCAAGCGGTTTTCGCATTTTTTTACGCATCCGGGCCCGGCACGTCGCTGACCTGGCCGCAGTGCAGAAAATACAGCACGCGGCGGCAGACCGGCTGGCCGGTGATGCGCGCCATCGCCCCGGCGTAGGCGCGCAGCTGCGCGGCGTAGTACGCCGTGCGCGCCGGCACGCCCTCGGGGCGGATGCGGTCGGTCTTATAGTCCACGATGACGAGACCGTCCTTTGTTTCGAACCACGCATCGACCACGCCCTGCAGCAGCACCTGCTCGTCCCCGGCGTTGGGGAAGAACGTCTCCGCCGGGCACAGCAGCGAGAAGCGAAACTCGCGCCGCAGCGTGCCGGCTGCCTCTGCCGCCGCGAGCTGCGCGCCGAGCTCGGTGCGGCCCAGCCGTAGGAGCGAGGCCGTGTCCACGGCCTGCGCCTCGCGCCCCGTGAGTTCACCGCGCGCGGTCAATGTCTCTACCTGCGCGCGGATGCCCTCCGGCGTGCGCGCGTCGGCAAAGTGCAGGTACTGCAGGATGCGGTGCGTGGCCGTGCCGCGCTCGGCCGCGGTGAGCTTGCGCGCGCGCGCCGAGAAGTCCGGCCGGCGAAAGGTCTGCGTGCGCGGCGCGCCCGCCAGCAGCGGCGCGCCGGCGTCCTCGGGCGGCGCATCCTCCGCCTCCAGCCGCTTGAGCTCCGTCGCCGTCACCTTTGACGGCAGGTCGACTGCCTGCGCGTGCGCGTAGCGGAACGTGAGCGCGCGCTCGAGCTGTGCCAGCAGGGCGGGGTCGGGCTCCGGCAGCGCGGGTCCGGTCTCCGTCTCCGCGCGCTCTGCCGCGGCGTCTGGCTTCAGATAGACGTAGTTCCGGCGCAGGAAGCGCTCGTCCCGGTCGAGCAGCGCGCTCTGCAGCAGCCAGAACAGGGGACTGGCCATGCCGCGCAGCAGCTCCGGCGGGAGCGGCGCGCTCGCGGTGGCCTCCAGCCAGCCGGTCGTTTTGACGATGCTGTGCGTCGTGCCCGTGATGATGAGGCGCTCCTTCGCGCGCGTCATGGCCACGTACAGCAGGCGCATCTCCTCCGAGAGCGTCTCGGTCAGCAGCTGCGCCGCGATCGCCTGCCGTGCGATGGTGGGGTACTCCACGCCGTGCTCGAGATCCGTGCACTTCGGCCCGAGGCCGAGCGCCGGGTGCACGAGCACGCTCGCGCGCGTGTCGGATTTGTTGAACAGGCGCGCCGTGTCGCACAAAAACACGAACGGGAACTCCAGCCCCTTGGATTTGTGGATGCTCAGGATGCGCACGCTGCGGCTCTCGCTGCCGGGGACGGTGGGCTCTTCGCCCTCGGCCGCCTGCCGCTGCATCCAGAGCAGGAAGCGGTGCAGCCCGCGCGCGCCGGTGCGCTCAAACTGCTGCGCCAGGTCGAGCAGGAGTAGCACGTTGCGCCGCCGCAGCTCGCCGTCCGGCATCGCGCTCGTGAGCGCCATGACGGCGCGGTCGTCCACGACGTGCCACAGAAATTCGCCCAGCGGCAGCTCGATCGACAGCGCGCGGTAGCGCGCGAGCACGTCGAGAAAGTCCCGGCAGTCGCCGCGCGTCTCGGCGGCGAGCGTGACCGCGGTGTAAAAATCGTGCTCGCGGTCGCACGTGCGCACGGCGGCCAGATCGTCCGCCGTCAGGCCGAACAGCGGCGAGCGCAGCGCCGCGATCAGTGGCACGTCCTGGTGCGGATTGTCCACCACTGCCAGCAGCGAGCGCAGCACCGACACCTCCTCGGATGTGTAGAACCCGCCGCTCGTCTCCGCCGACACGGGGATGCCGTGCGCCTCGAGCGCGGCGCGGTACACGGGGCCGACGCTGTTGGCGCTGCGCAGCAGGATGACCACATCGCCGTAGTGCGCAGGGCGCTTAGCGCCGTTTTCCCACACGGTCGCACCGCCGTCGATGAGCGCGCGGATGCGCCGCGCGGCGTAGTCCGCCTCCAGCGCGGCCTTTTCCGGCGTGGGCGCGTCGTCGTCCGCGTCCGGCAGTTCGAGCACGGCGAGCTCCGGCTTTTCGCCGTCGTCCGGGTAGGGTGCTCCGGCGCGCAGGCGGGCCGCGTCGTCATAGTCCAGCTCGCCGAGCGCGCGGGACATGATATTGGAAAAGACGTGGTTGGCGCCTTCCAGCACCGCGCGGCGGGAGCGGAAATTCTCCCGCAGGAGGATGCGCCGCGGCGCACCGGGCAAGGCTGCGCGAAAATCTGCAAAGCGCGCGTATTTGTCGAGGAAGATCGTGGGGTCGGCGAGGCGGAAGCGATAGATCGACTGCTTGACGTCGCCGACGAAAAAGAGGTTATTGCCGTCGCGCGACACGGCGCGGAAAATGAGATCCTGCACCTCCGACACGTCCTGATATTCATCGACCATGATCTCGGTGTAGCGCCCGGAGAGCTGGCGCGCCAGCTCCGTCGGCGCGCCGTCGTCGTCCGTGAGCAGCTGCGCGGTCATGTGCTCGAGGTCGGAGAAGTCCACAAGGCTGCGCCGCCGCTTTTCGGCGGCGTAGGCCGCGCCGAAGTCCAGCGTCAGCGCCAGCAGTGCCTGCATGGCCGGGGCGGTCGTGTGCAGGTCGGCCAGCGCCTGCGCGGAGGGGACATTGATCTGCTTTTGCAGCGCCTGGATGGCCTTTTTTGCCGCGTCGCGCTGCGCCTTGACGCGGTCGCGCACGTCCGGGTCCGGCGGCTTGCGCGTGCTGCCGAGGCGCGGGAACGGTACGTTCTGCAGCGCCGCCACGGCAGCGTCCCAGCTTTGATCGCAGGCGCGCACGACGGCGCGCAGACCATCGGCCGTCTCCGCGAAGCTCGTGCCGTAGATGCCGTAGAGCCACGCCATGTCCTGCGCCGCCATGATGTCCAGCTGTTTATCGAGCACGCCTGCCCAGTGCACCGCGCTCTCGCGCACGCGCGCCAGCAACGCCTGCCCCCACGGGGTAGCGCCGGCGTCGGTCACGCCGTCGAGCGCGAGCAGGTCCACCTGCTGTGCGGCCCATTGCTCGGGCCGGGCATGGCACTGCATCTTGTCGTAGAGCGTGAGCACCAGCTCACCCAGACGTGCGTCGTCGCGCCCGCCGCCGACCGTGTCGGCCAGCAGCCGAAAGCCGGCGTCGGCATCCATGCGGGCGTAGGCGCGCTCGAGCGTGTGCTCGAGCGCCGCTGCGCGCAGGGCGGCGCAGCGCTCGGTATCGGCGACCTGAAAGTCCGGCGCGAGGGCGAGGGCTGCACAGTTGGCGCGCAGGAAGTCGGCGCAGAAGCTGTGGATCGTGCCGATCTCGGCGCGGGCGCACAGCGCGACCTGCCGCCGCAAGCGGCGGTTTTCGGGGTCGGACGCAATGCGCGCATAGATCCCGTCGAGAATGCGGCTGCGCAGCTCGGCCGCGGCCGCGCGCGTGTAGGTGATGACGAGGAAATGGTCGATATCGACCGGATGTTCCGCGTCCGTGAGGTAGGCCATGAGCCGCTCGGTGAGCACGCGGGTCTTGCCGCTGCCCGCCGCCGCGGACACGAGCACGGTGCTGCCGCGCGTGTCGATCGCGGCGCGCTGCTCGGGCGTGAAGTTGAGTTCAGGCATCCGGCGCGCCTCCTTTCAGGTTGCTCCAGACCTTGTCGGCCGGGAGCTTGGTGAGCACACGGTGGCAGTCGCCCCCCATGCCGGGCGTGAAGTGGCAGACGGTCAGATAGTCGCAGTGCGTGCAGGCCGTGTCCTGCCCGGAGCGGAAGTAGGGGTCGGCCGTGATGCTGCCGCCGCGCAGCTCGTGCGCGAGGTCGAGCAGTGTCGTTTCAATATGCCGCGCGAGCAGGCCGAGCTGCTCCGCGCTTGCGAGCGCGTCCGTTTTGCGACGGGGCGAGACGGGCAGGTACTGCGGCGTGTCGCTGTGCTCCATGGCGTGCAGCACGGCGGCATCGTCGAGCAGCAGGCCGGAGCGGCGCACCGCGCCGGCGCGCTCTCGGGCCGCCTCCTCCGGCGAGAGCCGGCGGTCGGCAGGGATGAGCACGTCGCGCGCCGGAACGTAGAGCACGCCGGCCGGCACGATCTCGTGCCCGTAGCGCGCAGGGCCGGAGCGCTCGAGCGCGAAGAGGTACAGCAGCATCTGCAGCCCCATGCCGTACCACACGTCCGAGAGCGAGAACGCCTTGCGCCCGGTCTTGTAGTCAACGACGCGCAGGTAGAGCTTGCCGTCGTGCAGCCAGCCGTCCACGCGGTCGGCCACGCCGCTCATGTTGAGCGTCACCTCACCGTCCGAGAGCGTGATCGGTGCGATCTGCTCGGGGTCTGCGAAGTTGAGCTCAAAATCCAGCGGCACGAAGTCGCCCGCGCGCAGCTCGTGCGCCATGTCGGTCACCACCTGCCGCACCTGCCGGCACAGGCGGCGGAAGAGGTAGGTAAAGCGCGCGGATTTCTCCCGAAAGTCATTGAGTTCGTCGTGGATGTAGCGCTGCGTCCAGCGGTCGGTAAACGCGCCGAGCTGCTCGTCCGTCACGGCGGCGAAGCCGCCGGCGTCCGTCACGTCCTGCGCCGTGTGCTGTAGGACGTAGTGGAAGAACGTGCCGATCTCCGGCGGGTTGAACGCCGCCGGGCGGCGGGGCCTGGCTTTGAGCCCGTACTGCAGGAAGTAGGCGTACCGGCACGCGGAAAAGCGCTCGGCCTTCGACGCCGAGAGGTACAGCCGCTTGCCGTAGAGCGCGCGCACGCGCTCGGGCGAGAGCCGGCCGCGGGCGGTGTGGGCCGCGCGCGTGAGCGCGGCGAGCGCGGCGGGGTCCGTCACCGCAGCCATGCCCGCCCCGGCGGCAGCCTTTTGATCTTCAAATTCCCTGCGCGAGGCCTCGTATTGCGCAAGGCCGTCCGCATACTCCTGCTCGCCGTCCCGTAAGGACTGATAGGCCTCGTCCAGCCGCGCGCCCGCGGGCAGGCCGTCCACCACCACGCCGATGGCCGGGCCGTGGGACTCCCCGTAAATGCTTAAGCGCAGATAATTACCCCATTGTCCACTCATCCGCTTTTCCTCCTAACGCCGTAAAATCCCGGAAAAATCCCGGATAGGACTTCCGTACACAGGGATAGTCCTCAAGGTAAATGGGCTCCTGGCAGACCGTGGCGGCCACGGCCAGCATCATGGCGATGCGGTGGTCGTTCCACGAGGAGACGGCACCGCCTGTGAGATGGTCTTGGCCGCGGATCAAGAGGCCGTCGGGCTTTTCTTCGATGTCCGCGCCGAGCTTCGTAAGCTCGACAGCCATGGCATGGAGACGGTCACATTCTTTCAGGCGCACGCGAGAGGCATGAATGATCTCGGTCGTGCCTTCACTGACAGCGGCAAGGGCGGCAAGCGCCGGCACGAGGTCAGGGCAGTCTTCGGCATCGATCACGGTCCCCCGTGTCTTCGATGGCTTAGCAACGATCATTCCTCCCTCTTCGCGGATGTCTCCGCCCATCTTGCTAAGGATGGTAAGGATCGCTTTGTCCCCCTGCTTTGAGTCAGGGAAAAGTCCCTGCAACGTGATGCCCGCTCCCGTGAGACCGCTGACTAGCCAGAAGGCGGCCTGCGAGTAGTCCCCTTCCACGGCAAATGCGCCCGCCTTGTAGGACTGCCTGCCCGGGATCTCGTAACGCTCGGGGCTTTTTTCATGGATGGTGATGCCATGACGGGCAAGCGTATCCAGCGTCATATCGACATAGCTCTTCGACTCCAGCGTGGTCGTGCTGATAAGTACGGAGTCATCCCCGGCAAGCGGCAGTGCAAAGAGGAGGCCGGTGAAGAACTGCGAGCTGACATCTCCGGGAAGCGCATAGCGCCCGCCGGGAAGCTGCCCTTTGACCGTGAGAGGAAGACCGTCCCGGTTGTCGAAGGAAATGCCCTTCTCATCAAAGATCCCGTAGTACGGTGTCAGCGGGCGCTCCGAGAGACGGCCATGCCCTACATAGCGGATGACATTCCCTGAAATAAGACCGAGCGGGATGAGGAAACGCAGTGTCGAGCCGGACTCTCCTGCATCGGCTTCGAGCCGTCCTTCCTGCGGGGAAAGGCCGCCGGAAATATGGAAGGTGAGGCCGTCTTCGGCAGCCTCTTCTGTAAAATGCGCGCCCATCAGCGAAAGGATGCGGACAGTGGCTTCGATGTCCTGTGACGGGGTCACGCCGGAGAGCGTCGTTTCCCCTTTGGCAAGCGCAGCGGCGATCAGTTCGCGGTGCGTCATGCTTTTCGAGGACGGCACGCGGAGCACGCCGGAAAGCGGTGCGGGGGTGATGGTGATATGCATAGTGGTACTCCTTGGGGGAAAGGGTTCAGGGTTCGGGGTTCGGGGCTAGCCCCTTGATTGGGGATGAAAGCTTTGCTCTCTAGTTAGAAGTGAGGAGTTAGGAGTGGTGGTGCGGCGCATAAAAATCAGAAGCGCCGCAAAGTATAAATAGGGCGATGCCCGAAGGTGGCATGCAAGTCACTAGTCACTCGAGACTCCTAATCCCTAGCCACTCATCCCTGCTTTCAAACTTCAGGGTTGAGGTGGCGGCTCCGCCGTCTTTTTTATTGGGCGATGCCCAAAAGTGGCTTTCAGTCACCAGTCACTAGCCACCAGTCGCCAGTCACTCCTACTCCCTTTTCAAGTACACTTCCTTCATGACATACATATATCCGCCATTGGCGAAGGTGACCTTCTCGGCTTTGATCTCACTGGTCTTTTCATCGGTGAAATGGATCTTCGACAGCTCACCGGCGAGATCGAGGTAGGTCCAGTAAGCGCCGCCGTTTTCGATCTCAAACAGGACGAAAAGGTAAGGAGTGAGGCTTGAGAGCTGGCTCTTTCCTGTAGAAATCGCTTTCACAATTTCATCATGATTGAGTGACGCACCGCCCGAAAGGGCGGTGTTTTCGATTTGGCCCATCTGATGGGTGAATTCCTTCGGTACGGTGACGATGCTGAAGTAGCGGATGGGGTAGGTGGTAGTGGGGGACATGGGAACTCCTTATAAAAATGAGAAATTAGAAATGTGAAATGAGAAATGGTGGAGCGGCGCATCAAATATAGAAGCGCCGCGGCGTTTTTAGGGAAACACTGATTAAATCGTTGTCTGATTTCATTCTTGGATTTTTATACAGAGCAAGGAATCATCTGACGCGAATAGCGAGCTATTTAAGGAAGATGATGACGAAGCTATGTATAAAAATCCATATGAAATCCGACTCTGCGATTTAATCAGCGTTCCCTTAGATGGTGCGTATCGCTCCCTCCTTCCTTTGGAAGGAGGTGCCCGTAGGGCGGAGGTTAGACGATGCGAAGCATCGCAAAATCGACTTTGCCGATTTGAATTGGAATGAGCGGTATCTGATCCCTAATCCCTAATCCCTAGCTCCTAATCCCTAATCCCTATTTCTCACCATCCGCTTCGTTTCCAGAAGGAAGGGATGAAGATGCACATCAGAGTGATGGACTCGAGACGGCCGAAGAGCATGGAGAGGCAGACGACCATCTTGGAGAGGGTGGGGAGTGCGGCGTAGGTCTGTGTTGCGCCGAATTGGCCGAATGCAGGGCCGACGCTGCCCATGGTGGAGAAGGAGACGCCGAGAGCGTCCAGGAAGGCGAGCCCGTCAAACATCATGATCGCAGCCCACAGAAAGGCGAGCATGATGTAGAGAAAGAAGAAGCAGAGCACGCGGTAAAGGACGTCGGCCGAGTAGCGGTTTTCTCCGGCTGAGACGGCCTGGACGGCACGGGGGTGGAGGTGGAGCTTCAGCAGGGAAAAGATGCTTTTCCCGAGAAGGATGAAGCGGATGACTTTCATCCCGCCGGCGGTGGAGCCGCCGCAGCCGCCGACAAGGATCAGAAGGAGGAGGAGGAAGCGGCAGAAGTCGGGCCACCGGTCAAAGTCAGCGGCGACAAAGCCGGTGGTGGAGGAGATCGATGCGGCGTGAAAGAAGGTTTCTCTCAGCGCTGGCAGGAGGGGGGCGCCGCCCTGCAGGACGAGGGAGAGCGTCATGAGGGCCGTGGCGATGGCGACGATGGCGAGGTACGTGCGGAATTCCGTGTCCTTCCAGATGACGGAGACGCCGCGTTTCCATGCTTCGACATAGATGCCGAAGTTCGCAGAGGAAATGATCATGAAGAAAGCGATGACCATTTCCAGCCGCGCGTCGTGGTAGTAGGCGATGCTTTCATTTCTTGTCGAGAAGCCGCCGGTCGCAATGGTGGAGAAGGCGTGATTCAGTGCGTCCAAGGGAGAAAGGCCGCAGAGAAGGTAGGAAAGGAAGCAGACAGAGGTGAAGACGGCGTACACGGCAAAGAGGGCGCGTGCTGTCTCGCGGATGCGGGGAAGCGCTTTCGATGAGGTGGGGCCGGTGCTTTCTGTCTGCATCATACGCACGGTGCCGCGCCCGGCTTGCGGGAAGAGGGCGACAAAGAAGACGATGATGCCAAGGCCGCCCAGCCAGTGGGTGAGCGAGCGGAAGAAGAGAAGGCTTTCGGGGACGCAGTTGAGGTCGGTAAATACGGTCGCGCCTGTCCCGGTGAGGCCTGAGATGCTCTCGACCAGGCTGTCCAAGGGAGAGAGGCTCCCGCTCACCCAGTAGGGGAGCGCATAGAGCGGTGATAGCGGTCCCTTCCCGCGGCGTCAGGCTGCTTTCGATCGCCGCCCCTTTTCTTTTCAGAAATAGCGAGAGCGCTGCGGAAAGAAGCATCGGTACGAGAAAGGGAAGGATCGGGCCTCGCTCATAGAGCGAGAGCAGGAGCGGCAGCAGCAATGTTCACTCAGAAAACAGATATTGAAGGTGTAAATGCAGATCATACAATCGGCTGGGTCGGAGGTATGGACGTCCCAGTATTGCATGATTTCTATACAGGATATGAACAGGGCGCAAAATATGTTGACCCAGATGTAAAAATTCTTCAGTCATTTGCAGGTTCCTGGTCAGATCCTTTAAAAGGAAAAGAATTAACACTTGCACAGTATGAGCAGGTTGCAGATATTGTTTGAATGTTGCATCTGGAACAGGTACAGGAGTTCTTGAAGCTGCGAAAGAAGCAGATGAATATGCAATTGGTGTTGATTTGAATCAGGATAGTGATCAGCCGGGACATGTACTTACATCTATGGTAAAAAGAGTAGATACTGCATCCTATGCAGTTATTAAATCTATTACTGATGATACATTTAAAGGTGGAACTGTTAAATACATGGATGTTGCAGGTGATGGCGTATCATTAACAGATTTCAGTGTTATGAAAGAATCATTGGGTGATAAATTCCCACAGGATATTGTTGATAAAATCAATGAACTTGCCGATAAAATCAGGCGAAATTAAAGTTGATAATTATGAAGGATTTGGTGAAAACAAATAGAATCTGAAATTGAAATAAGGGGGCTTGTACAGACCAAGGCCCCTTTTTCCAAAGAGGAAGTGACAAAATGAATGATTATATCGTGGAAATGAAAAAAATCCGAAAAACTTTCGGTGAAGTACAAGCTGTAAAAAAAGGCGAATTTAATTTGAAAAAAGGCGAAATCCATTCATTGATCGGTGAAAATGGTGCAGGAAAATCAACAATGATGAAAATGCTTTACGGAATGTATGGTATTG
>ENA-OUQG01001140-OUQG01001140.1-human-gut-metagenome-genome-assembly--contig:-NODE-1140-length-14867-cov-4.264448_pt1 | contig 14867 bp, 6 predicted proteins | sample MGYA00237943_ERZ548823 | MGnify/ENA primary metagenome ERZ548823 (study PRJEB26490, sample SAMN05194731) | human gut metagenome | biome: terrestrial biome; feature: human-associated habitat; material... | reverse complement strand
GAGTAAAGCAAAGAAAAAGGCTAAGAAAATTACGATAATTTTCACACCTATCATTGCCGGAATTATTGTTTTTGTTATCATTCTTAATTCGGTAATCATTCCAAGTGTTAAATATAATTCTGCTGTAAAAATGATGAATAACGGTGAATATATAGAAGCTATTGCGGCATTTGAAGAACTTGACGGATACAAAGAAAGTGAAACTCAAATTAATGAGTGTAATTATTTATGTGCAGTTGAATTATATAAAGCTCAAAAATATGATAGTGCTATTGCGGCTTTTGAAAAACTTAACGGATATAAGGACAGCAAAGAACAGATTGAAAACTGTAATATAGGCAAATATGGCAAAGAAAAATGGAATGTAATTAAAAATATAAAAGTTGGCGGTACATATAAATTTGGCGCATATGAGCAGGATAATAATACCTCAAACGGTAAGGAAGATATTGAATGGTTGATTCTTGCCAAAGAGGAGGATAAGTTACTGTTAATCAGTGACAAAGCACTTGATTGTCAACCATATAATGAATCTTATGATAATGTTACAGGAGTGACATGTTCTCTTCGCAAATGGATGAATAGCACGTTTCTTAATTCAGCTTTCAGCACAGAAGAACAGAAAAAAATCCAAAGTTTCACTTTGTCAGAAGTAAACTCGGAACATGTTGAAACAGCAACCGTTAAAGTACTTTTGTTAGATACTGATGAGGTAAAACAATACTTTTCAAGTGATAAAGAAAGAATGTGTGTTCCTACTGCTTACGCAAAAGCAAACGGTGCACATACTGAGGATTCTTATAGCGCTTATTATACCAAAGATGGCGCAGCTACCTGCGGTTGGTGGGTACGGTCACCTGGTTATAGTCAAAATCGCGCCGTCTATGTTGCAGATTATGGCGGAATCATTGAGCTAGGTGCCTTTGTTACTTACTCTTACATTGGTGTTCGCCCCGCAATATGGATTGATTTGGATGTTTAAATTAGACTGGGATTCCTATGAAAAAATCATGGGATTTTAAGCGATATCCACTGATATAAATTTGGAGGTTTTATTATGTTTGATAGTATTGTTGCTATAAAAGATTTTAAGCAAATTGTTAACTATAAAAAAGAAAGTACTTGTATTGTTTTAAATGTGGAAGCGGTTGTAAATGGTGTCATTGTATACCATGAGAACACAGGTTGTTATATTTCTTATAATGCAGGATATGGACAATATGAGGTGAAGGTTAATTGGAATATCTCAGATGAAGTTATGAGTAATTTAGGTCTCCATGGCTCATATAATACAAATTACCAAAATATGAAAACTGAGAATAATTCATTGATTATCGTCGGAGATAACTATTATATCAAGCTTAGTAAGTATGAAAAATGATAATCTTTCCTTAACTGGGTAGAGAAATGATTATTTTAATACAAAGCTAAAATTTGATGATGGGGTGTTATATGTGATAGAAGAATTACAAGGATATATTTCACAAGACCAAATCAATTTAATTATAAAAATTATCATAGAACAGTATAATAAATATCTTAGATATACAAACAGCGACACTTTTAAAGCTTTATTTAATGATGAGTATTCACCGCATAATAAACAATACAGTATTTCATGGGCTATATCAAGTGCATTTACTAAGGGAAGTAATGTTTGTGATGGTTTCCAAATAGAGTGCCTTAAATATGCTAAAAACTTTAATCGTCCTTTGCTGAAAAATGAAAAAATAAATATTCTAATTCTAAATAAAACAACCCATTTTAATGCGAATTACCTGAAGGATTTTTATAGAATGAATTCAAAAAATACTGAAAAAGTATTTTGCTACTTTAAATTCTCTGTTGACGAGAACAGATTGACTAAAGTTTCTTTATGTTATCCCGATGAAAATGGAAATATCGTTTCTGAGGAAACACTTCTTGAAAGAAAGGATATTGATTTGAAATTGGTGTCATAACAATTAGTCAATGAAAATTGCTTGCCAAATAAGCATTAAAAGAATAAAAGACATTTTACTATACAGGAGGAAAATAAAATGGCGCATATTGCAGATGTAATCAAATATGAGGGTGACAACAGTACATTTATCTGGAAACATCCTCGGGAGGACTTTAACAGTCTTACGCAGCTGATCGTTCATGAAAGTCAGGAGGCTATATTCTTCATGAACGGACAGGCTCTTGACCTGTTCGGACCCGGTCGATATACTCTTGAAACTCAGAATATCCCGAAAATCGTCAAGGTTTTGAACCGCACAACCGATGGTGAAACACCGTTCCACTGTGAAGTTTATTTCATCAACAAAACGGAGCAGATGTCAATTAAATGGGGTACGGACAGCAAGGTTCAGTATGTTGACCCGACCTACGGATTTCCCATTTCAATCGGTGCAAGCGGCGAAATGTCGCTTCGTGTTGAGGACAGCCGCAAATTATTGGTAAGGCTTGTCGGAACCGAGGACTTTCTCACTCAAAGCGGACTTGTAAACAAATTCCGCGGATTTCTCATGACAAGGGTTAAGACTTATATTGCACAGGTCATAAAGGCAAATGCAATCAATATTTTTGAGATTGATGAGAATTTGACCGCTTTTTCCGAGAATATTCATAAGCTTCTTATTCCCGACTTTGCAGAATACGGTTTATCTCTCGAAAAATTCTTTGTTACCACAATCGTTAAACCTGACGGCGACAGGCAGTATGAAAAATTTAAGGAGCTTCATTTCAGGCAGTATGCCGATGTTGCGGAAGCAAAGCTCCGCCAGCAGACAGATTTGATTTATGCACAGACGGAAGCGCAAAAGGTTGTAATTGATTCGCAGGCTCAGGCAACGAAGCGTGCACAGGAGGGCTATACATATGCCCAGGAGCGCGGATTTGATGTTGCTGAAAAGGTCGCACAGAACGAAGCTGTCGGACAGTTCACCAACATGGGTGTTGGTCTCGGTACTATGGCAGGTGTCGGCGGTGCAGTCGGCGGAGTTGTCGGAAACGCCGTGAATGATGCTATGACGGCGACACAAGCGGAACAGCCTGTTCAATCAGCAGATGATATGGCAACATTCAAGACAAAGGTCGAAAAGCTGCAAATAATGAAAGACACAGGCCTTATTTCAGAAGACGAATTTGCAAAAATGAAAGCTCAGATTATTGCAGACATAATGTAACAGAGGGGGAAACGGTCATGAAAGTAAAAAAATTAGCCATTTCGGTATTTGCGGTTATATTTGTATTATTTACTGCTGTATCATTTTTTGCTTATAACAATTCAACATCAATCAATATTTCAACCGAGAGCGGCTCTTTTGCTCAATCATACGCTAAAAAACACAATATGAATTGTACCGTTATCTCGGACTCCGAACAGGATGAGGTGCTTAGTCTTGAGAACTTTGACTACAATGAAAACGGCACAATCACAGCGTATAACGGCAACAGCGAAAAGATTGCTGTTCCCGAAAGAATCGAAAATATTGTAATAAATAAAATCGGCGAAAAAGCCTTCGCAAATGCTAAAAAGCTGAAAGAAATTTATATTCCCGACGGAGTGGATGTTGATTCTGAAACGGTAAAGAGTTTGAAGGTGTATATTTGCGACGGTTCATCTCTTGCCGAAAAATTCAAAAAAGATGGAGTAAACTTTACATATTATACAGATTCACAGAATATCAATTTCCGTTCGGCAGACATTCCGTTTGAATATGATGTTGAGAATAATGAAGTGACAATCAATAAATATAACGGAACAGGCGAAGCGGTAATACCGGCTTATATTTCCGGAAATCCCGTAACTGTGGTCAATATTGACGCTTTGAACAGTGGAATCACATCAATGTTTATTCCGTCAACCGTCACGGAAATCGGAAAAGGTCTTTACACTCCGAGATACGACGGTACATTTGTTGTCGGAATTTTGATAGCTTTAGTCGGGCTGACAGTAGCGATTTTCGGTACAATGAAAGCAGAGCTTTCGACCAAAGAAAAGACATTCCTCGGAGTTTCTTTTATAACAGAATCGTATGCTTTGTCAATTGCATCTGTTGTACTCGGAATTGTTTATTATCTTCTTGTGCCGGTTGCTTGGGTCGGAATCATTTTTGCCGTTGCGCTTGCAGCCTTTGGTCTGGTTACATTTATGAAGGTAAAAGTTGCCGTTGACGAGGTTGAAAAGGTTGGGGAAAAAGTTAAGGTTCAGACCCAGTATATAAAAATGCTGACGGTTGATGCACAGAATCTTATGAACAGAGCCGCGACACCCGAAGCAATAGAAGCTGCAAAGAAAGTTTATGAAGCCGTTCGTTATTCCGATCCCATGAGCAGTGAGGCACTCTCGGTAATTGAAGCAAAAATCACCGTTAAATTTGATGAGTTTGCAAATGAAGTAAATTCCGGCGGAAGTAAAGTAACCGACCTCGCAGACGAGTTTGTTACGCTTGTAAAGGAAAGAAATAATAAGTGTAGGGCGTTGAAGTGATTTATGGATAGGCTATTATGGATGAATAAAGCAATAAGTAAAACCGGAGAAATAAGTATAAACACTACATTTTGTTTAAAAGATTTATTTGACGGTGTAGAATGGAATAGCCTTTCTGCAGGAGATAGGCGTAATTTTGGTAGAGCTTTTAAAAATGAAGTAATAGAGGGTCATGTTCCAAATGTGCGTTTTATAGGTAAAGAACAAAACAATTCCACAAAATACATAAAGGAGCATAGCTAATGTCTTTTTTTAAATGTAAAATGTGCGGCGGCACAATAGAATTTAATCAAGGCGATACAGTCGGAGTGTGCGATTCGTGCGGAACAAAGCAGACATTGCCGAATGTGAATGACGATGCGATAAGCAGTCTTTACAATCGTGCAAATACGCTTAGAATGAAGAGCAAATTTGACCGTGCGGAGGAATTGTATAACAAAATCATTGCTTCCGATGAAACGCAGGCGGAGGCTTATTGGGGAATTATTCTTTGTAAATTCGGCATTGAATATGTCGAAGACCCAAAAACATTTAAAAGAGTGCCGACCTGCCACAGAACATCATTTGATGCAATTACTGCCGATGAGGACTTTAAGCTGGCGGTAAAGTACGGCGATGCCGAACAGAAAAAGCTTTACAGAGCCGAAGCTAAGGCGATTGACGCTATACAGAAGGATATTTTGAATATTGCTAAGAACGAAAAGCCGTTTGATATTTTTATTTGCTATAAGGAAACCGATGAATCGAGCAAACGTACACAGGACAGTGTTATTGCGAATGAAATATATCATCAGCTCACGCAAGAGGGGTTCAAGGTGTTTTATGCGGCAATTACCCTTGAGGATAAGCTCGGACAAGAATACGAGCCGTACATATTTGCCGCTCTGAATTCTGCAAAGGTGATGCTCGTAATCGGTTCAAGGCCAGAATATTTTACGGCGGTTTGGGTCAAGAACGAATGGTCAAGATTCTTAAAGCTGATGAAAAAAGATCGTTCAAAGCTCCTTATTCCGTGCTATAAGGATATGGACGCTTATGAACTGCCCGATGATTTTGCACATCTTCAGGCACAGGATATGTCAAAAATCGGATTTATCAATGATATTGTCAGAGGAATCAAAAAGGTTGTTGATAACGATTCGAGCACACCAAAAAAATCCGTAGTTAAAGAAACTGTTGTAATGCAAAATGAGAACGGAAACGTCAGGGCGTTGCTTGACAGAGGATTTATGGCACTTGAGGACGGCGAGTGGGACAAGGCCGACGGATTTTTTGAGCAGGCATTGAATTTTGATGCGAAAATTGCCGAAGCATATCTCGGAAAATTGATGGCCGAGCTGAGAGTTCACAGAAAAGAGAAGCTTGCAAATTGTGAAAAACCGTTTTACAACAGCAATAATTATAAAAAGGCTGCCCGATTCGGCGATGATAAGATGTTCGCAGATTTGAAAGGCTATATCAAGCACATAAACGAGCGCAACGAAAATAATCGCCTGACAGACGCCTATACCAATGCAATAAACGCTATGAATTCCGCTGAAACAGAAGATTATTTTAAAGCTGCTGCACGCGCCTTTCAAAGCATTTCTGATTTCAAGGATTCAAAAGAAAAGGCAAAAGAATGTCTTGAAAAAGCAGAAGCAGCTCGTAAGGATGCTATTTTTGCTGACGGCAGAGAAAAGATGTATGTTGAGAGTATTTCAAGCTATGAAGGTGCTATCAAACTGTTTGAATCTGTTTCGGGTTGGAGAGATGCTGACAAGCAAATGGCTGTTTGCAAGCAAAAAATAGAACAGCTCAAAATAAAAGAAGAAGAGGATAGACTTGAAGCCGAGCGCAAGGCTGAGAAACGCAGAATCGAAAAAGAAAAAACAAAAAAGAAATATATTAGAATTGCAAAAATTGGAGGACCGATTCTGGCTGTTGTAATAGTTTTTATAATCATATTGAATACAGTTATTATTCCGAAGCAAGAATACAGTCTCTTAGTTGCACAGTACGGCAAAGAATCGGCAGATAAGTTAGTGAAAATAGATGTGGGGGACACCTACACATTTGGTACATATGAGCAAGATAATAATTTCTCAAATGGGAAGGAGGCAATTGAGTGGATAGTTCTTGCTAAAGAGGAGGATAAATTGCTGTTAATCAGTGACAAGGCACTTGACTGCCAGCCATATAATGAATCATGGAGTGATGTTACATGGGAAACCTGTTCTCTGAGAAAGTGGCTGAATCAAGATTTTTTGGATGTCGCATTTTCTGAAAGCGAAAAAGACAAAATATCGACAGTTGCTGTTCCTGCAACAAATAATCAAAAGTATCACACTAATGCAGGTAATTCAACTCGAGACAAAGTGTTTATACTTAATATAGATGAAGCTAAAAAATATTTTGAAACAGATGAAAGCAGGAGATGTGCCCCTACTGATTATGCCGTTGCCCAAGGGGCAAGTATGGATAACTTTTATACAACATACGGACAAGAAGCTACAACATGTTGGTTGCTACGTTCGCCCGGTGAGTCTCAAGAAAAAGCTACCAGTGTTACTTTTGCAGGTTCAATTGCCTTTAGTGGTAATTCTGGTGTATCTGATGATGGTGTTCGCCCCGCAATATGGATTGATTTGGGAGTCTGATTTTAATTCAACAAATAGCAGACAACGCCGAGTTAAGCACAAGCTTTTGGGCTTAATATTAACGATAATGTATTTTTTTAGGATTATTATCTCAATAAAATGGGACAATGCCTAATTGCATGGAAATATTATGTTGTTTTAAATACCAGTTATTCAGTGGGCATTAATTATAATTGACAGCTCTTTTATTTCATGGTATATTAAAAAAGATAAAGTTTTTAAAAGGACAAACTGGCAATATCTTGATTTTAAATGTCGTCAGATGTCGTCAGCACAATGCGTAAATCCCTTGATACATAAGGCTTCCGAGACTTTTTTACTGTGCCGGTTAACCGCGGTGTCACAGGTTCGAGCCCTTGTTTGAGGCGCCAAACAAAAAGATCGCTCATAGAGCGGTCTTTTTTGTTTCACTTTAAAATTGCACCCGAACCTGTGACACCACTAACTACAACCGTACGCGGCTGTTAACTGGCTCACCGTGCCCCGCTGCCGGTGACAGAAAAAGGGGTGCGATGAGCAGGAAGAAATACAGAGTGCAACGTCCGCTCCAAGGACAGTTGCACGACAATATTTCTGACCGGTCACAGGTTCGAGAACATCTTAGCTTATGTTATTTCTGTACAACGACATCTCTCACAGATTCGAGCTGCTCGCACCTCGCAGTCACCCTTTTGTCACTCCGTGACATTTCCCCTGTCAGGGGAATCTCTGTTTGAGGCGCCAAAAAAGAAGGGTAATTTTGATACAATATCAAAGTTACTCTTCTTTGTTTTTATTTCACCCCCTTTGCTGCGGCTATTTTTTAACCTTTTTGTGTTAATACCGACCGATATTCAAACTTGAAACACGTTTCTGATCTTTCTGCCTACCTTTTTTCACCGATATTTAAAAGACCCAAAGTGCAAATCAATTCATAGTGATACTCGTGAGGTCGATGTCTTTAAAATATAATTCACTATTAAAATAATTTTATATAATTATGTATTTTTAAACTTAAATTAATATAATTTGTGCATTATTTATACTAAATTGACTTATACAATAGTAAAATTATAGTTGAATTTTGTACTGAATTGTGGTATTATAATAATATCTATACTGGAAAAATAGGTTATTGGCTTGAAAAGAGCCGCAATCTAATTTCAGCAAAACTTTTTGGAGTAAAAAGGCGCTGTGTGCAATGGGGTATCGGCGCGTTTTTGAACCATGGGAGGTAAATATTATGAAAAGAAAGCTTTCAAAACTCGGAAGGAGTACGGTAAGCGTACTGCTCTGCCTTGTTATGCTTTTGACTACCTTCTGCTTCTTTGATATCGGTTCGATGATATCGGAAGCGTTGGTCAGCAAGAGCAGTCATGCGCTGACGGAGGCAGGCACATCCTCGGATACCTTTGCACAGTATAATATTTCTGCGCCCGAGCTTGTCTATATCAAGGCCGGCGGAAAGGACTCGGAATACTTTCTGAATGCAACGTCGAGCGGTACGGTCAGCGAGCCGACATCGGCGACAGGTATGCTCAGATTTTCCTGTGCAACGTCGAGGAGTGTTACTGTTTCAATAACTGTTCTTGACGCAAACCTCAACGCTTCCGGTGCAAACAGAGTAACAAATGTTGCTTTCTCCGACGGTACATATATGTCATCGGATAAGGCCTTGTCGGCGCCTTCGTCATCTGTTACGAAGACGATTAAGAGCATTTCCATGGCGAATGCCGAGGTTGGCAAAGAATATGTTATTCGTTGGAATATCGTTTATACAACCGCCTCGGGTTCATATACAACCTATGCCTATACGGGCATTAAATTCCCGCTGCTCTCTCAAGCAGGTATGACGACAAGACAGTATTATTACGGAACATACGGCGGAGCGACCGGTAACCCTGCCGAGACATCCACGTATTCATTTATTACGGGTGCAGACTCGGTTAAAGGCGGTAACGTCGCTTCCAAGTGGGTCAGCACAGGCTCGACTCTTACAGCTCCGCTTATCAATTTCAATGCAGGCCTTTATCCGAGAGGACTTGATATGCCGATAAATTCGAACTATTTTGATCCGAACGGTTCGGGCGTATTGCTCTGCTATTCAAAGCGTAATGACAGCAATTATTTCGGACAGGGCTCGAGAATTTATAACACTCAGTGGGACGGTTCAAATAGCTATAATCCCAAGGCAATGATCACCCAGTCGGGTTATTTCGGCGGTTCTCCTTCGACGGACGGTGACGCATACGGATATGCGGCTGCCGACATCACTATCGATACATCAAGGTTTTCAAATTTCAATCAGGTTCCGAACCTTTATGCAGGTTTTGTAGAGTTTGACTCCGACGGCGGCGCAAGCCAGAACTATTTGAACGCAATCAGAAATGTTTCTTATACATCTTCAGATGCTGCGAAATATTTCAGAAAGAACAAAACTATCAATAATAATGCCGGCAGTATGAACACGGCGCCGACAATCTATTGTCCGGATGTTGACCGTTCAGATGAAAAGAACGGCCGTTCATGGGTTCGCGGCCTTTACAAGCTTGACGGCGATATAACCGCGGCAAAGAATAATCTTACAAATTCAACATCGGGCGGAACATCGCTCACTATTGCCTCTTTCAGCAGTAATGTTTATTCAACTTATATCCGTTTTGAATATTCGCTTCGTTTCAATCCGCTTATAGGTTATGACGAGTATTGTTCCGGAATCTCGGCTGTAAGACTCAATGCCACACTTGCCGATAAGGCAACGGCTCGTAAATACTACAGTAAATTCCTCAATTCCGGTGTCAATGCATCGGCAAACAACTGGTCGACAATCGAGGGATATGTTAAGTCATACGTCAAGACTCTTTGCGTCTCCTCTGCGGCGGCGGGTTCATATACCGACCCTGCGTCTGCAATCTCGGCGGCACAGACAAACTTAAAAACAGTCATGAAGACAACCACTCCGTTGTCTCCGCCGTTGTACTTCTATACACCGGAAGCAATTTATCTTACTCCAAGTGCATCCTCATGGGGAGCACAGACAAGATCTTCCTTCCAGTGGTATATTCAGAATAATATCTCTGACCCGGCAAATCCGACAACAACGACTTCGAGAGATACCTCCGGTACGGTATATTTCAATTATCCGAATGCTTCGAATTTGAGGATCAGCTATAAATGGATCAACAAGAGCGGAAGCGAAATGGGAAGCACATCTTCCACATCTTCCAGCTATTATAATACCAATTCCTACATGACGCTTGGCGGCTCGAATCTGTATTCAAAAACAGACAAAACAGTTTCGCTTTCTTCGGGCATCGCGAATCTTTCGGTCACGGCAGGATACAGTCCTTATCTTGTAAGCGGCGACACAGGCTGCTTTATAGAATGGACGGCGAAATATATTGATTTAACGGACGGTTACGAGAAAACAGCTATAGCTTATACATATGTATATAAGCCGTGGGTTGCACCGATTGCAGGTGCGGATTATATTGGAAACTATGCAGGTACAAACTTCTATTCCGGTCAGATAACCTGGATCAGCGGTGTTCACGGATTGAATGCTCAGGGCGGATATTACCCCAGATATTCATTCTCCAACAAGGCAAAAGGTCTTTCTGCTTTCCTGAGCAACAGTAGCTCGGCTTACGGCGCATCAAGCACAACACTTGTTACGGGCACAAAAACTCAGCCCGATGTATCAAAGCTCACCTCGAAAAGCTCATATGTTTCGGATTCAACAAACATGTATGCCTCGTTTGCAACAACGAGTAATACTACTGCATTGTTCAGTGCAAATCAGGCAAACAGCGGTGTTAATAACAACACGCCTATTGACTGGATGCGAAGCAGCGGTTCTTTCACGACAAATGCTTCCACAACTGATAACCTTTTTAACGTGAAGAGTGCAGGCAGCGCAGAATATACAAACGATGACTCCGGTTCGTCCAAGTGTGTAAAGGTATCTGTATTTAATAACGAAGCAAAGGGATCTATTTATATTGATACAAGCCGTTACACAAACCTTAAGGATATTCCGAACCTCGGCGTCGGACTTATGGTTACTCATGATAAATCTTCCGATGCCGGTGCATGGTATGTTTCCGATATGTCGCATAACACAACCTACGATTTGGGCCATACCGCAGACGGCGTACGCAATTCAAGAAGCCGTTCAAACTATGACACCTTGAGAGCTGTATTTAACAACCAGGGCACGGTTATTGCCGGACAGGGAACGGCAACCTCCTTTGGCGGTTATGAATCAGAAGGCATTAAATACGCAGGTATTTGGGTATCGGCTCTTAATAATACAGGCAGCGCCACAAGTACGGAAACATACAGAATTAAAGGCGCATATGCAGCTAACCAGGACAGTGACCAGAACCTCGCTGTTGTTATAACAAAGCTTGTTGCAACTCAGACCAACAAGACAGACCTTCGTAAGGCAGTTAAGCGTGCGCAGAACAACTTCCCTAATCTCGGCATACACAACGCTGCCACTATGTCGAGCTACTATTACTCAGGCACGACATATACGAATTTTGTAAATACATATAAAAATGCTTATCGTCAGCTTACAAAACTTGACGGTAACTATACCGATACAACTGCGTCAGCACTTGCAACCAACCTCAATAATTACATTGATCAGCTTACAACAGGAACAGATCTTAAAACGAACTGCACAGCCCGTGAATACAATCTCGGACTTGAAAAGCTCGATAACGGTCAGTATAAGATTGTCGAGATCGGCGGCGGACAGCAGTATGAAATAACATACGACGCCCGCGATAACGTTTATTTTACCCCCGATACATACGAGGGCTATACCTTCGCAGGTAAGTATGAGCTTACAAACACAACGATCTCCCCGTCAAGCTATTACGGTAAAACGCTTGCTTCTCTTCCGACATTTTTCTCGGCAAGCAATTTGTACAGCAATTCGATGAGCTATTCCGGCTCAACCGTAACTATCGGAACAACAACGGTTAAGACAACGACCGTTCCGCAGTTTGACGGAGATACCACTGCCTATGAGTGGGTCGCCGCAGTCAATGATACTTCGCTGACGATGGTTAATTTCTACTTCATTGATCAAAACAAGATATATTTTGACCCGAATGACGGATCAAGCGGAGTTAACCTTCTCACTCAGCCTACAACATATAAATCGGGCAATAATTTCTATTCTCCGACATTTACTTCAAGCCCCGGCAATGGAGTAACGGCAACGTTCGACCAAACAGACAGCACGTTTACGTTCAACGGAACACCGACGACGGGTGCGGAATATTTCAGATTCCCGATTGCAGGCAAGCTCAAGGCAAATACCAATTATACATACAGAGTTGTTTATGTCAGCGGTTCAAAGACACTTGACGGCGGCACGCTTACATTGACACTTGATATCTGCGACAAGAACGGTAACAGATGCTACAAGGCAAGCGGTGAAAACTACAGCGACAGATTTGTTTTTGACCAAACCGCAAACCAGGAAACAACGTCAAGGACGCTCGCTCCCGATGCGTACCAGGCGGCAAATGCGGAATTTGTTCAAGTGTTTACCTACAGCCCGAGCTACGGCACGGTCAGATACAATAACTATAAGGTTAAGATTGAGCTTGTTGAGAGCGGTTCGGAAAATCAAACCTATTCTCCGAATGCAATTCAACAGTTCTATGGTCGCAGCATCGGCACAATGCCTGTGCCTGTTCGTGACAACTACCGCTTCCTCGGCTGGTTCACAGCTCCGGACGGCGGCGACCGTGTAACGGCTTCATCCTTAATGGGCAGCACAGACAGAACTGTTTATGCGCACTGGGCAGTGACGGATAAGGTGCTTCTTCTTGATAACGATTTCAATTTTGACGATTTTGTAAGGAAGGCAAGCAACAACAATGCATTTGATGCTTTTATGAATTCGTACAAGGCATGTAAGCTTCCGGGAATGAAGAATCCTCTCAGCTATCAGGAGAATGATTATTTCTCATATTCAATTGCAAAGGACACTGAGGGAGATACCGCTCTGAATGTTAAGTACGACCGAAAGCATATTGTCGATGCCGGTGTAGATGAGGTCTTTGATACCTTTAAGTCGAACACCTACACCGCTTCGGTGGAAGGCGAATATACACTCACATATGAATACAGAATCAATGATTACTATTCATATATAAAGGATACTACCGGAAAGAGCGAGTATGACTCGATTGTTCTCGGATTCAGCACTAATGACGGCTATTGGTACAACGGCGGTCAGGGCGTTTCCTATACCGAAAACAGAAAAACTACCGACGGTTATGAATCTGTTGAGTTGAAGCGCACGTTCACAGCGGGAACACAATATTTCTTTAACATGATATTCTATTTCGCATATTATAATAATTATAATGAACTTCGTGCGGATTTGGATATCAAGAATATTGTTCTTAAAGACCCGAACGGGAATATCGTTCTTTCTTCAAACGGCATGAATACGGCTAACGGCACATCATCATTTGACTCCGATGCAAGAACGATTACTCTCAAGCCGACGGGGACAGATTGCTACACAAATACTTATGATAATTTGTCAAGCTACCGTTCAACGCTTGAAGCAGGCAAAAAGTACACTCTTTTGATGGATTATCAGGCAACAACGGCCACAAAAATTTCACCGTTTATCTTCTTCTACCCGAACGCAACTTCAACGAGTTATACTTCATCCGCAGCGGCTTATATCCAGGTCCCGGCAGGCTCAGGTACGGTTGCAATGCAATTCACTGTTCCGGCAAATAACTATTACCAGATAAGGTTCAGCGAAAACAGCGTTGACGGCTCAACCGTTCCGGGTGCATTGACCTTGGGCAATATTTCGCTTCAAAGAACAGAGATATTCTCAGACGGAGCGTATGTAGCCGATTCAAGCACATACCTCGGCTGGGTCAGCAAGGTAACAGGTTCGGCAAGCGCAACGGCGGTTTATGTCAATGACCTTAATTCAAGAAATGAGAAAATCGTTTCTCATTATCAGGATATTGACTACGGTGCACAGTACGACGAGCTTTATGTACCGACCCGTGAGGGTTTCACCTTCCTCGGCTGGTATGACGCAGATGGTACACCGTATACCGACGCAAACGGCAACGCTGTCGGCAATCATGTTTGTACAACGGACGGATTTAAGCTCTATTCACGTTGGACGCCTAAGACATTCAATCTCAAATACAATGCTTTCAGACCGAACGACAGTGCAGGAGCGGTAACCGCAGGCACGGTCGGCAATCTCCCGACACCGAATCCTCAGGTACTTAAGTTCGGTGTGGAATCTTCAATCAGCCTGACAGCACCTACTCTTACGGGTTATACGTTCAGCGGTTGGTCAGAGACCTACGGCGGAGCAAAGGTGTATGATAAGGGTCAGACTCTTTCCGCTTCGACCGTAAGCCGGATGTATAAAGACTGCAATGGCGGAACGTACAATATTTATACAACTTGGACGGCAAACAAGTATAAAATTCATTTTGATAAGAATGCAACTGATGCAAACGGTTCAATGGCTGATATGGACATGGTATATGACGTTGCAAAGAATCTTAGTGAAAACAAATTCAGCAGAGAAGGATATACTTTCCAAGGCTGGAACACGGCGAAAAACGGAAGCGGTACATCATACGACGATAAGGCTTTGGTCAATAATCTGACAGCAGCCCCGAACGGAACAGTAACGCTTTACGCCCAGTGGACGGCGAATGTCTATACAATTACGTTTTTACCGAACGGCGGCAGTG
>ENA-OUQG01001134-OUQG01001134.1-human-gut-metagenome-genome-assembly--contig:-NODE-1134-length-14966-cov-3.583998_pt1 | contig 14966 bp, 14 predicted proteins | sample MGYA00237943_ERZ548823 | MGnify/ENA primary metagenome ERZ548823 (study PRJEB26490, sample SAMN05194731) | human gut metagenome | biome: terrestrial biome; feature: human-associated habitat; material... | reverse complement strand
CTTGCATGTGTTAGGCACGCCGCCAGCGTTCATCCTGAGCCAGGATCAAACTCTCATGTTAAAATGGTGTTTGTGTCCTGCCAGTTTTATCTGGCATTGTTTACTGTTAATTCGGGTAGCTTCTCGATCTTTTTCATCGATCTGCTTGTTCTTGAATCTCGCAATTCATTTTTCTGAAAATCTTGGAATTTTCAGGGTTGCATTACTGTTTATTTGTCAAAGATCAGTGATTCTTTTGTTGTTGTTGTTCTTAGCGGCAACTCTGATATCTTATCATGACCGCTTTCGTTTGTCAACAACTTTTTTAAAAACTTTTTTATCTTGAAAAACTTTCGTTTTTCGCGGCAGGTTTTTATATTACCATATCTGCCAGACATCTGTCAACAACTTTTCCGAAATCTTTTTGAATTTCTTTTTCGTTGTTGTGTTGTCTCGGTACTGCCCTGACAACGAATCTGAGTATATCACCCCACATATCACTTGTCAACATTATTTTTTGAATTTTTTACACAAATTATCCCCTGCCATGCAAATTCCGCATGTACAGGGGATTTTTACCACTTTTCTATTCTATTTTACGAAGAAAGGAAGCTTTTGTCCGAGCTGTTCGATCAGGTATGCCAGGTAATTGTTTTCATACAGACATGTAAGGATCTTGCTGTCTCTGGTGTAATCTACGATGACCTGTCCCAGGGTTCCCAGGTCTCTGAAGATATTAAATGCGTATATTGTCCAAACAATTAGAACAGTTTCTAAGATTCCAACCACAATACCTAGTAATTTGTCCAGGCTATGTACTATAGGTAGTTTTGAGATTACCTTTGCAGAGAAAAATACCACATTTAGTAAATGGTGTACCAGTCCGATGGCTGCCAGCAACAGCAGAGTGATTATCACATTGAAAAACCTTCCGTCAAAGTAACTGCTCAGCGCATTTCCCAGCAGGAACAGTACAACGCAGGTGATCAGCAGGGAGATCAAAGAGATCAGGGATCTCACCATTCCCTTTTTATAACCGTCCACCACCATGCAAAGCAAGATCACTGCTGTAATAATAAGCAATAAATTCAGATTCATTCGTATACTCCTTTATTTTAACTGTATGGTATCTATTGTATTATCCGTCACCAGGTAATATTTGTAGGATCCTCCTGCCGGAAGCATAAGCCGCACGCTCTTGCCAAAGTTCCCCCGGTATTTTTCCACTCCCTCCGTCGTGAAGATCTGGCATTCCGATTCGTTGTAGATCACCATGGCATCCTCTTCAAAAAATATATCCGTATAATCCACATCAAAATAATAGCTTCCTACTTTTGCCGCCGAAGTATTATATACATCCATGCGGTATTTGGTCTCCGCCTGATCCGATAAAAATACCAGTCCTACGTATTTCTCGCTGTAAAAAACTGACTGGATCTCATCATCATAGAGATATTCTCCGATGGTTACCGGCTTCTGCGATCCGCCAAAAATCATCAGGCGGCTGTCACCTGCTGCGAAAGCGGTATCATTGTTCATAAACTGCACTTTCGGAACGACCAGATCGGAATAGGTATAAGCGCTGACCATATAGTCACTCTGGTTCGCACCTACCGGACCGAAATTATAGAATACCACGTTGGATTTCACCACTCCTGCATCTACATATAAGTAGCTGACCGCCAACAGCTCTCCGCTCGGGGACAGACTGATGGAGATGGGATATCCTCCGTCATTCATGTGTGCCTGTCCGGTGTAACTGTTGCTTCCGTCCGCTTCGTAGGTCATGATCCAGGTCACATCTGTGTCCGCCAGTGTTGCCGTTACTCTGCCGGTGTCTGCTACCGTAATATTACGAATTGGCATGGTCGTGGTAATAGTTCCCAGCTGTTTCTCCGTATTCTGTACATAAATCTCACGACCATTGTAACTGCCGATAGCTGCAACACTGCCGCAGGTAGCAAGCTTCACATCCTGGATAACATAAGTCTGATTCCATTTCACATTTCCCTTTGCATCCGTACAATGTGCACCATCCTTACTATAGGTAAGGATTCCGTTTTTCAAGCGAACATCTATGGCATCTGACGAAGTCTCCCTGTTTACAGAGGACAAGGTATCATAACCTGTGTAAATATGCCGCTTCGCCTGCACCACCACCAGTGCCAGCGCCGCTCCCAGTGCCGCAGCTACCAAAAGCACCCGGTATACAATGGTCAATTTATGTTTACGGATCTTTTTCTTATAGTCATCCTGATTCTTTTGCCGTTTTTCTTTTTCTTTCAGATAATTTTTAATATCTGCTGCCATGCATTTATTTCCTTATGTATCCTTATATCCTACTATTGTGTAACATTTACAGTATACCATAATCTTACCTTTTGAAAATAAGTTTTTTACGGCAGAAGGATTTCCTGTCCGATTTTGATGTCATCCGGATCTGTGATTCCATTCAGTGCACAGATTTCCGACACTTTTGTATTGCTTCCGTAATTGCGTAAAGAGATACCGATCAATGTGTCACCTTTCTTGATCGTATAAGCCGTCGGCTGTGCCACAGCTGCCTGTGTCTGTGGTGTTTCCGATTCCACCGTCACTTCAGGTGTCACTTCCGGTGTCGGTGTCACTTCCGGCTGCGGTTCTTCTGTCACCTCTGTTGTGTCTTCCACAGCAGCTTCGGTCTCCATCGTCTCCGGCACAGTGGTCTCCGCTGTAGCTGTCGCGTTCTCTGCCATGGCATTGTTTTCCTGCCGCAGTGCAGCTTCCAGCTTGTCCTCTGCCACGAGTGTACTGACCTGGTTCTGTTCCTCCACCGCATCCGGTAATTTCTGCTCCATGAGACTGCTCATCGCCTGCCTGGCCGTCTCCTCCAGGGATTCCCCGGTGTTTTCCTGCCGCATCAGTGCCAGTGCCATAACGCACAGCAGTACGAACACTCCCGTGGCTGCCATCTTCATCCGGCGCAGTCCCTCCGTAGGCATGGGAATAATATTATCCCTATGTTCCGCTCGTCCGGTATATTCGACACGCCCGGCATGTCCGCTTTCCTGTCTCTGTCTGCGTTCTTCCTGCCGCTTCTTTACGACCTCATATTTTTCCTGATCTAGTTTCTCCGGTTCCGCTTCCTCTCCCCGGTTCTCCAGCATATACGCCAACATGCTGTCATTTTTTTCATAAAATTGTGCATAGCCTGCCACATACCGGCAGATCTCCTGCTCACAAATCCGGAAGCCTTCCACCATCTCGCCATTCAGGATCTGATATCCTAAAAATGTCATTTCCGGAAAATACTTCTTCCGCAGCTTCTCGATCTCCTGTTCCTGTGCCTGGGACAGGTGCCGTATCGGTTTTTGCAGAAAATTCAGTTTCGCCGAACCATAGGCGAACAGATAAGCCACACCATTCTCCGTCGTCCGTCTGCCATACAGCGCAATGGCAATGTCTTTGTTCTGTGCCATTCCGTTCATTTGTTTTATGTAAGATACCACATAATCTTCCACATAGACTCTGCAGTGCTTGTCCGCCTCTCCGATCTGCGTTATATTTTTCGGTAATTCCATACAAAAAACACCTCCCATGCCGTTTCTATCAGTTATCACTAACTATAGCATCCGCACAGGAGGTATTTTAGCGTTCTTTGTCGCGTCCTTAAAAAAACACTTCGACAAAGTTTGCATAACTATTTATTTACTCGAATTTGTATACGGTCACAGAATCATAATCACCATTTTCCCCACCAAAGATATAAGAAGGGAAGTTCTCATGATGAATAGTATCCGGATAATACTGGGTCTCCAGGGCAAATCCGGTTCTATTGTCATAGACTGCACCTGCTTTGCCCTCTTCCGGTGCGATAAAGTTGCCTGCATAGAACTGTACGCCGGGCAATGTGGTGTATACCTTCATCACTCTGCCGCTCTTCGGTCCTTTCGCAGTCGCAATATGTTTCAGGCTGCCATCCCAGTCATCAATGCAGAAATTATGATCATAGCCACCTGTCAGCTTTAACTGTTCAAAGTCTGCTTCAATATCTCTTCCGATCTTCTTCGGCTGTGTGAAATCCATGGGTGTGCCCGCCACTGCGCAGATCTCACCGGTAGGAATGGATCCCGGTACCACAGGTGTGAAATGGGAAGCTCCCAGCCATAATTCATGGTCCTCAATTCTGCCGGTACCTTGTCCGTCCAGATTAAAATAGGAATGATTGGTCAGATTAAAAATAGTCCGTTTGTCACTGGACGCATGATAATGCAGTCTTAAGGCATTCTCCTCGTCCAGGGAATAGGTGACGGACACCTTTTTATGTCCGGGGAATCCCAGATATCCATCCTCGTCCTCCAGAGAAAAGGTGACACTGTTCTCTCCCGGTACCGCATCCCAGATTCTCTTATGGAAGCCCAGCTCAATATGTGTGTGCAGGTTGTTGGGTCCGTCATTTTGATCCATCCGATAATCCACACCGTCTAATGTATATGCTGCCCCTGCGGTACGGTTCGCACAGGGTCCGATCACTGCACCGAAGAAGCTGTAATTCTTATAATAACGGTCCACACTGTCAAAGCCCAGTGTCACATCAGCTGTCACACCTTGCACATCCGGTACCAGGATTCCTACCAGATTCGCACCGAGATCTGTTACCTTTGCCTGCATTCCCTTGCTATTGCTCAGGGTATACAGAGATATCTCTCTTCCTTCCGGGCTTTTCCCAAATACACTTTTTGTTACTGCCATTGTCTTCTCCTCCCACATTTATTCATTTTCTCTGCTGCTTATAACTCCACTCTGCCTTCTAAGGCACGGAGTAATGTTACCTCATCGATATATTCCAGATCACCACCCACGGGCACTCCGCTGGCAATTCTGGTCACCTTGATCCCAGTCGGTTTGATCAATTTACTGATATACATTGCCGTAGTCTCGCCCTCCAGGCTGGAATTGGTCGCAATGATCACTTCCTGCACATCTCCCTGCAGGCGTTCCATCAGTTCCTTCAGCTTGATATCACCGGGTCCCACGCCCAGCATGGGAGAGATGGCACCATGCAGGACATGATACACACCTTCGTATTTGCCGGTCTTCTCATAGGCTGCCAGGTCTCTGGTATTCTCCACAACCATGATCGTATGATGATCTCTTCTGGGATTTGCGCACACCGGGCAGATTTCCTTATCCGTCAGGGTATAACACTCCTTACAGTACCGGACATTGGCTCTGGCCTCGATCATGACATTCGCCAGTCTGTCCACACGGTCCTTCGGCATATTGATCAGGTGAAAAGCCAGTCTTTGTGCGGACTTACTGCCAATCCCGGGCAGGGCTGCCAGTTCATCTATTAATTTATTGATCTGTCCGCTGTAAAGTTCCATTAGAAAGGAAATCCTCCTAAGCCTCCGGTCATTTTGCCCATGAGCTCTGCATTGGCTTCGTCAGCCTTGCGCAGTGCCTCGTTGGCTGCTGCCACGATAGCATCCTGTAATGTCTCGATATCCTCAGGATCCACGATCTCCTCTGCCAGTTTGATGGATGTGATCTCTTTTTTACCGTTGATGGTCACTTCCACAGCTCCGCCGCCTGCGGATGCAGAGAACTCCTTGGTCTCTAATTCCTTCTGTCCCTCTTCCATCTGACGCTGCATTCTCTGTGCCTGCTTCATCAGATTGTTCATATTACCGGGCATTGCGCCTCCGGGGAATCCACCTCTTTTTGCCATGTTACTGTTCCTCCATATCATTTATGATTGATTTCTCCGTGCTACGCATTCTCGAAATCATAATATATCCGCATTTCGGACTATCGTCCTGCGAGTGAGTTATTATTATATCTTACCTTATCTGCAAGCCTGTCGCAATCCTAAATTCACGCAGGATCACTCCTCTTCGTCTATCTCCATGTTGATGACCTTGCTAAGATCTACGTAGTTGTCCTCGAACTGGCGGTTACTTTCCACCGTCTGGATCGTCACTTCGATCTCCTTGCCGGAAAAGTCGGACAATAAAGCCTCCAGCTGCTGCTTATTCTGCTCGTGGGCTTCTCCTTTGAAATAATCAGAAGCCAGTCCGTCCTCCAGCACCACCATGAGCTTATTGTCTCCGCCCAGGCTCAATCTGGCATTTTTCAGATACATCTTCATGGGATTCTCCGCATTGCCTACGATAGACGGCCATTTTCTCACGATCTCCTGTACATCCTCGGGGATAGCCTTGGGCAGCTCCGGTTTGGGTCTCGCCGCGCCACCCGGTGCTCCCCCTTGTACTCCGGGAGTGCCGGCAGGCATTTGCGCCGTAACGACAATGCCGTTTTCCACTTTTTCCTCTACCTGACGGATTCGATCCAGGACAGCTTCCTGATCTGTCTCCATCTCCGGCTTGCACAGCTTGATCAGCGCGATCTCTACCAGGATACGTTTCTGCGCCGCATAGCGGATCTGTCCGGACAGCTCAGAGAAAATATGGATATAGCGGATGATCTGATCCATGGAAAGCATGGAAGCTTCTTCCTTCAGATTCGCCAGATTATCCGTGGACATATCTATGACATCCTCCAGATTATCCGCTGTCTGTACCAGCATCAGATTCCGCAGATACCAGGTAAAGTCCGTGACGAACTGTACCAGTTCTCTGCCCTGCATGACAATCTCTTCCAACAGTTCAATGCATCCTAACACATTCCGGTCCATGACGAAGCGCAGCAATCTGCTGAACACTTCCGTATCCACTGCCCCCAACACATCCAGGGTCATGTCGTAGGTCAGCTCCTTGCCCAGATGGAATGCAATACACTGATCCAGAAGGCTTAGCGCATCACGCATGGAACCGTCCGCTACTTTCGCAATGTAGCGCAGAGCTCTGTCCTCCACCTGTACCTGCTCCGTGTCCATCAGTTCCTTCATACGATCCGTGATGGTATCAATGGAGATTCGTTTAAAATCATATCTCTGGCAGCGGGACAGGATCGTAATGGGGATCTTGTGCACCTCTGTGGTCGCCAGAATAAAAATAACATAAGAGGGCGGTTCTTCCAGAGTTTTTAACAATGCGTTGAAAGCTCCGGGGGAGAGCATATGCACCTCGTCGATGATGTAGACCTTGTATTTTCCCTCCGCCGGGGAATAGGATACCTCGTCAATGATCTCACGGATATTGTCCACACCGTTGTTGGAAGCCGCGTCGATCTCGATGACATTCATGCTGGCTCCCGCCGCAATGGCCTTACAAATACGGCATTCCCCACAGGGGCCGTCCTCTGTGGGGTGTTCGCAATTCACTGTTTTCGCAAAAATCTTCGCCACCGTAGTTTTACCGGTACCTCTCGTTCCGGTGAACAGATACGCATGGCCGATCCGGTTCGCCCGTAGCTGATTCTTCAGTGTGGTCACGATATGATCCTGACCTTTGACATCGGAAAAAGCATCCGGACGAAACTTCCGGTATAGCGCTGTATATGACATGTGTTTTCTCTCTTCCTAACTTTGTTCTGCCGTGAAGACTTTCTTAATCGCCAAAGCAGATGCCCAGCATCTTAGCCTCCTGTACGATGGTGGCATCGGGATCCACGGTCTTAAGCTTGCCCGCTACATCCTCTAACGGAACTCTTACGATCTCACGGTTCTTATAGCCTACCATGAAGCCGTACTGGTTGTCCAGGATCAGCTTGCCTGCCTCGGAGCCCAGACGGCTGGCGAATACTCTGTCGTAAGGGCAGGGGCTTCCGCCTCTCTGCATATGACCAGGTACAGTGACACGTACTTCTCTGCCGGTCTTCTCCTGAATCTGCGCAGCCACTTCATAGGATACGGAAGGGAACGGATATTTTTCCATCTTTTTCTTGTAATCTTTTTTCGGAAGGGCTGCATCCTCTTTGGAGATAGCACCCTCAGCTACCGCGATGATGGTAAAACGGCAGCCTTTTTTGTCTCTGTCTTCGATTTTCTCGATCACCTTATCGATATCGTAAGGAATCTCGGGAATCAAAATGATATCCGCGCCACCGGCCATGCCTGCATTCAGGGTAAGCCATCCTACCTTATGTCCCATGACTTCCACAATAAATACTCTGCCGTGGGAAGCCGCTGTGGTGTGGATGCAGTCAATGGCATCCGTAGCAATATCTACTGCGCTCTGGAAACCGAAGGTCATATCAGTACCCCACAGGTCATTGTCGATGGTCTTTGGCAGGGTCACGATATTCAGTCCTTCCTTGCGCAACAGGTTCGCAGTCTTGTGGGTGCCGTTACCACCGAGAATTACAAGGCAGTCCAGCTGCAGCTTGTAATAGTTCTGCTTCATGGCTTCCACTTTGTTCAGCCCGTTGGGATCCGGATCCTGGATCGTCTTGAACGGGGTCCGGGAGGTTCCCAGGATCGTGCCGCCCTTGGTAAGGATGCCGGAGAAATCCTTGTCTGTCAGCATGCGGAAATTACCGTAGATCAGTCCTCTGTAGCCATCCAGGAAGCCGTAGATCTCCACCTCTTCCTTACCGTTCGCCAGTGTCTTCACCACACCTCTCATAGCTGCGTTCAGGGCCTGGCAGTCACCACCGCTCGTTAACATTCCGATTCTCTTCATCGTAGGATCCTCCGTTTCTATATTTCATTAGTTTCTCTTGCGTTTGCTGTAACTATGCAAAACTGTCTTCGTTCTGTCAATACTTATTTCTATTTTAATACATTTATTTTCATCTGAAAATAGTTTGTTGTAATTTCCGGCAGATTTCTCCCCTATGGCAAAACAAACCTCAGAAGCACCGGGCCTCTGAGGTTCGCTTATCATCTTATCATACGTTATTTGAATTTAAACTTTCCTTTGATCATGGTCACGTAGACAGCTGCGCCGCCACCGCCGACCACTACGGCTCCGGCTGCTGCCGCTGCCGCCACACGGCCTGCGTTCATTCCCTTACCGGAGGTCTCCGTTATCTGCTCTGTGCCGGATTCCTGAGAGCCGGAAGTCTGGGCGGTCATGGAATCTATCCGCTCCTCCTGCGGTGCTTCTCCACTCGATTCCTGCGTGTCCTGTGCCTCCCCGGAGGGCTTTGCCGCATCTTCCTTACGGTTTTCGTCCGCAGCAGGTGTTGTCGGGGGCACGGGAATTACAGAAGGCTTTACCACACCGGGTGTGGCAGGCGTTGCCGTGGCTACGGGAGGTGCTGCCGCGTCCGTGGCCTTCCGGTCCGTATTGGACGCCTGACTGCTGTCATCGTCGTTACTGGCAGCAGGCTTCTTCGGTGCGATCTCATAACCGCAGATCGTACAGATCTCCGCCCGTTCTGTGGTGGCCGCGCCACCGGATGCATGCTTTTCCGTATTGCTGGTGATTCCACAGACACCACACTTATGCCAGTGTCCGGTCATATCGGACAGATATCCTTCTGCCCAGCTATGATCCGTCTTCGGAAGAACGATCTCTGTCGCTGTTATGCTCTTGCTTCCGTCCGCGGATGCAAAATACAGTCCGCAGACGTCGCAGGTCCAGTATTCGATGCTGCCCTCTGCCTGACAGGTGGGTTCCACCCGGTCGTGGCGGTTCAGCGGGCCGTGACCGGAGTTCCATGTCTTCGATACGGCGGGGCTTGCGTTATAATCATCTGTTTCCGCATAGCGGATCTGTGCAGTCACCTTCTCGTTGTGACCGACTCCGGCGGATTTGGTCTGCCCCCAGTCCGTTCCATCAAAGCTGAACTCCACGTCAGTGCGATCTGTGGTGATCTGCGCCGCCAGATCATTGCCGCTGACGGTAAAGGTCATGTCAAAGGCATCCGGATCCGGGGTATCCTCGCGGTCTGCTTTTGCGGTGCGAAGGATGTACACATCAACATGGAAATCCTCATAATTCTGTGACTGTAATTTAACCGATAATATGGCAGTCTTGTCGATATCTTCCACAGTATTTTCTCCCAGGGTAAATATCAGCTTTCCTTCCGAATATTCAACCTTGGAATCTGCTGCCAAAATGTTCTCTGAATCCTCTCTCGTTATAACAGTCATTACTGTTTTTCCCAGATCTTCGGGCAACCCCGGTATCTGCACAGCCCTCTCTTCCTTGGCTGCCCAGCTGTATTGCAGTTTCAGATCTTCAAGGTTCCAGGCTGATGCCGGTTGAATCATCAATTTCACCGATGCGGTCAACGTCTGATAGTATTCCGGATGTTCCGGAACAAATGTCGCCGTATAGGTCTCGCTGTCACTGACATAAGGAATCTCATCTCCGCCGATCTTCCAGCTTCCGTCAATAACATTATTCCCCAGCTTCGCTGTCAATCCGTTCACTGTAAGGCCACTCAGTTTCGTGCCATAGGTTCCACTGGCAATGCCATCACCCTCTGCCGTAAGTGCTGTCGGGGCGATATTCACAGTCAGATCCTTCGTTGTCTGCTCCGGGAAGAAAGAAGAGTTTGTCCCGGTGTAAACGAGGGTGAAGGTGGTCTCGCCTGCGGTCTGTGCCCTGTAAGTTGCGATGCCGTTCTTGAAATCCGCTGCGCTTACCACCGGGGTATCCCCGATCCGGATCTCAAAGCTGCCCTCCGTATCTTCCGCAGAGATGGGCTGTCCGTTTGTCACAAAGTTTACCAGTGCCTTTACTTTAAAAGTAATATTCTCTCCATAGGTAAGCGTACTGTCATCTGTTATCTCAAAAGACAGACCTGTGGTGTACTTCATAGGAACTGCGTTATTCTCCCCAAGAGAAGGATAGTAGGCGATTCCATTCTCTTTGTCGTTGGCTTTCTTCGTCCAGATGGCCGGATCAAAGCCATTGTCTTTGAGTTCTTTGAAAAAGCTGGAAGAGGTCAGTTGCAGGGTAGAATGTCCCAAATCACAGTCATCTTTTACGTTACAAATATCGTTATTGAAATAGCAATTCTCCGAGCCGGGATCACCATTATTTGATATTCCCGCAAGTTCTCCATTCCCTTTGACATTTCCTATGCTGATGCAATAATCAATGGTTCCGCTCTTGCCACAGATTCCTGCCGCAGAATTCTTTCCCTGCACGTCTCCTGCAAAAAAGCACTGGGAAATCTTATTATAGACTCCACTCTGACTACAGATTCCTCCTGCGGTCCCACCTTTTACCGTCCCTATAAAGGAGCAGCCATAAATTTCGCCCTTAAGCAGATACCCACAAATTCCTCCTGCCGCGTTATTCGAAGCAATCACTCCGTTGGCAGCCAAAAGCATTACTTTACCGCTTTCTGCGATCTGACCATTTATGTTACCTATCCCGCCAAACAAGCCCAGACAATTACCTGTCATATTGACATGGCTTATCGTATGTCCGTCTCCACTGAATTTTCCTATGTATGGAGTTCCGGGATTTCCAATAGATCTGAGTTCCACTCCGCTCACATCAATATTGTTTTTTAATACATAGTTTTCGTTACAGTTTGCCGTATCCTGTCCGATGGCTGCGAATTCCTCCGCCGTGGTGATCAGGGTATAGATATCCCAGTCGTCGCCATTCGTTGTAACATAGTTGTATACCGGTACGGGAGCAGTCTTCGTCTCTTTGATATCTGCCACCTTTGTCAGATTGATGTAAGTCCCTGTGGCTGTACCGAATCTGCCCTGTGTAGCCTTTGCAGTGCTGGTATCGACACTGCCCTCTTTCCAGATTGTAGAATCCAAGCCATCCGGAAGTGCACCGCAAAGCTGCCCTGCCGTTAGTGCTGTTCCAGCGTCAAAGCCTCCGGTAATTGCATCCATATTGTAATAACAATTTGAAATATGCCCCGTACTTTTAGAATCAGTGCTACCTACAATTCCGCCAAAAGATGCTCCTCCACTGACTTTCCCCAGATTTACACATGCAGTAATACTTGCAGACGCAATGGAATCATTAAAGAAGCCAAATATTCCACCACCGGTACTTTCATCTTGTCTAGTTGTTACCTTTATCTCACCGGTATTCAGGCAATTTTCGGCAGTACACCGATCCCCAATCCCGGCAATGCCACCAGCGCTATCGTTTCCTGTTACTTTACTGCTATTGTAGCATTGCGAGACTTTACCACCCGGATTTCCGCCAAAATAACCGCATATGCCCCCAACATTTTTTTCGCTGTTTATTGTATTTGCAATACTACGGCAGTTCTCAATATTTATTTCTTCTGCCCTTCCCACGATAGCTCCAACAAATCTTTTTCCGTTAATATCAGAATTCTTAACTGTAATATTTTTTATGGCACTATTAATATTATGTCTTCTGCATTCTCCAAACAAACCGACATAATCCGTCGAGGAATTACTTATTCGCATTCTCGTCACAGTATGATTCCTGCCGTCAAAGTTCCCTTGAAAAGAATTTCTATAGATTCCTATTGGTGTCCATTCCTTATTAGCCAAATCAATATCCGCAGTCAACACAATGTATTTATACCTATAAGCCTCTCCGGCATTCACTTTCTGTGCCAGATACGCAAGTTGCGCCGCCGTGCTGATCTGATAGGGATCATTTTCCTCACCGGTTCCCCCGGCAAACCCACTTGCAATCGTACCGTCCCACACATTTGTCTCCGCTCTCGCACTCACCGGCACGGCGATCCACGCCAGTGCCGCCAGTGCCAGCAGGGCCAGCCTCATCTTCATGCTCCATGCTTTTGTACTTTTCTTCATAACCCTCATGCCTTTCTATATCCTGCAAAATTTCAAATATTTCCCAACCCTTTGCAGATGTAAAATCCAATTTTGTTTTTATACTGCCCGTATCATTTATTATACCAAAAAGTCAATAGTAACGTCAATATTTTCCATACTATTCGTCTCATATTTTTATAAAATTTTGTCAAACAAGTGCGCCCACCGCAAAATCGAGCAGGCTGGCTCATCGTAAACACAAAAAAGGAGCCACCGGATCTCTCCGGTCACTCCTCGTTGCCTTCTCTGAAAAATATATCCAGTTTTCCCAGACATTTGATCAATGTCTGCATTTCTTCCTCGTCCAGATCCCGAATGATCGTATGGATCATTTTCCTGTGGAAATCTCTATGATGGAAAAAGGCTTTCCGCCCCTTCTCTGTCAGGGTCACCAGCACCACACGTTTATCTCTGGCGCTGCGGTTGCGGGTGAGATATCCTTTTCTCTCCAGACTGTTCATATTCGTGGTCAGGGTACCCACGGTAACGTGGAGTTCCCCGGCGATACGGGACATACTCTTTGGTTCCTCGATGCCGATAGCCTCCAGAATGTGTATGTCATTATTTGTAATATCCTTGAATTCTTCTGTTATGACCGCCTTTGCCTCTGCATCCATCACGTTATGGAACAGGTTCACCAACAGTTCATTCAGTACCCGGTTGTTGCTCTTCTCCATAGTTTTCCCAATAAATGTCTCTCTGGTATACCGGCAATACTCCCGGACCGCAGGCTTCCTGTCTACCGGACCGCGTCCATGCCGTTGTCGTGTCCTTAGTCGTTATCAGTATACCGTCTACCAGGTCATCACGCAAGCCCCAATCGTAAGCCCGGCACCGAATCCCGCCAGAACGATGCGGTCACCGCGGTGCAGCTTTCCCTGCTTGTGCAGTTTATCCAGAAGCACCGGAATGGAGGCGGAGGACAGATTGCCTACCCTCTCCAGATTTGTAGGAAATTTTTCACGATCCGCATGAAGGCGTTTCGCCACTGCATCAATAATACGTGCGTTGGCCTGATGCAGTACGAACATATCAATATCCGGCACAGCAAGTCCGGCATCTGATAGCGCTTCCTCGATGCACTGCGGCACCCGTCTGGTAGCAAATCGGTACACTTCCTGTCCGTCCATCTGAATATAATGTTCTCTGCTGTCCGTCGTCTGGTTTTGATCTGTTTTTACCGCCGAAGTCCTTGCATAGGGGGTTGTCAGTTCCCTCGCATCGCATTGCAGGACTCCGCCACCGGTGCCATCTGAGTGCAGTGCCCGGCCCAGAATGCCTGCTGCCGGTATCCGTTTCTCCTCCGCCGTCTCCTGCATCCCTTTCTCTGTCTCCGGCAAAGCGTTACTGTATTCCACCGCCCGAGACTCCGTCCTGCATCGCTCCACAACTACCGCCCCGGCGCCGTCTCCGAACAGAATACAGCTGCCCCGGTCCGTCCAGTCCACCACGCGGCTCAAAGCCTCCGCTCCTACCACCAGACCGAATTTCCGGGGGGAGGCGTTCAGCAGGCACTCCATAGTGTGCAGGGCGTAGACAAAGCCGGTGCAGGCGGCGTTCAGGTCGAAACAGGGGGTATCCTCCGGCAGACCCAGCGCCCGCTGCAGCAGACAGGCGGCAGAGGGCACCACGGTGTCCGCCGAGACGGTGGCCACGATGCACACGCCGATGTCCGCCGGGGTGATCCCGGCCATGTGCAGGGCATCTCTTGCGGCGCTGACGCACAGCTCGGTCAGGGTCTCCTTCTCACAGCGGTAACGGCTGCGGATACCGGTGCGGGCGGTGATCCACTCGTCATTGGTATCCACCAGCCGGGAAAGATCGTCGTTGGTGACGGTATTGGCGGGAACACAGCGGCCTGTGCCCCGGAGCTTGATCCCGTTCATGCGTCCTCCTTCCCGCAGCCAAGGGCGCGGAATTTCTGATAGCGCCGTTCCGTCAGGCTGACGGCGCTTTCCTTCAGTAGGGGTTCCAGACAGGCGGTCAGCGCCCGGTCCAGGTTCCACAGCGTCCGGCTGGGGTCGGTCTGCGCGCCGCCCTCCGGCTCCCGGACGATGCCGTCGATGACCCCCAGCTTTTTCAGCTCCGGGGCGGTGAGCTTCATCAGCTCCGCTGCCTCGCCGGAGCGCTGGGCGTCCTTCCACAGGATCGAGGCGAAGCCCTCCGGGGACAAAATGGCGTACACGGCGTTTTCCAGCATCAGTACCCGGTCGGCTACGGCCAGCGCCAGCGCGCCGCCGCTGTTGCCCTCCCCGGTGACGACGGCGATGACCGGCACCGTCAGACGGCTCATCTCAAAGAGATTCCGGGCGATGGCCTCGCCCTGACCGTGCTCCTCGGCCTCCAGACCGGGATAGGC
>ENA-OUQG01001131-OUQG01001131.1-human-gut-metagenome-genome-assembly--contig:-NODE-1131-length-14984-cov-4.411682_pt1 | contig 14984 bp, 9 predicted proteins | sample MGYA00237943_ERZ548823 | MGnify/ENA primary metagenome ERZ548823 (study PRJEB26490, sample SAMN05194731) | human gut metagenome | biome: terrestrial biome; feature: human-associated habitat; material... | reverse complement strand
TATCGGGTGATGAACAAGGAATCTTCTTTTCCGTTAAAGAGTGTATCTTTTGCAATGAACCAGACTGTTTTTGCGTACTCTGTACCAAGTTTCTTCTGAAACACAGTGTTTTTAATGTCAAAAGCATCTACATAACTATAGGATCTGGTATATATGTTTCCTTTATTATCCATATAACAATAATCTTGAATAGAATCCAGATCCAGATATGAGAAATATTTGCCAACGGCATTCTTTTCATTATCAGTCAGTTCTTCTGCGTTCAGACTTTTTTGGATCGTTTCATTAATAATAGCTTCTGCAGTCCCTTCTTTCGATTTCGTATAAAGATTATCCAGTAAAATTCCCATCTTCTCGTCTGCAAACTCGTATTTTTCTATAATATTATTTTTTAAAGTATGGTGCATATAACTCCATACTCCGATCATAGATAATAAAAGTGCAAGAAGAAGTAATATAAGCGTAGATTTTAAATATTTTTTCTGGATACCTGAACTTAAATATTTTTGCTTCATACTTCGTATTCCTTTTTATACTCACTTGGCAGTTTTCCGGTATATTGCTTGAATAATTGTGAAAAATAAGAAGGATTGCTGATACCAACTTCTTCACAGATTGTTCGGATACTGGTATTTCCTTCTTCCAGCATTCTTTTTGCTTTATCCATACGTTTTTTGACCAGGTACTGTTTAAAAGTCATATGGAAGGTGCTTTTAAAGATACGTCCAAAGTAAACCGGGTTTAAATATACATGAGCTGCTGTTGCAATGATTGACAAGTCTTCCTCTTGAAGATGTTCTTCGATATAAGCGACAGCTTCTGTCATGTATTCTTTAAAATAACCCGTTTCATTTTTTCCGGCTTCTTCCTGACGCAGTTCTATTGCACGGCATAAAATTTTGTAGCAGACATCTACTGCTTTTACAGCCGGCAGATGATTCAGGTTAGAATAATAATTTGCAAATTGATTTTTCATATCCTCGTTCATACCATAGGTGTCCTGAAGCATGAACTGTACTCGGAGCATAACTTTATGAAGGTACTGGCATTGCCGTGCTTCTTCTTTTGGAAGATGGTAAATAAAATCAATAAATGTTTCTTTTAGTTCCACAAAATCATTTTTCCGTATGCTGTTCATAATCCGGATTTCCCTGTCTTCAGAAAACTGCTTCGAATCGTCTTCCTGCTCTTCTAAATCTTCTGGAATTGTAAACGCACTGGCACCGGAAGCACTGGCAATTCCAAATAACTTTTGTGCTTCTTCATAGCTTTTCCGGATTCCGGATATCCCTTTATATGGCTTGGAAATAGAAGCGATGACCGGACATTTTTCTTCATTCTTTGCCTGTTCTAATAAAGTTTTAATCTGCCTTACTGCATTTTTTTGCTGAGTTTTTATAATGAAAACATAATTGCCGTCTTCCCCTTCAAATTTCCAGTACGAAAAATGTTCAAAAACATGTGCTTCTATTTCCTGGATTACGGCATATCTGGATGCTTCATAATCTAAAGAATTTGTAATTTTATAAATTAAATCAATATCGGCGCACACTGTGATAAAAAAATCATGATTATCCGGCAAATCATGAAGTACAGAGAATACTTCTGTAATCTTTTCCTCCGGGATCAGATTCTGAACATATTTTTGTATTACGACCTGCAGAAAACTGTCACCGTCTTTTAAAAGGAGTTGTTCCCAGCTTTCGTATTTTTCTTCACTGCGTAGCTGTTTGATACATGTGTTATAGGCTCCGGTCATTGTGGAGCGAAGCTGTTCATCATCAATTGGTTTTAAAAGATATGCGTAGGCACCAAGATCACAGGCATGTTTTGCATATTCAAAATCACGGTATGCACTAAGTACTACAAAAAGACATGAGATCTGTTCTTTTTGAATTTCTTCCATAACCATAAGTCCTGTCATTTGCTTCATTCGAATATCGGTTAGAACGACATGTGGCTGTTCACGCCTGATGACTTCCAGTGCCTGAACTCCACTTTTGGCAGATCCGACAACCTCAAATCCCATGCTCTCCCAGTCATAGGTATCTAAAAGTCCCTGTAATAAAATTGGTTCATCGTCCACAATTACCAGTTTTAGTAATTCCATTCTTTTTCCTCACTTTTTTTATGAATCGGCCGAATTTATATATTTCTTAAAGTAATTGTTATAGATCAGATGCCGCATGTTTTCCTGCCAGATAACCGGTAGCCCATGCCCACTGTAGATTATAACCGCCACAAATTCCATCAACGTCAAGAAGTTCTCCGGCAAGATAGAGATCTTTTGTAATACAGGACTGCATCGTCTCCATATCTACTTCTTTTAAGCTGACACCGCCTGCGCTAACTTGAGCATTGTCAAACCCGTTGGTATCAGAAATGTTTAACCTGCAAGACTTTATGACCTCACACAGTCTTGTAAGTTCTGCTCCTTTGATCATATTTAGTTTCGCAGAAAAACGGATGCCTGAGATTCGGAGTATTTCCGGAATTAGTTTTGTGTGAAGAATTCCGGTCAGAAGGTCTTCCGGTTTTGCCTTTTGGTTCTCGCTCAGGTGCTGAAGCTTTTTGCTAAATAGTTCTCTAAGTGAAGCTTCCTCTAATTCCGGCAGAAAGTCAATCATAACCTGCGCATTTTTCTTTTCATATAAAGCCCTGGAAATATAGCGGCTGACTTGGAATACAGGAATTCCGGATATGCCATAATTGGTAATCTGAAGTTCACCGGTATCTGAGGCAGCCATACGCCCATTGATCAAGGCTGTTACTTTTGCATCTGTCCTGACTCCTGAAGCTTTTTGAAAGGCAAAATCCTTTACTTTTAATTGCACCAGTGCCGGAACAACCGGCACAACAGAATGCCCCAGTGATTTGACAAGGGTATAACCGCTGCCATCAGAGCCGAGTTTCGAAGAAGCCTTTCCACCGGCTGATAAAATGATGCGGTCAGCTTGAATTTTTTCGCTGCCGGTCTCAATCTGGAATCCTTTTTTTGTCTGGCATATGGATGTCACTGCGTTCTCACGTCTGACGTCTGCGCCCAACTCTTTTAAACGATTATCCAGAACAGAACGGACGACAGATGCCTGATCACATCTTGGATAAATGTATCCATTTCTGGATTTCATCAGAAGTCCCAGATTTTCGAAAAAACGAATTGTATCCGAATATCCAAAGGCTTTTAGAACAGAAGAAATCAATTGCGGCTCATCACTTCGGAAATAATCCAAAGACATGTTTTTATTTGTCAGATTACAGCGCCCATTTCCGGTAGACAAAATTTTCTTCCCAAGAATATCCTTTTGATCAAAGATAATGACCTGAATGTCTGGATTTGTCTCAAGGGCGGTGATGCCCGCCAACATACCGGAAGCACCGCCTCCGACAATTGCAAGTGTTTTCATATCTGAACTCCTTAACTTTATATTATAACTTTGTTACAAGGCCTTCTCTTACCAGATACTCTAAAGACATTAATATTCCAAGCTTTGCATGCTGCCAGGTAAGTCCGCCCTGGAAATACACTGCATATGGCTCTTTGATCGGGCCATCGGCACTCAGCTCGATAGAGGATCCCTGAACAAATGCTCCGGCTGCCATAATAACATCACTGTCATATCCTGGCATCGGCCATGGTTCTGGTGTGACATAGGAATCAACCGGGGCGGCAGCCTGGATTCCTTTACAGAATGCGATGACACCTTCCGGTGTTCCAAGTTCTACTGCCTGAATAATATCGTGGCGGCTCTCCGTACCATTTGGAATGACACTGTAACCTAATTTTTCGTAGATGTTTGCTGCAAAGATGGCTCCTTTTAAAGCACCTGCTGTCACAGTCGGTGCCAGGAAAAGTCCCTGGAAGAAGGACTGCATGACACCGAGAGATGCACCAACTTCCTTTCCAAGTCCTGGAGAAGTCAGGCGGTATCCACAATTATCAATCAGATCTTTTCGTCCTGCGATATATCCGCCAATTGGCGCAAGTCCACCGCCCGGGTTCTTGATCAGGGAACCAACGACCATATCTGCACCTACATCACTTGGCTCAATCGTCTCTACAAATTCACCGTAACAGTTATCGACCATACAGATAACGTCTGGTTTGATACTCTTTACAAATGCAATCAGTTCTCCAATCTGTGAGACGGAAAAGCTTGGTCTTGTCTGATATCCTTTGGAACGCTGGATTGTTACAAGCTTTGTCTTTTCATTGATTGCTTTTTTGATATTGTCATAGTCAAATGCACCGCCTTCCAGAAGATCTACCTGGCGATAGGAAATTCCGTACTCCGCAAGAGAACCATTCGATGGGCGGATTCCAATGACTTCTTCCAATGTGTCATAAGGTTTTCCGACTGGAGATAGGAGCTCATCGCCCGGGCGCAGATTTGCAGCCAATGCCAGTGCCAGTGCATGAGTTCCGCATGTGATCTGCGGTCTTACAAGAGCACTTTCTGTATGAAAAATCTCTGCGTATACTTCTTCCAGTGTGTCACGTCCCGGGTCGTCATAACCGTATCCGCTGGCGTATTTGAAACAGCCGGCATTGACTTTACATTTCTGCATTGCATACACGACTTTCAACTGATTGTACTCTGCCACTTTGTCGATGGCATCAAAACGTTCTTTTAAAGTTCCTTCAATCTGGCTTCCGAAATCGTAAACCTCTCTGCGAATTCCCATTTCCAGATACATATCTTCTATATTTAACATGATTGTTCCTCCAAAATATCTTTCTGAATAGATTCCAGCATCACTTCCAGAATCTTATCTTCATCATAATTGTAATCTTTTTTATTAATCCATGTCACATGCTTCTCTCGCTTGAACCATGTAATCTGACGTTTTGCAAAATGTCTTGTATCTCGTTTGATTTTGTAAATGGCATCTTCTAATGTGCATGCTCCATCCAGATAGTCCAGAATTTCTTTATATCCAAGTCCCTGCATAGAAACCATGCTGCGGTCATAGCCACGCGCTTTTAAAGCCTTAACTTCCGCGACAAGCCCCTCTTCTATCATCTGGTCGACTCGCAGATCTATACGGCGGTACAGGTTCTCGCGGTCATCATTTAAGACAAAATATACAAATTGATAGGGCGACTCTTTTTGCCGCTCTGTTTCATTGTGTTCAGAAATTTTCATTCCGGTTTTCTGATAAAATTCCAATGCCCGAATGACTCGCTTTATATTATTTGCATGGATAGTTTCTGCCGACTTTTGGTCCACTTCGCGGAGTTTTTCATGAAGTGCCTCTGCGCCATGTTCTTTTGCAAATGATTCTAATTCTGCGCGGAGCGAGGTGTCATTATCATTATCTGTAAAATCAATATCATAAAGTAGTGCCTGAATATAAAATCCGGTTCCGCCTACTACAATTGGAATATGCCCGGCAGCATAGATCTTTTTCATAGCTTCTTTTGCCATCTGTTGAAAACGGACAACATGAAATTCGTCATCCGGTTCCAGTTCATCTACTAAGTAATGTGGAACATACTGCATTTCTTCCGGACGGATTTTTGCGGAACCAATATCCATATATTTGTAGACCTGCATGGAATCTGCAGAAATAATCTCACCACCAATTGCTTTTGCAAGACCAATGGAAGCCTTTGTTTTACCGACTGCAGTAGGTCCGGTGAGAATGATTAAAGGTTGTTTTTGCATGATATATCATCCCTTACATTTTTCATATTCGATATTAAACAATACGTTTGAATTTCTTTTCCAGTTCGCGCCTTGACATGGCGATAATGGTGGGTCTCCCATGTGGACAGTGATAAGGATTGTCCAGTGACAGAAGTTCCGTGATCAATGTGTCTACTTCTGCAGCGCTCAATCGCATATTTCCTTTGACAGCTGCCTTACAGGACATAGATGCAATCTTTTCGTCAATCAGATTAGATGGCGCATTTCGGTTGATTTCATCAGACAGACTGTCGATCATCTCCATGAGCAGTTCTTTTTTTGCAATACTGAACAGATTGTCCGGTACAGCGCGGACTGCATAGGAATCCTGTCCGAATTCTTCTATCTCAAAACCAATCCGCGTGAACTGATCCATATAAAGCCTGAGAAGTTCTGCCTCCTGCATAGACAGATTCAGTATGATTGGCGGACTAATAAGCTGAGAAGTAAACTCCCGTGTCTTCATGCCCTTCAATGTCTGTTCATACAGAACTCTCTCATGAGCTGCATGCTGGTCGATAATATATAAGTTATCATGAAATTCTACCAGCCAGTAAGTATCAAAGACCTGACCGATAATCTTATGTTCAGCTTTTGCCTGTGGCTCCAGAAGTTTTTCTTCAAAGAAATTGAGCTGCTGTGGCTTTTTCGCAGGAACTTGTTTTGCAGTATAATTTGGCGCCTCTGCGATCTGCGAGCCTTGTGCCTGCACATTTCTTTGTGGTTTATAAGAGTTTTGCACCGGTATATCTTTCTGCGGTTTATAGGAGTCTTGCACCGGTATATCTTTCTGCGGTTTATAGGAGTCCTGCACTGATACATTTTTCTGCGGTTTACAGGAGTCGGTATTGGATAAAGCAGGTGTTGTTTCTTGCTTGTTTTCGTGCAGTGCTTCATGGTAAGAATATACTCTTTTCTTCATCTCATTCATAAAGTATTGCAGCTTTTCATCTTCATTTTGTGGTGACTGCAAAGAGGTTCGCAGCTTTTCGGTATGTTCTGCCTCACTTTTTTTCGGCAGATTCTTCTTCGACTCTTTCGGTTCTTCTGGAAAATTACTTTTACAATCTTTCGGTTCTTCTGGAATTTTTATATCATCCAATGTCACTTCGGGAATCAGCTCCCGTTCATGTAGTCCGTCATCGACAGCTGCAAACAGGGTATTATAAATCTCCTGCTGATTATTAAAACGGACATCCATCTTGGTCGGATGCACATTAACATCTACATGTTCTGTGTCTACATCCAGGTAAAGCACGACAAATGGGTATTTGTGCTGCATAGTAAAATCTTTATATCCGTCCTCAATTGCCTTGGAGATGATACTGCTCTTAATGTATCTTCCATCTACGAAATAATTTTCAAAATTACGGTTGCCGCGGGAAATCAAGGGCTTTCCAAGATATCCGGTAATGTGGATTCCTTTTCTTTCAAAATCTACTTCAATCAGATTCGATGCAATCTCCCGTCCGTATATATGATAGATAACATCCTTCAAATTTCCATTGCCGGAAGTATGAAGTTTAACCTGACCGTTGTTGATAAAACGGAAGGAAACTTCCGGATGAGATAACGCCAGTCTTGTGACCAGGTCTCCGACGTGACTAGCCTCTGTCATAGCAGTTTTTAAAAACTTTCTTCTGGCAGGTGTGTTGTAGAAAAGCTGTCGGATCAAAAATGTCGTGCCATCCGGGGCACCGGCATCTTCAAGTGATTCTTCCTTTCCACCGGCAATCTTATATCGCACGCCAAATTCTGCTTCCTTTGTCTTGGTCAGAAGCTCTACCTGAGAGACCGCTGCAATACTGGAAAGTGCTTCGCCACGGAAACCAAGAGATGAAATGTGTGCAAGATCCTCTGCACTTCGGATCTTACTTGTAGAATGGCGTAAAAATGCAGCACGGACATCTTCTTTATCAATTCCGATTCCGTTGTCAGCGATTCGCATAAATGTAATGCCACCTTCCTTGATCTCGACAGTTACAGCAGTCGCACCGGCATCAATTGCATTCTCAGCAAGCTCTTTGACTACGGATGCCGGACGTTCTATGACTTCCCCGGCGGCAATTTTATCAATTGTAATCTGGTCTAATACCTGTATCTTACTCATGGTCTACCACCTGTTTTTTAATTTGTTCTGAAGCTGATAAAGGGTATTGAGTGCTTCAATTGGTGTCAGGTTTCCAAGATCAAGCTCTTTTAACTCTTTTAATACGTCATCATCTTTCACTGTATCGAACAATGACATCTGAGCCAGATCCACGTCATCATATTTTTTCGCCTTAGGTTTTGGGGCACCCAGAACAGCAATATCTTTGATCCGGCTTGTAATATCCGTCTGAACCAGTTCTTCTACAATTTCCTTTGCCCGGTCAGTAACAGACTCCGGCACCCCTGCAAGCTTCGCTACCTGGATACCATAACTTTTGTCCGCACCACCTTTGACAATTTTTCTAAGGAAAATGATATCGTCGCCGTTCTCTTTAACAGCAATGCAATAGTTATTCACGTTATCTATTTTGCCTTCCAGCTCGGTCAGCTCATGGTAATGTGTGGCAAATAAAGTTTTAGCACCAAGAAGTTTGCTGTTACTGATATGTTCGATGACTGCCCAGGCAATGCTGAGCCCGTCAAATGTACTCGTTCCACGACCAATCTCGTCAAGTATTAAAAGACTCTTGCTAGTGGCATTTCTTAAAATATTTGCGACTTCCGTCATCTCAACCATAAATGTACTCTGACCACTTGCCAGATCATCAGAAGCTCCTACACGGGTAAAAATACGGTCTACCAGACCGATGTCGGCTTTGGAGGCAGGAACAAAAGAACCAATCTGAGCCATCAGAACAATCAGGGCTGTCTGGCGCATGTAGGTAGACTTTCCGGCCATGTTCGGTCCCGTTATAATTGCGATCCGGTCTTTTTTATCGTTCAGATATGTATCATTGGAAATGAACATATCATTTGGAATCATTTTCTCAACTACCGGGTGACGGCCGTCTTTGATGTCAATGACACCTTTTTCATTTATCTTCGGACGCACATAATTATTCTGCTCTGCAACAAGAGCCAGAGAAGCCAGTGTATCAATCTGGGCGATCACTTTGGCAGTTTTCTGGACACGGACAACATCTTTGGCAACACGGCTCCGGATATCACTGTAAAGCTCATACTCCAGAGAATAAAGCTTATCTTCCGCACCGAGAATCGTATCCTCCAGTTCTTTTAATTCCGGAATAATATAACGCTCTGCATTGGCAAGGGTCTGCTTTCTTGTATAATAATCCGGAACCAGATCTTTAAAAGAATTGGTCACTTCCAGATAGTAGCCGAATACTTTATTGTATTTAATCTTTAGATTTTTGATGCCGGTTTTCTCACGCTCGTCACTTTCCAGTTTTGCAAGCCAGTCTTTCCCGTCAGACTTAGCCGAGCGGAGCTTATCGACTTCCGGATTATACCCGTCGCGGATAATACCGCCTTCCTTCATGGCAAGCGGCGGATCTTCTTGGATTGCATCTTTGATCAGTGTGCACAAATCTTCCAGCGTATCTAAATCTTCATAAAGTTCTTTCAAAAGCGGACTTGTCATCTCGCTTAAAATATATTTGATATGAGGCAGCATAGAAAGAGAACTTTCAAATGCGATCATATCTCTCGGGTTCGCAGACTGATATGTAATCTTGCTGACCAGACGCTCAAGATCATAGATCGGTGACAGATATTCCCGGATTTCTTCTCTTGAAATCGCGTTATCTAAAAGCTCATTGAGAGCATCCAGACGTTTTTCAATATCATTTTTCTGAACCAGTGGCTGTTCAATATATTTCCGGAGATTTCTGGCACCCATGGCGGTTTTCGTCTTATCCAGTACCCAGAGAAGGCTCCCCCTCTTCTGCTTCTCTCTTAAAGTCTCACAAAGTTCAAGATTCCGTCTTGTAGAACTGTCGAGAAGCATATATTTTCCGGCAGCATATGGAATCAGACGTGACATATGGGAAAGAGATGTCTTCTGAGTCTCTTTCAGATAAATCAAAAGGGCTCCGGAAGCAATGATTCCACAGTCATAATCTGCAAGACCAAGACCAGTCAATGATCCGACTTTGAAATGTTCTTTTAATGTATCCTGACAGATCGCATCATCAAAATACCATGGATCCAGTGAATAAATGGTAATTCCAAGGCGGTTCTTCAAATCTTCGATGTTCATGCCGCTCATGAAAAATGCTTCATTACAGATAAGCTCCGATGGCATAAGTTTATAGATTTCGTCAAACAGTTTTTCTTCTGTATTAATCTCCGTAACAAAATAATCGCCGGTCGTAACATCAGCGACAGACAACCCAAAACGATCTTCCATGTAAACAATACACATAATGTAGTTGTTCTTTGTCTCGTCTAATGCCTGCATATCCAGGTTCGTTCCAGGTGTGGCAATCCGGACAACCTCACGTTTGACGATTCCTTTTGCAGTTGCCGGATCTTCCATCTGTTCACAGATGGCGACCTTGTAACCTTTAGATACGAGCCGGTTCAGATAACCGTCTACTGCATGGAACGGGACACCGCACATCGGTGCACGTTCTTCCAGTCCACAGTTTTTTCCGGTAAGGGTGATGTCCAGTTCTTTTGATGCTACCAGTGCATCATCAAAGAACATCTCATAGAAATCTCCCAGTCTATAAAATAAAATGCAGTCTTTGTATTCTTCTTTTGTTTTCATATACTGCTGCATCATAGGTGTTAATTCAGCCACTTTTTTATCTCCTCTTGTGTAATACTTGTGAATTCAGGAATGCCATTGGCAATCTCGAAACTTCGGCATCTTTATATTATAACATCTCATCCTGTTTCATGAAAGTCGAAATTTTAGACAAACAGGAAAAGATTAGTTATCACTACCTGCCACATGTTTATCAAATATCAAAACGGATGATGTAACACTACCAGATGCGGTAATGTGGCATTGGTTCTCTATAGAACCAATGAAGCAGATATCCGGACAGAAGAATACCCATAGTACATAAAAAAGAAAAAATAAGCGCAAAGGGAAGGCAAATCTGCCCCCATAACTGCAATGGCATATCCGAATAATCCCAAACTGCCAGGTGATACCATTTGTTTACGATAATTCCAGTGATAAATTCCATACTCACAACAAAGATCGTACAACGTGTAATCTGTCTTGGCAGAGCATCCTGCCATTCTGTCAGCCGTCCCTGCCATGTAAAAAACTGCATACACAGTCCGCCAAGCATGAACATACTTATATGTGAAAAACCGCGAAATAAGACTTCAATCCCATAATAAATACATCCTCCGACAGCCCATAGTACAAGATATTCACTTATATTTTTTAAATAAATGTTTTTCTTTGATAAGCTATTCTTCATATAAAAACGCCCTCACTATCTGTTCTTACAAAATAGTGTGAGCGTTTTCTACTCGTTTTATCAATATCATCACTGGTATATTTTTCTATACCTGTTCTCCAATATAATAGAAGCCTTTACATTGATCCAGCTTCACATTGACATAATCGCCGATCATAGATGCATCTCCCTGGAAATGAACAAGAATGTTATTGCTGAGTCGTCCGGTCACCATATGGTCATCATGGTCACTGACAGATTCAACCAGCACTTCCTGAATGGTTCCTTCGTGTACAGCACATACCTCTGCTGCAATTGTCTGAACTTCTTTCAGGAGACGGTCAAAACGATCTTTTACAACATCCTCCGGAACCTGATCTTCCATTGTGGCAGCAGGCGTTCCGGTTCTCTTGGAGTAGATAAATGTAAACGCACTGTCGTATCGCACTTTTCTTACAATATCTAAAGTTTCCAGGAAGTCCTCTTCTGTTTCACCAGGAAATCCGACAATAATATCTGTTGTCAGAGAGATATCCGGCACAGCGGCACGGATTTTATCTACCAGTTCCAGATACTGTTCTTTTGTATAATGGCGGTTCATCTTCTTTAAAATACGACTGCTTCCGGATTGTACTGGAAGATGAAGGTGTTTACATATTTTTTTACTCTTGCCCATCACTTCAATCAATTCATCAGAAAGATCTTTTGGGTGGGAAGTCATAAAGCGGATTCGATGAAGTCCCTCAATTTGCTCGATTTTGTGTAGTAGTTCTGCAAAGGACAACGGTTCTTCCAAGTTCTTTCCGTAAGAATTTACATTTTGTCCAAGAAGCATAACTTCTGTAACACCATCAGCTACAAGACGTTCGATTTCCCGCACAATTGCTTCTGGTTTACGACTTCTCTCACGTCCTCTTACATATGGCACGATACAGTAACTACAGAAATTATTGCAGCCAAACATAATGTTGACTCCGGATTTAAAGGAATATTTCCTGTCGTTTGGAAGGTCTTCGACAATCTTATCAGTATCTTTCCAGATATCAATGACCATGCGGCCACTTTCGTAAACTGCAGTAATTAGTTCCGCAAATTTATAAATGTTATGTGTGCCGAAAATAAGATCTACGAAGCGATAGCTTGTACGAAGCTTTTCTACAACTTCCGGTTCCTGCATCATACAGCCGCACAAGGCAATCTTCATATGTGGATTTTTCTTTTTATGTGACTTTAACTGGCCAAGGCGTCCGTAAACTCTTGTATTCGCATTTTCCCGGACAGTACATGTATTAAAGATTACAAAATCCGCCTCTTCTTCAGCCGCTTCTTCGTAGCCTATTTCAAGTAGAATTCCACGTAATTTTTCCGAATCGCGCGCATTCATCTGACACCCAAAGGTTACGGTAGCAAAGGTCAATGGTCTACCAGCCTTTTCTGATTCTCTTCTGACATATTCTTTCGCTTTTTTTATAAAATAATACTGTCTTTCCGGCTCAGTTGTTGGCGCTTCTTGAGTTATATCAATATCGTCTATGTCTCTATATGTATTCATTCTTTTAATTAACGCAAGATACTCCCACTTCAAGCACTGTTAAGTGGTGAGAGGAATGCGTTTCTCCTTTCTGTTAAATATCCTTTACTAGCTTCTAAAAGCTTGAGTTTCTTACAGCTGATACTTCCTTTGTTGACTTTCTCACCGCTGAGAGTGCGAATGTCAAAGAAACCGGAAGCTCGTCTTCCGAAGATGAAATACTCTTTACGATTGTAATTCACCTTATCAAACAGTCTATAGCCTTTTACTAGATAGGCTGCTTGATTGCGTTTCTTACGACCGCCTTTCAGAATGTTGAATTTATGAATCTGACGGTTGTGTCTGCGTCGTTTCTTAAGGAAGTAGACAGTATTATCAGATGTTGCTAACGGATTTCCACTGATACATCTTGCATCGATGAAATGAGTCTTAGCAAGACCGTTAGAAATCCGAATATCTTTTGTAATATAGCCATACGTTAGCGATACGTCAGGATAGAGCGATTTTAACTGATTGTAAAAGCCCCATCTCATGATGCCCATAAACGTAGCATCGTTAAACTTCATGCCTCGCTTTATCTTGGCTGGCAGTTTAACAGTACCATGATGGTAACCGTTATGACATGTTTTACAGAGAGTAATCAGATTGTTAGGAGCATTTCCTCCGGTCTTCCTGCTCTCGATATGGTGCACCTGTAAGACTGGGTCTTTAGACTTGCCCTTACAGCATTGGCATATGTGACTATCCCTGAACAGTACGTATTCCCGTACATTCTTCCAGTCCAGAAGTTCCCCGTTTTGATAGTCCGTAGACGTAATCAAAGGGTTCTTGATTTTCTGGATGTCAAAAGATGCGACTTCTACGATTATTTTTGAGATTGGAAGCAACTTATGAACAAAACGCACAGCTTCAAGATGACAATTGACTTTATGCTGAATGCTTGGAGCCAACCATTTGTCGTTTCGCTTTCTGTTATCAAAGCGAGCTTTGCGGTAGCGTGTCTTACGTGACCGTCTGGCTCGACGCATTTGTCTGCGTGTAGCGAGTAAGTCAACGATATCATTACGGAGTTCAATATCGGCTTCGTAAAGCACTTTGCTTTCAGTCGTAGCAGATACACCGATGTGTTTGCTGCCAGCATCTATACCGAGTGTAACTGGTTGTGTCTTACAGTCAGTATCATACTGTAATTGGATGGTAAACGGACAGCGTCTTACTACTTTTGCTTTCTGACTGTTTAACAGTCTTCTTACAAAGCCACAACGATGTGTAGGCATGAGAGGCTGTCCATTTTTGCTTAATACATAAACCAACATTCGTTAATGGCTCCTTTCTTAATGAGTTAAATGAGCGTGTTTAAATGTGGTAAGCCAGCACACGCTCGGAAGCTGTAAGCAACCTTCGCTAATGTTAATAAGAGGTTTTGTGTACGCAACACCGTTCCTACCCATTAGAACTGTTTAATTACATACCGTAGAGCTGAGAGCTAGGTTGAACACTCTCAGGTACCTGTATATTCTCTTTTAACGTAGTATCTCTTACGGAGATACTGAAGCTAGTCAATAAGGGTTTTTACAAGCTCCAACTTCATAACACAAAGTGTTTAAGTCGTGGGTTATTGACTTTAAAAGTCCCTTTCGTAAATAAACATAATTAACTCAGATTATTATACTTTAGGAAATTTGATTTTTCAATGGATATTCGAGAAATGATGATTTTATAGAACTAAATAGCAAAACAAGTTATAACTTCGAATCTTCAGCTTGGACGAATCCCACATATCATATTACAAAGAAATCTGGCATTGTACATATTGATTATCATTGCGTTGTAAGTGGTGGAGCATCGGGTGTGTCCTTTTTAGTTGCAAAGCTTCCTAGCGCAATATGTCCGAAAAATACAATTAAGTCTCAAGCTTGGACAGCAAATGGAGCTGGACAACGTCACGGTGCTTCCATCGAGCTCAAGCCAAACGGACAGATATATCTTGTGGCTGGCGATTCGTTTGTAGAAGCTGGGTTTACGGTTTCGTACCCATTGTAAATGGTGTTGCATTGTTAAAATGTTCCATTATCCAATACAGTTCCAGGAGCATAATATATCAATCCAGTTACACGGATATTCTTATTCATGCTCAAACTGAAAGTAGCGTATAACCTGTTATTCTGCCAAGTGGCATTTTGGAAATGCGCATCTGTAGCACCGCCATCTCCATTCATTACGACTGCACCAGAATTCATTGTGGTTACCGCGTCTCCGAATATCTTCTTAAGATTCGTAAGAGGCGTAATAACCAGTGAGTTTCCTCCGGAGGGATTTCCTGTAATAGAAAATGGCTTGAATTGTACATCAGCCATCATTTTGCTATTTAATTGTACAAGGAATACTTCC
>ENA-OUQG01001128-OUQG01001128.1-human-gut-metagenome-genome-assembly--contig:-NODE-1128-length-15006-cov-17.238512_pt1 | contig 15006 bp, 9 predicted proteins | sample MGYA00237943_ERZ548823 | MGnify/ENA primary metagenome ERZ548823 (study PRJEB26490, sample SAMN05194731) | human gut metagenome | biome: terrestrial biome; feature: human-associated habitat; material... | reverse complement strand
ATATGTTTCCTTTGAATTTGATGAACAGGAAGGAAAGAAGTTGACCTTGATTCATGGAGAAGTTTTGGATGGAAAAGGCAACTTTACGATTGAAAATTTCCAGAATAAGGCAGTTCCGACAAAACAGCAGATTGATTACATTTGCAGAGAAGGAAGAAATAAATATCATCCGACAAAAACTTATATGGGATTCCGTTATGTGAAAGTGGAAGCGGATTTTGAAATTGATCCGGCAGCATTTCGAGCGGTGGCTGTATATTCTGATATCAGGACAACAGCAGAATTTTCCTGTGGCGTATCAGAAGTGAATCAGTTATTTCAAAATGCACTCTGGTCTATGAAAGGGAACTTTATTGATGTACCGACGGACTGTCCGACACGTGAAAAATCAGGTTATTCCGGAGATTGTCAGGCTTATATCCATACTGCAATGTATCTGATGGACTGCTATCCGGTCTATGCAAAATGGATTCGCGAACAGGCAGCAGGTCAATATAAAGATGGCGTGGTGCCACAGATTGCACCGAAAGCGAATACACCTGGGAAAAAAGAAAAAATCGGAGGGGTATTGACAATAGATGGAGGAATCGGATGGTCAGATTCTTTTGAAATTGTACCATATCGCCTGATGAAACGATATGGAGATGATGCCCTCGTCAGAGAAAATTATGAGGCGATGAAACGATGGACTGCATATGAGATTAAGAGGGCACAGAAAACAAGATTCTGCAATTGCAGACTTCTTCCAAGAAAATATAGGAAATATATGATTGATACGGAATGGATGTGGGGAGAATGGCTCGAACCGGGACAGGATGTCAATTATATGAGCGATATTGTCATGAAAGGTGACCCGGAGGTAGGAACTGCATTTTTTTATATGAATCTGAACTACATGGCTCAGATGGCGGAGATACTTGGAGAAGATGAGGATCAGCAGTATTATAAGAAATTGGCAGAAAAGGTCAAAGCAGCTTACCGCACAGTATATCTGGAAAACGGCTCTGTGAAAGAAAAAACAAGACAGTGCCGATATGTCCGTCCGATTGCACATGATTTACTGTCAGAAAAGGAGAAAACAAAAGCCGCTTCTGAACTGGCGAAAATGATCGAAAGAAATGAAAATCATCTAAATACCGGTTTTCTTACGACACATGAATTAAGCAGAAGCTTGAGCCAATATGGGCAGAACAGGAAAGCATACGACCTTCTTCTGCAAGAAGAAAAACCCGGCTGGCTGTTTGCGGTTACAAAAGGTTGTACCACGATTCCGGAAAGTTGGGACTGCTATGACGAGGAAGGAAATCCACATGATTCTTTCAATCACTATTCTTATGGGGCTGTTGCAGGCTGGTTGATGGACTGTGTCTGCGGAATCAATGTTTCAGATGGAAAAATCGTGATCCAGCCATATCCGGATGAGCGGCTTAGGTTTGCAGCTGCAGCCTATGATTCTCCGTATGGAAAGATTGTTTCGGAGTGGAAGTATGAAGAAGGAAAAGTGAAATATCACGTTGAGATTCCAACAAACATGTGTGCAGAGATTCTGATAGATGGAAGAGAAAAAATGAGGGTGGAAGCAGGGGTATATGAATTGTAGGAAAAATTAAATCACCTTATTTCCTGTGCCGGAAGAAGCGAAACAGGCTTTGAATGAAATGGCGAAAATGTTCAACGGACAGACTACGCGTGAGAAAGAACAGGCGAATGAAGAAGTAAAACAGTGGCCGGAGCTGGCGGATGAGTGGATAAGAACTACGCTTTAAAATGCCGAGATGTATAACTGGACACACATAGTGTGAACAGCAACCGCTAAGTGTCACATGTTACAATTCTCCAGCATCCTTACTTGGCAGAAAACAGGATTCATGCTATCATTAAAAACAACGATAGCATGAATCCTGTTTTTTAGGTTGAAAGGGGGATACAAATGGCCGAGTTAAAGAAACTTCCAATCGGAATCGAAGATTTTGAAAAGATTCGACAGGAAGATTTTTATTATGTAGATAAGACAAGATTGATTGAGCAGTTGCTTGCACAATGGGGAGAAGTAAATCTTTTTACACGTCCAAGACGTTTTGGAAAATCTCTGAATATGAGTATGTTTCAGCGTTTCTTTGAAATCGGAAGTGAGAGAACATTATTTGATGGATTAGAGATATCAAAGAATCTTAAATTGTGTGAAGAATATCAGGGAAAATATCCAGTGGTTTCCATCAGTCTGAAAGGTATTAATGGTACAACTTATGAGGAAGCAAGAGGCTTTCTGGTTAAAACAATCAACGAGGAAGCACGCAGATTGTCATTTCTTTCCGGGAGTACAAAACTTGATGAGACAGAACAGGAGCTATTAAACCAATTAAAGAAAAAAGAAATGTCAAATGATTCATTGGTATATAGTATCAGGGAACTCACAGAATTATTGGAGAAGCATTATGAGAAATGTCCGTATCCAGACAATTGGATCATAAGAAAACATGCCCGTGTCCGGGCAAAAGAATCGCGGGGCACGCGAGGATAGCTTGTAGATACTTGGCTCAGTAGAGCAGCCATTGAGCAAGAAGCCCCCACTTCAAAATCAGTGATTTAAGTGGTAGGAGCATGTCACATAAAGTAAAAGTAAGGTTATAAAGATATGAAAGAAAAGAAAATCACACGGATTCTGCGTATTTTCATGATGCTTCTTACCTGTATCCTGATTGCATTATTCTTTGGAATTATGATATTGGTCAGCGATATGCAAGGGACGGCTCGTGTAGTGAATTATGCCGGACTTGTGCGTGGAAAGACGCAGCAGATCATCAAACTGGAAAATGCACAGAGACCACAGGATGAAATGATCAGGGAAGTGGATGCGTATATTGATGGGTTACGTCATGGCAGCGATGAACTGAACCTTGTCCGTCTAGATGATAAAGCATTTCAGGATAAGATGGAAGTGCAGGAACAATTTTTTGAACAACTAAAGGAAGAAATCTACAAGGCTCGTGAAGAAGGATATGAGAATACACAGATTATAAATAAAAGTGAAACATTTTTTACAATCTGTGATGAGACAACAGGGCTTGCGGAAAGTTATTCGCAGAAGCTGGCATCTTCCTTAAACCGTCTGGAGAAAATTGTTGTCGTGGATATTATTGGAATTGTGTGTCTGTTGGGATATGAGCTTTTCAAGGCATTACGGTGCGCGGCGCAAAACCGTGTGCTTCGTCAGAAGGTTTATCTGGATGAGGCAACAGGACTTCCGAATAAGAATAAGTGCGAGGAGATTCTGGCATCTGAAGAGCCGCTTACGGGCAGTGAATCAACAGCGGTAATGGTGTTTGATTTAAATAATCTGAGAATCATTAATGACCGGCAGGGACATGAAAGAGGCGATCAATATATCAGATCATTTGCAGAACAATTGCGGGCAGCACTTCCGGAGAAATATTTTGTCGGAAGAGACGGTGGAGACGAGTTTATTGCAGTGTTAAAGCAGGTGGATCATGAGCAGGTGAAAGACTGTCTGCAGATGATACGGGAACAGACGGAGCGTTATTCAAAGAATCATCCGGATATGCCACTTAGCTATGCAGTGGGATATGCATTGTCTACAGATTTTCCGGGAAGTAATATGAAAGACCTGTTCCGATATGCGGATAAGAACATGTATGTAGACAAGAATCGGGCGAAGATGAAAGAAGCAGCTGACAAGCGGAGACTTAGGAGTCGGCTGTTACAATCTGTAAAAGAAAAAGGATTTCATTTTACAGATTGTCTGTACTGTGATGCGATTGTGGATCAGTATGTTGTTCTTCGTGCAAGCTCAGAATTTTTCCTTGCAGATGATGGTAGTTATTCTGGTGCAGTAGAGCAGATTATACAGGAGCTGACGGAGGAAGAGAAACGCAGGGAACTTTGGAAGAAACTTCAGCTGTCGGAAATCCGGGAAACACTGACAGAGGAACATCAGGTAGAGGAATATTTTTATTGTCACAAGGATGGTGACAGAGTTTTGCGTGGCCGGATCACACTTTTACTGCCTGACTTTGCTGAAAATGGAAATCTGCATCATTTTCTTGTTGGGTTTGATGTTTATCAGGACAGGGACAGATTGATCGTAAATGAGAAAAAGCAACTGACACAGTTCTATGAACAGCTGACGCAGTCCATTTTGGAAAACGGAAACTATATAGAAGCATTGATGGATACAGCAGAAATAGTCCAAAGTGTTAATCTGACACAGAATTTATTAGAAAAGATATTTTGGCAAAACAGGGGAAACAGGCAGATTCCAGACATAAAACTTCCATGTCCTTATGATACGTATTGTAAGACCTATCAGCGGTTCGTGACAAAAGAGACGAGAGAAAATTATCGTATCACAGAAAATCCGGCACAGCTGATCGAACGTTTTAAAGCAGGCGAAAAGCAGGTGACTGTGGAATATCAGGTAGAGCAAAGTGATGGAAGCAGATGCTGGTGGCAGGAGACAGTCCTGATGTCACAGGAGATGGTTTATGAAAGTAAGACGAAGCAGACAAGTACGGTGATCGGTGCAATTATTTTGTTCAAGGATATTTCAGAGTTCCATGAGCAGGAAGACAGAGAAAGAGAACGTCTGCAGGTTGCATACGAAAAAGCGGATCTCGAGAGCCGTGCGAAGACAGAATTCATGAACCGGATGAGTCATGATATCCGTACACCGATCAATGGTATTCTCGGAATGATCCAGATGATCCGTAAGAACTATAAGGATCAGGAAAAGATAGAAGAGTGTGTTGATAAAATGGATCTGTCTGTCCAACATCTGAGTGAACTGGTCAATGATGTACTTGATATGAGTAAAATAGAGTCAGGATATTTAGAGTTGCAGAATGATACGTTTGATCTGAATACGTTGATAGATCAGGTAGAAGTTGTGGTCAGTGCACAGGTAGAGGCAATGGAAATCAGCTATGAGAGCCATCGGGAAAAGGTGAATCATACGATGCTGAGCGGAGATACGCTGCAGATCAGAAGAATTATGCTGAATCTGTTCAGTAATGCAATCAAATATAATAAGCGTGGAGGAAGGATAGACACTTATGTAAAAGAACTTTCTTTTGATGGAATGTGTGCGGCATTCGAATTTCGTATTACGGATACAGGTGTCGGGATGAGCAGGAAATATATAAAAGAAGAATTGTTTAAGCCTTTTACACAGGAAATAAATGATGCAAGAACGCAGTACAGAGGAACGGGGCTGGGAATGTCAATTGTAAAAGGACTGGTCGAAAAGATGGGCGGAACAATCCAGGTGAGCAGTACGCCCGGCGTTGGAACGGAGTTCCGTTTTTATTTGAGTTTTCCAGTAGTTCAGCCGGAAAAGGAAAGCCAGAATGAAGAATGTGTGCAGAGAACAAAACAGGATCTGAAAGAGGATAAACCGCTCAGAGGATATCATATTCTTCTTGCCGAAGATAATGAGATCAATATGGAGATTGCAGAGTTTTATCTGGAAGAAGCTGGTGCACAGGTGACAAAGGCATGGAATGGACGGGAAGCTGCGGAACTATTTAAACAGTCGGGGCTAAGAGAATATGATGCTGTTCTTATGGATATCATGATGCCGGAGTTGGATGGAAAAGAGGCATCACGAAAGATCCGCTCTATGGCAGACCAAAGGGAAGATGCAGCCGAGATTCCGATTTTGGCAATGACAGCACAGGCGTCTACCGAAAGTATACATCAGTGTAAGTCAGCCGGAATGAATGAGTGTATCTTTAAACCTGTGAACGCAAAAGAACTGATCAGATTACTTCAGGATATAGTTGCAAAAATATAAATTGAGAGGGAAGGAAAATGCACGAATTAGGTGTTGTCTTTTATGTTGTAAAAGATGTAAAGAAGGTTGCGGAGGAAAATCATGTGGAGAAGGTTTCTGCCGTGACACTGGAGATTGGGGAAGTGTCAGGAATACTACATGATTATCTGACGGATTGCTGGAATTGGGCGAAGAAGAAAGAACCGCTTATGGAAGAAGCCGAACTGAAAATCGAGCAGATAGAAGCAGTAACATTTTGTGAAGAATGCCAGAAAGAATATCCAACGGTAGAACATGGGAAAATCTGTCCGTACTGTGGAAGTGAAAATACCTATCTGCTTCGTGGGAATGAATTTTTAATAAAAGAGATAGAGGTATCGGACTGAAAAATCAGCGTCTTACCTATTGTCAACCGCTTTGATAGATGATACAATACGAGAGACTTAAAAGAATCACAGGTGTTGCTGCTCACAGCAGCCCGTAAACATTTCTTACAGTTTCTAGTAATACACGAGTTAAGCGAGGAAAAGAATTATGCGTCAGATTATCTATGATAAAGTGAAATACATTGCAGACAAATACAAAGGATACATTGATACGGAAGATTTGATGAAGGAAGGACTTACAAATCGTCAGATCGGTCTGTTGACAGCAGAAGGAAAGCTTGAGAAGGTAGCACATGGACATTATTGGATCATTAGTCCGGAGTTTTCCAAACCGGAAGATTATAAGGCAGTGGAAGTGGCACGAGTAAATAGAAAAGCGGTAATCTGCGCAGACAGTGCATGCTATTACATGGGCCTGATTGATAAAGAGCCGGAGATTCTTTCAATTGCAACAAGAAGAAGTGACCGTCACAAGATGAAGATGAATTTTGAAGTCAGCAGACATTACTTCTCAGAGCAGGCTTTTGAGGATGAGAAGCATGTGTTTGATACAAAGTACGGTTCTTACAATGTATATGGAATTGACAGAAGCGTGTGCGACTGCATCCGTTTCCGTGAAGACATTGATAAAGATATCTTTGAACTTGTTATTGAGAACTACAGAAGATACGATAAGAAGAATGAAGAACGTCTCATGGCATATGCAAAAGCAATGCGTATCGGAAGACAGGTAGAGAGAATCGGATTGGATAGATAGTCTATAATAATGATATAAGAGAGTCTGTCATTTTGACAGGCTCTCTTTAATTAAAATAAGAGAAAGGAAAGAGCACATTATGAAGACATTACTTGCATATCTGAAAGATTATAAAAAAGAATCCATACTTGCTCCGTTGTTCAAGATGCTGGAAGCATCTTTTGAGCTGTTTGTTCCGTTGGTAATGGCGGCAATTATTGATGTGGGAATTGCAAATCAGGATAAGCCATATATTGTGAAAATGTGTTTTGTACTGATCGCGCTGGGAATCATCGGACTTGTCTGTTCCATTACAGCACAGTATTTTGCAGCGAAGGCAGCAACAGGAGTCGGAACGGGAATAAGACATGGATTATTTGAACATATCCAGAAATTTACATTTACGGAAATGGACCAATTAGGAACATCTACATTGATCACACGAATGACAAGTGATATCAATCAGATCCAGTCAGGTGTGAATCTTGTTTTACGATTGTTCCTGCGTTCGCCGTTCATTGTATTTGGTGCAATGATCATGGCATTTACAGTAGATGTGAAAGCAGCACTTGTATTTGTTGTGACGATTCCGCTTCTTTCACTTATTGTGTTTGGAATCATGCTTGTGACGATGCCGATGTATAAGAAAGTGCAGGCAGATCTTGATCAGGTACTTCTTGCAACGAGGGAAAATCTGACAGGAGCAAGAGTTATCCGTGCATTCAATAAAGAAGAGGATGAGACGAAGCGGTTTGAAAATGCGAATCAAATTCTTACAGATGCACAGAAATATGTGGGACGCATTTCTGGAATGATGAATCCGCTGACATATATTATTGTAAACGGAGCAATCATAGCATTGATCTATGTCGGTGCAGTCCGTGTTGATATCGGAGATCTGACCCAGGGACAGGTTGTGGCACTTATTAATTATATGTCACAGATTCTTGTTGAACTTGTGAAGTTAGCGAACTTGATCATTTCCGTGACGAAGGCAGCAGCATGTCTGAACCGTGTGGAGAGTGTGCTTGCTGTGAAACCAGATATGAATGAGGGAGATGTAAGATGGAAGAGCAATTCTTCCGAAACAGATTGGGATTTGAAAAATAAAATTCCGGTCGTAGAATTCTCTCACGTATCTTTGACCTATAAAGGAGCTTCAGATACATCCTTATCTGATATAAATTTCTGCGCCAAGAAAGGACAGACGATAGGAATCATCGGGGGAACAGGTTCAGGAAAATCGTCTCTTGTGAATCTGATTCCGAGATTTTATGATGCAACAGACGGTACAGTGAAGATCAATGGACGTGATATCAAAGAATATCAGACAGAGAACCTAAGAGAACATATCGGTGTCGTTCTTCAGAAAGCAGTGCTTTTCAAAGGGAGTATTGCGGACAATCTCCGCTGGGGAAAGGAAGATGCAACAGAGCAGGAAATGTATGAAGCATTGGACATTTCTCAGGCAAGAGAATTTGTTGATACGAAACAAGGTGGATTAGAATTTCAGATTGAACAGGGGGGAAGAAATCTTTCCGGAGGTCAGAAACAGAGAATGACGATTGCGCGCGCACTGGTTCGGAAACCGGAGATCCTGATTCTTGATGACAGTGCATCAGCGTTGGATTTTGCTACAGATGCGGCACTTCGCAAGTCGATCAAAGAGATGAAAAACCAGCCGACCGTATTTATCGTATCTCAGAGAGCAGCATCTATTCAGCATGCAGACCAGATCATTGTGTTGGATGATGGTGCAATGGCAGGAATCGGAACACATGAAGAACTGCTGAAGGATTGTCCGGTCTATCAGGAAATCTATTATTCACAATTTCCAAAGGAGGCGGTAGTCAATGGCTGATAAAAGAAAGACAAATAGTGAGAAAAAACAGAAAAGTCAGGCAGCAACATTGAAAGAAGTAATCTGCCGACTTGGAAGATACAGAATTTTTCTCGTATTTTCAATTCTGCTTGCGACTGTGTCCGTTGCGCTTACATTATATATTCCAAAGCTGACAGGGCATGCAGTTGATTATGTGATCGGAAAAGGCAAAGTGAATTTTTCGGGAGTAATTCAGGTGATGATTCAGATTGGTGTGTGCACACTGATCACGGCATTGGCACAGTGGCTGATGAATGTGTGTAATAACAAGATGACCTATCAGATGGTTCAGGATATCAGAAATGAAGCATTTGATAAAATAGAGCAGCTACCGTTGAAATATATTGATGGACATCCGTATGGTGAAGTTGTAAGCCGTGTAATCGCGGATGTTGATCAGTTTTCTGATGGACTTCTGATGGGATTTACACAGCTCTTCACCGGGATTGCCACGATTGTCGGAACATTTTGTTTTATGTTATCCGTAAATGTATCGATTACATTTGTTGTGGTTCTTATCACACCGGTATCATTCGTTGTAGCAAATTTTATTGCAAAGAAAACATTTCGTATGTTCCGTCTGCAATCTGAAATACGTGGAGAGCAGACAGGCTTGATTGATGAAATGATCGGAAACCAGAAAGTAGTTCAGGCATTTGGACGCGGAGAAGATGCAACAGAGCGTTTCGACGAAGTGAATAAAAGATTGCAGGAGGCATCCTTGCGGGCAACATTTTTCTCATCCATCACGAACCCGGCGACACGATTTGTTAACAGTCTGGTTTACACAGGAGTTGGAATTACCGGAGCATTTGCAGTTGTACGCGGTGCAATGAGCGTAGGACAATTGTCCAGTTTCTTGAGCTATGCAAATCAGTACACAAAGCCATTTAATGAGATTTCCGGAGTCGTGACAGAATTTCAGAATGCGATTGCATGTGCGCAGAGAGTATTTACATTGATTGATGAAGATCCGCAGATACCGGAACCGGAACATGCAGTTCATCTGACGGATATTGATGGAAATGTGAAAGTAGAGGATGTTTCATTCTCTTATCTGCCAGGTCAGCATCTGATTGAAGATTTTAATCTGGAAGTAAAGCCAGGACAGCGTATTGCGATTGTCGGACCGACCGGATGTGGAAAGACAACCTTGATCAATCTGCTGATGCGTTTCTATGATGTGAATGCAGGAAGTATTAAAGTAGAAGATATAGATATTCGCGAAATGACAAGAAAAAGTCTGCGTGCAGGGTACGGAATGGTGCTTCAGGAGACCTGGTTAAAAACGGGTACAATCCGTGAAAATATTGCTATGGGAAGACCGGATGCAACGGAAGAAGAGATTGTCGAGGCAGCGAAAGCTTCTCATATCCATAATTATATCCGTCGTCTGCCAAAAGGATATGATACATGGATCACAGAAGATGGTGGCGGGCTTTCACAGGGACAGAAGCAGCTGCTTTGTATTGCAAGAGTTATGTTATGCAGACCACCGATGTTGATTCTGGATGAAGCAACATCATCCATCGATACAAGAACGGAGATCAAGATTCAGCAGGCATTTGCAAAACTGATGGAAGGAAGAACAACTTTCATTGTTGCACACCGTCTGTCAACCATCCGTGAGGCTGATGTGATTCTCGTAATGAAAGATGGAAAAATCATTGAACAGGGAAATCATGAAGTACTGATGAAGAAGGAAGGTTTCTATCATCATCTGTATGAGAGCCAGTTTTCAATGTAGGATAAGGTATGATGCGAGATAGTGAGATACGTTGCAGGTCGCATGAAATGTAAATAGTAACGAAATGAAAAAGGAAGGCTATCAACTACGATAACAGTATAAATCGTAGTTGATAGCCTTCTTCTTTTCGTTTCAATAAATTATATTTACGGTAGAAGGAATGTATACATTACCACAAAGTGACAGATGCTTCCGCCCATTACGAACAGATGAAAGATTTCATGGCTTCCGAAATTCTTATGCTTGCTGTTGAAAATCGGGAGCTTCAGTGCGTAGATGACACCGCCAACTGTATAGATGATACCACCGGCTAAAAGCCATCCGAAAGCAGCAGTTGACAGATTATCAAGGATTGTAGAAAATGCAAGCACGCAAGTCCATCCCATGCCAATGTATAAAACGGAAGATACCCATTTCGGACAGAATACCCAGAAGGCTTTGATAAGGATGCCGACAATCGCGAATGCCCATACGATACATAACAGTGTGATACCTTTGCGTCCACCGATTACCAGCAGGCAGACAGGTGTGTAGCTTCCGGCGATCAGAACGGAGATCATCATGTGATCGATCTTCTTTAAAACCGTATTCACTTTCTCGGAAATATCAAATGTGTGATAAGTGGTACTTGCCGCATAAAGCAAGATAAGGCTGGCTGCGTAAATTGTAAGCGATACAATATAAAGTTTGCTCGGTTCACGAGCTGCTCTGTATAGAAGTGGTATTGCAGCAATAATTGCCATGATCATTCCAATAAAATGTGTAATTGCGCTTCCAGGTTCTTTGATATAAAGTCTTTTTTCCATAAAATCTACCTCCGATACATCTATATAATAACATGTAGTTTTCGATACTACATCCAAGCGATATATATACTATAGCACATATTTATGAAAAAGCAAGAGATATTTTGAAATTAAAAGTATCTTATTCCACAAAAAAACAGGATGAAAGAAATCTGTGATGGAAAGTAAAAAACAGGCCGTGATTTCACAAAATTAAAATGTGAAATCACAGCCTGTTCCAGGTTATGTTTCTAATAAGTTCAATCTGTCAATCTATTCGATTACTGTTCCGGTCTTACCATTCAGAGCATCAGAGACTTTATCAAAGGAAGTAATGTAAGCTTTGCGGCCTTCGTGTCCTTCTACGAATTCAACTGCTGCACGGAATTTTGGAAGCATGTTGTAAATTCCAAAATGTCCCTCTTCCATGTAAGTTTTTGCCTGATCAACAGTAATTGTATCCAGTGGTTCCTCATTCGGTTTGCCAAGGTTGATACATACTTTCTCAACATTTGTAAGAATGATGAGAAGATCAGCATTAATTCCTTCTGCAAGCTTTCCGGCTGCGAGGTCTTTCTCGATAACAGCACTTGCGCCACGTAAATGATTATCCTGCTCAAGTACCGGAATACCGCCGCCACCTGCTGCGATAACAATCTGATCTGCATCAAGAAGAGCTTTCACTGCATCAAGTTCAACAATCTTGACCGGATTCGGAGCAGAGACAGCACGGCGGAAACCTTTACCAGGTTCTTCCACTACGAAGTTGCCTTTCTTACGTTCCTCATTCGCTTCCTCAGCGTTCATATAACGGCCGAGAACCTTTGTTGGTGTGTAGAAAGCATCATCGTAAGGATCTACGATCACCTGAGTGAGGACTGTGCTGACTGTACGGTAGATACCGCGGTTGAGAAGCTCTTCACGGATTCCGTTCTGAAGGTCATATCCGATATATCCCTGGCTCATGGCAGTACATACAGACATTGGGGATGCTGTATATTCCGGATGGTTCTTTGCAAATTCATTCAATGCAGTGTGGATCATACCAACCTGCGGAGCATTACTGTGTGTGATAGCAACCTGATAGCCTGCTTCAATCAGATCAGCGATACATTTGGCAGTGCTTTTAACGGCTACTTTCTGTTCTGGAAGTGTAGTTCCAAGTGCACGGTGTCCCAGTGCAACAACGACTCTTTTTTTCATAATATTTCCCTTTCTTCTAAGCTGTAATAGTTTGTCAGGGGGAACAGGTTCATACTGTATTAGAAAAAATCACAACAGTAAAACCAACCTTACTGATAATTAAGATTTTACTATTTTTCATCAGTAAAATCAATATTGGATTATGCCGGATAGCAGATCAAATATAAAAACTGTTGTCAGAAGAATACAGATCAAAATTCTCATCCATTTCTTTAATTTCATGAAGAGACTGTTCCAGCGCGGAGCAAAGTAATAGAAAAATGCACAGCCGAGAAGTGCAAATACTGCCCCATCACCAAGATATGCTTCTCCATTCATGAAAGCAAGATAAGAATGATATTTCGGAAGCTCAATTCCAAAGCCAAGATCAAGAAACAGCTGGATGAGATAATCAAGAACTGTATACACAATAAAGTTGATAATAAACATACTAGCCGGCTTTTTGATATATTTCTTTAACAGCAACAGTATAAGCAGACCACAGATTCCGTACAACGGGAGCCATGGAAGCGTACGAAGAGTTACATTTTCCAGTGTGCCGCAACTGAGCAGTTCGGAAATGATTTCCAAAAGCCATCCGAAAATAGAAAAGGCATGGAATAAAAATACACAGGACAGAAAGTCATAATTCTGCGCCGGATTGACCGGTGATTTTACTGCGGCAATAGGTGGTTGCACAGAAAAAAGAAATACCGGATACTGATGCGGTGCAAAATAAGAGATCTTTGTGTAAGGACCTTCAGAATCGTCATAAAGTGCTTTACTGATCAGAAGCTCATCTTCAGAAGGAACATGCTCAAGATAAGAATCATTGAGCTGCTCATATTTAGGAGCTCTTGAAAGCACATAGTTTCTTCGTAAAAACAGATATAAGGATGCTTTACAGTTCATTTTGTACGGGCGGACATAAAGGATGTCCAGAATTCCAAGTGTAAAGAGAGATAAAAGCTCCCAGCCGAGGAAAGAACAATCTAACAAAAAGAGCTTCCATTTATTTCCCTTTGTAAGCTGTTTAGAGAGAAAAAAGGCATTCTTTTGATTGATTTTTGGATTCTCTGCGAGGATATATGGAATCATGCTATATTCATAATGCTTAATAATTCCACCGATAATTGTTAAATCCCAAAGTTTCTGAAAAAGTGTGTAGCAGAACATCACCCAGGAAGGATTTGCCAGGTAACGCAACTTATATAAAAAGAATATTTTAGAAATATTCGTATCCTCATAGTTATAAGATTCAACAAAAAAACGTTTCTCACCGACAATCAAAAGATTGCTGATAAAAAACTTATATAAAAGCGAAAAAATGACTCCAAGTGTGAGAAACGAAGTGACAATAAAGTCCGGACGCTTCAGGGAATTCTGAATCGTATGTAAAAAGGATGCAACTACGAAATTATCAGGAATAAAATCCAAAAATGCACTGCTGAGGCTTTCAGCAGAAATAAAAGCAGGTAAAATAAGCTCTGCTTTCGTCTGAATCTTATCAGGAAAATAGTTCAAAAATAAAGAGCGGGAAATCGGATACGAAGCCGTAAGCATCGCAATCAGAAAGCAGACAGATATACTTCGCCAATAGTTTGATTTTATTAAAATACGCGCCTTTTTCTTGAGCTCTTTTCTTGACCACATAAATAATATCCCCCATTGAATTGTTGCTGCGGTTCACATGCGTGCAATCAGAAACGCATCGTTTCCATAGATAACATCATTATAATTTAGTTGCGTACAGTTTACAAGTTAAGGTTCAGCTCATAAAGAAATATGTTATACTGTAGTTACTGGTCGCACACCGTGTGAACAGTAACATACTATAATTTACGCGAGCAACGAGCCAAAGTCCGTGCTTGCACGAGACCTTGGCGACTGCTGCGATAACTTGAGAAACTCGCGGAGCGCGTTTCTCATAGTTACCAGCTAGTGAAGAAAACATTTCCACCGATGACAACACCAGTTCTATTTGTAGATGCTGCATATAAGAAATAATAGCAGTCAGATACGGAAGAATGTCGAGCACCGTTGATCGCATCTTGCGCTACCTGAATGGAAAGACTTCTTGGCCCTGCTTTTAAGACACGGTCTAAGGAACCTGTCCATACCGGAGCAAACTGTCCGCTTGCGTAAACAACACCTGAAATGCTGTTTGGGAAACGTCCGCTGTTCACGCGGTTCATAATAACTGTTGCAACTGCAAGCATAGATTCATAATCATAGCGAGCTTCACATTGTAGAATGGCTGCTAAGAGTGTAACATCATCTGAGGCAACGGTTGAGCCACCGGAAGAGTTTGAGCCACCGGAAGAGTTTGAGCCACCGGAAGAACTTGAACTTCCGGAGGAACTGTTACTACTAGAGCTAGAACTGTTCTGCTTGTTTGCACTGGCAGCAGCCTCAGCTTTTGCAGCTGCTTCGGCTTTCGCAGCGGCTTCCGCCTGTTTCCTGGCTTCTTCTGCCTGACGAGCTGCCTCTTCTTCTTTGG
>ENA-OUQG01001127-OUQG01001127.1-human-gut-metagenome-genome-assembly--contig:-NODE-1127-length-15007-cov-4.161450_pt1 | contig 15007 bp, 10 predicted proteins | sample MGYA00237943_ERZ548823 | MGnify/ENA primary metagenome ERZ548823 (study PRJEB26490, sample SAMN05194731) | human gut metagenome | biome: terrestrial biome; feature: human-associated habitat; material... | reverse complement strand
ATAAGAGACAGGTGTTATAATAATACGAAACGTGTTATTGGGATTATTCTGCCCAATCGCTGTTAACAATTTAGGTAATAATTTTAAATGGAGGTAATACCCATGGCAACTAAGTATACTTACCTTTTTTCCGAAGGTAACAAAGACATGCGTAATCTCCTCGGCGGTAAAGGTGCAAACCTTGCAGAGATGACCAACATCGGTCTTCCTGTTCCCCAGGGATTTACGATCACAACAGAAGCCTGTACAAAGTATTATGAAGACGGCAAGAAGATCAATGATGAGATCAAGGGTCAGATCATGGACTACATCGAGAAGATGGAAGAGATCACCGGCAAGAAGTTCGGCGATAAGAAGAATCCTCTTCTCGTTTCCGTTCGTTCGGGTGCCCGTGCTTCCATGCCTGGCATGATGGACACAATTCTTAACCTCGGTCTTAACGAGGATGTTGTTGAGACAATCGCAGAGATGTCAGGCAATCCGCGTTGGGCTTGGGACTGCTACAGAAGATTTATCCAGATGTACTCCGACGTTGTTATGGAAGTCGGCAAGAAGTACTTCGAGGAGCTTATTGATAAGATGAAGGCCGAGAAGGGCGTTACTCAGGACGTTGAGCTTACAGCCGATGACCTCAAGGTTCTCGCAGGTCAGTTCAAGGACGAGTACAAGTCAAAGATCGGTGCTGACTTCCCGTCAGACCCGAAGGAGCAGCTCATGGGTGCTGTTGAGGCTGTTTTCCGTTCATGGGACAACCCGCGTGCTAACGTTTACCGTCGTGATAACGATATCCCGTATTCATGGGGTACTGCCGTTAACGTTCAGTCAATGGCATTCGGTAACATGGGTGACGATTGCGGTACCGGTGTTGCTTTCACCCGTGACCCGGCTACAGGCGCAAAGGGCCTCTTCGGTGAGTTCCTTACAAATGCACAGGGTGAGGACGTTGTTGCTGGCGTTCGTACTCCGATGAAGATTTCCGAGATGGCTGACAAGTTCCCCGAGGCTTTCAAGCAGTTCCAGGATGTTTGCCATACTCTTGAGGATCATTACAGAGATATGCAGGACATGGAGTTCACTGTTGAGCACGGTAAGCTCTTCATGCTTCAGACAAGAAACGGTAAGAGAACAGCTCAGGCTGCCCTCAAGATCGCTTGTGACCTCGTTGACGAGGGCATGATCGACGAGAAGCAGGCTGTTAAGATGATCGACCCGAGAAACCTTGACACTCTTCTTCACCCCCAGTTCGATGCTAAGGCTCTTAAGGCTGCTACACCGATGGGCAAGGGCCTCGGCGCATCTCCGGGTGCTGCTTGCGGCAAGATCGTATTCTCGGCAGAGGACGCTGTAGAGTGGGCTGCAAGAGGCGAGAAGGTTGTTCTTGTTCGTCTTGAGACTTCTCCGGAAGACATCACAGGTATGAAGTCGGCTCAGGGTATTCTTACAGTTCGTGGCGGTATGACATCTCACGCAGCCGTTGTTGCCCGTGGTATGGGTACTTGCTGTGTATCGGGCTGCGGCGACATCAAGATGGATGAAGCTAACAAAAAGTTCGAGCTTGCAGGCAAGACCTTCGTTGAGGGTGACTACATCTCAATCGACGGTTCAACAGGTAACATCTATGACGGTATCATCCCGACTGTTGACGCTCAGATCGCAGGCGAGTTCGGCAGAGTTATGGAGTGGGCCGATAAGTACAGAAGACTCAAGGTTCGTACAAATGCAGATACTCCGACAGATGCTAAGAAGGCAAGAGAGCTCGGCGCAGAGGGTATCGGTCTTTGCCGTACAGAGCATATGTTCTTCGAGGCAGACAGAATCGCTGCTTTCCGTGAGATGATTTGTGCAGATACTCTTGAGGAGAGAGAGGCTGCTCTTGATAAGATTCTTCCGTATCAGCAGGGCGACTTTGAGAAGCTCTATGAGGCTCTTGAAGGCAACCCGGTTACAATCCGTTTCCTTGATCCGCCGCTCCATGAGTTCGTTCCGACTGAGGAAGCCGACATCAAGGCTCTTGCAGATGCACAGGGCAAGTCCGTTGAGGACATCAAGGCTCTCATCAGCTCTCTCCATGAGTTCAACCCGATGATGGGTCACCGTGGATGCCGTCTTACAGTCACATATCCTGAGATTGCTAAGATGCAGACAAAGGCTGTTATTCGTGCAGCTATCAACGTTAAGAAGGCTCATCCGGATTGGGCACTCGTTCCCGAGATCATGATTCCTCTTACCGGTGAGGTTAAGGAACTTAAGTTCGTTAAGGACGTAGTTGTTGCAACAGCAGACGCTGAGATCGCAGCAGCAGGCATCGACCTTAAGTATGAGGTTGGTACAATGATCGAGATTCCTCGTGCCGCTCTTACAGCTGACGAGATCGCTAAGGAAGCTGAGTTCTTCTGCTTCGGTACCAACGACCTTACTCAGATGACTTACGGCTTCAGCCGTGACGATGCAGGTAAGTTCCTCGGTGCTTACTATGACAAGAAGATATTCGAGAGCGATCCGTTTGCTAAGCTTGACCAGGTCGGCGTAGGCCAGCTCATGGAAATGGCTGTTAAGAACGGTAAAGCTACCCGTCCGTCACTTCACTGCGGTATCTGCGGTGAGCACGGCGGCGACCCGTCTTCTGTTGAGTTCTGCCACAAGATCGGCCTCGACTATGTATCTTGCTCACCGTTCCGTGTTCCAATCGCTCGTCTTGCAGCTGCGCAGGCAGCTCTCGCTGACTAAGCTTGAACACAGTCTTATAAACCTTGTTTTCGGACAAGCATAAATGATACAAAGCCCCCGGAGCGTATATGCTTCGGGGGCTGTTGTGTATTCCGTTTTATGAGGCAGACAATAATATTTCTTGTCTGTCCATTAGTGAGTTTAATTTGGCTGTATTATTACTGAAAATCAAAGCTTTAAGTTTATATATATTGTTTTTGAATAAATTTTATTAAAACTCCGTTTTCTGAATTATGATTTATTTTGACGGAATTATCACTTCAATTGTGATTTTTACATTGTTGCCAACGCTGAGCGGAAAAGAGGATATTAAAAAATAAATAAAAATATTATAAAATAATAATAAATAATATTGACAATTATGAATTATACTGTATTATAAATACATAATTATGTGAAAGAGATGATAAAGTGAAAAAGCAGTTGATTCAGGTTATTTCTGTCATTCTTGTTATTCTTACGTTTCTTTCGGTACCGACGTTTGCCGGTTTTTCAGATTCCGGCATCAACGGTGTGATAACGGAGATAACCGAGTTCTTGACCGGAACAACAACCGCCGACGAGGAAACAACGGGCGAAACTTCAACGGAACCAACTACAGAAGAAACCACCGAGCCGACAACTAAGCCTACTACCGAACCTACTACAGAACCGACTACCGAGCCGACTACCGAGCCGACTACCGAACCGTCAAAGACATTTGATGACTATAATGACAGCGATAAGATTGCCGTCATGTATATCTGCACTCAGCAAGTCGGACTTGGCCACGCATGGATTTATATTGAGAATACGGCAGAATGTGACCTCAAGGTCGGCTGCTATGATTTGAAGCCCGACTGCGGCGTTTCGATGGGAACGTTTTTGCTCAGCCGCTCTGACGGCGGCGGATTATATTATAATGTTGAGGCTTACTGTGCAAATAAGTGGGGACTTAAAAATAAGAGTTGGCTCAAAACCGAGCTTACAAAGAAGCAGCTTATTAAGGTGAGCGATAGAATAAAACAGTGGAATTATTGGGATCTTTATTTTAACTGCACTTTTTTTGCAGCCGAAATTTGGAACTGTGCTTCAAAGAAAAAGATTATTCCGCTTATGTTTCCGTTCTTTATAAAGTGGCAGATTCTGGCGAAGGGCGGAAACAAAGATGTTGAAATGAAGCCTGTCGAAAAAACAGATTGCTTCAAACAGCGTGGGTCCGGAAAGAATGCACACATCGTTCAGGTTAAGGAAGGCACACTTGATTCAAAATTGTTTTAATAATAATCGGAATCCGTTCATATGGGCGGATTCTTTTTTGTATTGAAAAAGAAAAAAATTATGGTATAATAAAAGAAAAGGAGCTAATTTCGATGAAAGCATTATTATGCAAACTTCTTTCGGGTGTAATTACGCTGATTTCACTGATAGCCTTTGCAGTCAATCAGCCGACAATTCCAAATCCGACAAAAAAGGTTGATATGTCAAAATTTACGCTCACCTTTGAGGATGAATTTGAAGACGAGCTTGACCGCAGTGTTTGGTCGGGACACTATACCTATGGTGACAAATCATCAGTTCGCAAAGGCTCATATTGGAACAATTATATGGCTTATACCGAGAACGGGAATCTCATTATTCCGCTTAGATATCTCCCTGACGGCATGGGCGGCACGGGTGCAGGCTGGTACACGGCAGGTCTCGATACCGATTCCGATGCGCCAAACGGCTTTTCACAAAAATTTGGCTATTTTGAATGTCGCTGTATTCTTCCTAAGGGTGCCGATATCTGGAGCGCGTTCTGGATGATGAATGAAAATGTTTACACGGTTGACGGCTCGGGTCGTGACGGCACAGAGGTTGATATAATGGAAAGCTTCAGCTACGGAAAACGTATCTCAAATGTCATTCAGAGCAATCTTCATTGGGACGGCTATGACGAAGCTCATCAGACCGGCAAAGCGAAGAAGGCATATGTCATCGGTAACAATCCGTATGAGGAGTTCAATACATACGGCTTGGAATGGAACGAAAACGAGTATATTTTCTATGTCAACGGCAAGGAATACTGTCGCTCAAATGCCGGCGGGGTATGTCAAAATCCGCTCTATCTTATTCTTTCGGTTGAGATGTGGGGCGAGAACGCAGTTCCCTTGGACAGAGATGCCGACAGCGCTCCGGCGGATTATATTGTAGACTATGTAAGAGCTTATCAATACAATGATTTGCTGAACAAATAAGCTTTAAATATAAAAACAACCTCCTAAGGTGCAAACCTTGGGAGGTTGTCGATTTATTCTAAAAGACAAAATCGCTTTGCCAGATATCAACGTCAAAGTCTTGGAAAACATCCTTGAGACGCTTATGAATATCGTCCTTTGAAATTCCTTTTTTCAGTATTACTTGCAAGAATCCGCCGCCGCCTGCGCCGCATATCATCTTTGCATCGGTGAGGTCATCTACGGTCATGATTATTTGATCAATAAGAGTGTTAGTGCTGCCGCCGTCAATCATTTTGGACAGCCCCCAATGAGCATTTAAAAGGCTTGCAAATCCGTCTATATCGCCTCGCTCAAGCGCAAAACGCATGAGAGCCGCAACTTTTTGAATATTGCGGTGAGCTTCAAGACTTCTCGGCTCATTGCCAACGTAGCTGCCGACAACATCACGCAACAGATTTCTTGCCAAACGTCGCTGACCTGTATAAATCACAGCAAAGCGCTCGGAAAGCTCTTTTTTTGTGCTTTCGCTCAGAATTACATGATCAACGTTGATTTTTTGCTCGATCCCTGAATCGGAGGTTATGAATTTAATTCCCGGGGTTATGCCGCCGACCTGATCCTGCCAGCCGCCGCCCGTGGACATGATCTGCTCCATTGCGAGGACGGTTGAATAAAGCTTGTCGTCATCATATTCAATGTGCATGAACTCGAAAACTGCTTTGACCGCTGCAGCCGAAAGAATCGAGGACGTACCGAGTCCCGATCCTTTGGGAACATTCGTAACTTCCGAGTGCATCTCAAATCCGCCGCCGAGACGGCTGAGAACATCGTCAAGACTGCCGCCGGATTTCGGAATTATTCCGCAGGCAAGCAGGCACGCCTTTTGAAGGGCAAACGGGTCAAACGGATCCCCCGTATTCTGTAAGGGTTCTATGTTGTCAAATTCGCCGTGAACGTCCATATCGCGGCTGTCAAACACAATTTTGTGTTCGGAAATCTTAACAAGTCTGACCTCAACAGGCAGTTCGCCGTTGAGCGAGATTGCGGCATTTAGAACTACGCCGCCGTGCTCAAGGCAATGCGGGCAGGTGTCTGTCCAGCCTCCGCCCCAATTGACACGAAGCGGAAGCTTGACTACCGTTTCGTTTTCTTCAATTTTACATTCTGAGTTAAAACGGAGCTCCTTCATTGTACTGCTCAGAACTGTATCCGCAATCAGCTTAAAGCATTTGGCAATGTATTTTTCATCATTGAATACCGTTCCGAGGTAGTAGTAGAGCCTTATGGCATATGAAAAATCCGGAAGACTTGAGGTGTCGAGCTTGTTGAATTCCTTTTCGAGCCACTGAGACTGAATAGCGGTGAGTTTATCTGCTTTGAGAATTCCGAAGCACTTACTTGCAGGCTTGCCTTCAAGAATGTAGTTCTTGAATTCGTCCATTCTGACAAGCTCCTCCATACGCTTTGTCCAGTCTATCACGGCGTCAGGATCGGCATCGTTGAAGCCCGAGCAGAGAGATTTTTTTGTTGATTTCAGCCATACTCCGGTATTTTTTGACTCATTTACAATTATATCATAAAGGTTGAGCGCCGCATTAACAGCCTCATTAACCGTCTTGCATTCCGGATAAAGCTTTGCGTTCCAAAGGGTGTGCTCGTCGCCGTCATCCCACAAATCGCTTGTGTGCAGAGAAAGTCTATCGGCAATTTCCTCAAGATTTCGACCGAAAATCATGCCTTTTTTCGGATTGTCATGTATATCCATTATTCGGCAGACAAAACAACCGTCAGTCTGCTTCAAGCCATGGATAAGCACATTATCCGGAATAATCTCGTCGTGAAGGTCGATAAAGCTGATATAGCAGTTCTTTCCTACAACGGCTTTGGAATGAATATATGAAACTTCAAGATAAGAACCGTCGCCGATAACGGCACCCTCTGAGCGAACGGAATTATATGCTGCAATGTCAGGGTCGGAAATGCTGCTGTTGATTTGTTTTTTCCAGCCGAGAGAGCTGTATTCCTCAACGCCCTTATTCATCAGCTTCATAATTTCCGGGATTGAGCCGAAATGAATGAAACGTGCAGGGGAGAGGTTGAGCAGCTTCATATTATATTGACCGATTGCCGACCAAAGTGCTGTCCTTGCCGCTGTCAGCTCATCGCAGAAGCTACCCTCGGGACTCTGAGTTAAAAAGTTTTCAAGGTCGGATTCTTCGGCAAGGCAGTAGGCTATATCGCCGTAAAGGGAAAGCCTTGCTCTGTCATTAACCATGATATCGTATTTCTCGTCGGTATCAACCGTTCCGTAAAGCTTTTCAAGAATATTCGGGCTGAGCCACAACGCACCCGTGTCGATGCTGCACTTGTTTCTCTCGTCAACCGCACCCTCTGCTTTGAGAATTTCAAGGGTCTGTTTATGAAGAAATTTTTTGACATTGCCACGATCGCTTTTGAGGTATACCCCGTGATTTGTTGCAACTTCCGAGTCCTCTTTAAAGCTGATAACAGCGGCATTCGAGGATCCGAAATCGCACATAAGCGGATTGAAAAGCAGAGTAACATCGCCGGAAAGAAGAAGCATACCGCTTTTCAGGCGTCCGGGAATACTTGCCATGGAAACCATGAACATATCAAAAAGCGTTGCCGGCAAACCGCCGAACGAGGTCGGAATTGGGCTGAAAAGCTTACCGAGAGCGCTGTATTGCGGAGTTCTCGAGCTGTTGCCGCCTGCATGGATAACCATAATTCTTTTGCTCGACAAATTGCCGTACAGTCTCTTTAATTCACGGATAACGGAGAGCGTGGAGCCTGCCGAGCCGACACGCTTATTTTCCCTGTCCGAAACAACAAGAAAATCGGTATAAGGCGAAACTCTGCCGACGGAGCGTCTGTATTCTATTTGCTTGCGGTATCCGTCGGCTTGTGCGGTGTTGCTTGCCGTTATTACAATGCAGTCCCAATGCGGAAAATTCGGATTGCTTACCGAGCGGTCAAAATCCGCCTGCGAATCCATGAGAGACTGCTGCAAAAACAGCGACACCATAGCCGTATTTGTCAGTTTATTTGAAAAAACGTTATCGGACATAGGTTACCTCCTACGGTTCTTTTACGTCTTGCTGATTCTTGATTTAAGCTTATGAATTCTGCCGAAGAATAGCTCTTTTTCGGCTTTGTTTGCGCCAAAGGTAAGCATACAAACGGCGAGAATCACGCAGAATGTAACTCCTCCGGCCAAAAGGGAAAGGAAGCTGTTATGAATGAAATAAGAAACGGCTGTGCTTCCGAGACAGGAAATGATCATGCTTGGCAGAATTCCTTTAAATGATTGACCGAAAAGAAACATTACGTCAATGTGAATGGCTTTTTTATAGTAAATGTTCATCAGTATGATTTGACCGATGATTGTGAAAACCGCCGTTGCCGCTGCCGCACCGAACATGCCCCAGTATTTTATCCACCAAATTGTCAGAAGAATATTGCCGACAGCCGTTACGCCGAGACATAATGAGCGGACATGCCTTTTACGCAGGACGTCGAGAATGTTAACGATAATTCCGTTTGACATATTTATAAACATCGGAACCATTATCATAATGGCTATAATCCATGCGTCGAGATAATCCGTGCCGTAAACTATCGAAATAAACGGACGGCCGACTGCAATAAAACCGAAAAGAACCAATCCTCCGACGATTACAACAAGCCTGCAGGGCTGAACAAGGGTTTTTGTGAGTTCTGAACCCTCCTTGCCGTTTCGCATGTCCTTGGCAACCTGCGGCATGTACATTGAAATCGGTATGGTGGTCATGGCTGAGAAGGTTGAATAAATGTACATTGCAACCGAATATACCGATACCGCTTCGGGGGACATGACGATACCTATTACGAATTTATCAACATTGTTGTTAGCCATGTTGACAATCGTTTGCAGAAACATAGCGAGAGCCAGCGGAAGAATCTGACGGAAAATTCCGACGTTAAAGTATTTAAAAGTGAATTTAACCTTTAATTTTATTATACAGTAGAAAATTGTAAAAATAAAAATGCAAATTGTGAGCACTGTGTCTATCGTGACAAGCACTATGGCACTGTGCTTTACGATCAGGAGAGAAACAACAATAATCGAACGGACAATAAGATAGGTCAGGGAAACGATTGAGCCGAGGCTGTATCTTTCAAAGCCGAGGACAACACCGTTAAGGGTTTGCACAAGAAAATTGAATACAAGCTTCACGGCAGATATAATAAAAATTAACTTGCCTGTTTCTATTTGTTCGGGAGTAAGGGATTTGTGATATATTGTACCAATCAAAAGATAGAATATGAATACACCGATACATATGAGCGCCGAAAGAATACAGGTTGTCGTCCAAACGGTGGAAATATTTTTTCTGATATCGTCGTTTTCCGTACCGTCCTTTTTACAAAGAGAAATGTTTCTTGTCATTATCGTACCTGTTCCGAATTCAAACAGGGTCAGATAGGTAAGAAACGATGTCATGGTCTGATAAACGCCGTAGTCGGTTTTGCCGAGCATTCTAAGAATAAATGCGGACATGAAAAAACCGATGACGGTGTTAAGAATTGTATAGATATATGAAATTGCTATTCCTTTACCTCTGCGATTCATTTTGAGTCTCCGATCTTTTGCTTAATTCGACGGTATTTGCCAATCGCTCTTGTAATCAGTGTGTGACGATTGGCTGCATCATGAAGTAATGCAGATATCGAGGCAGTGCCGTTAAAATTGTCAAAGAAATAATCTCGGTTTAAGTTGTAACCGGTTTGAATGTACATTGAACTGTTTTCACGCAAAGCATCATCTTCGCTTACTTCTGTAAATTCAATGTCACAAAGGCTGTTAAATGTGCTTATCGCCTTTTCGCTGTTGATAAAAGCAAGCGTTATGCCTGTGTTGTCATTCATTTGCGGTTACTTTTTCGCAACCCCAAAAATCTGCCATTGTGAAGTCGGAAATACGTTCCAGCTTGCGGAAAGGGCATTTAAAACAACTTTTTCGTATGGTTACACTGTGAACAAAAGCGCTCATATAAGGGTCATCAACAACGGTTTGACAGTATTTATTTCCGTTTGAAAAATCAACGGAAAAAGAATATTTTTTCCAGCCGGATATTTTATTTCGGAAGCTCACCTTATCGGAATGTGCATTGTTCTTTTCTTCAAGCTCTGAAATATACGCACTCCAAACAGCGGGGGAGGGAACGCCGTGACATATCATATCCACGGTTAAAAGATTATCATATTTCTTTTTAAGATATGCACTCAGTCCTTCAATTTGACACGGTGTGCCGGAAAAGAGGACAGGGCGCCCCGACATCAAATCTTTTTTTATTTCTCTGAAAAGATTTGCGTTATCTTCGCATTGAACATATTTTGACCCGCGCAGCTTTCCGATATCCTCTGCTTTTTCAATGCCGATGTGTTTCACGGATTTAAAATCCGATGAAAATGCCGCACCGTAAACAATTCCTCCCTCGGCAATAACCTTTGAAGCGAGAACCGAGAAAAATCCGCCCGAGGAGCTGCTCATGCGAACCGAGCTGTCGGTTGTTCTTACTGCATATATTTTTGAAGCCTTTGAACGACTGCTTTCGTTTAAAACGGGGCACATCGAAGCACACGCTCCGCACTCGGTGCAAAGCGAGAAATCAACCTGTGGGTAACGAAAGCCATCTTCGTCGGAACAAAGAGAGATTGCGTTACGAGCGCATACGGCAGAGCATGCGGCACAGCCTGTACAGTTTTTCGGTGCTTTAATCGGCTTCATATTTTTACCTTCCGAAGTTTGAAATAAGATCCTTAGCGGCACTTTCCGCCTTCTTTTTATATTCGGGGATAATCGTTTCCAGTCTTGCTCGAATAGTGTCTCTGTTTTGCTGAATCCACTTGAATTCGTTAAATATTTCGTCGGGGGACTTCAGCTCCTGAACAGGAAGAACGTAGTGCTTGTAGTCACCGAAAAGATCGGTTGCAATTCCTTTTGACTTTATTGAGTAGCCGAGAACAAGAGTCGGAACAAGGCTGGAATATGCCGCAATAGACGCATGGGTTCTTGCAGCAACCAAAAGAGAGCATTTTGAAATAATGTATTTCAGTTGGTTACAGCTGTAATCCTCTTTTGGAAGCCGTACACGGTCATTGCTTTCAAATCGCTGTTTTAAAATATTGAGAGGTTCATAGTCCTGACCCTTAAAATCGTTCATATAAACATGAGGGATAAGTATTATGTTCATATCGGTATGAGCGAGAAGGTCTTCAATAATTTTTATGCATCCGTCAATAACAAGCATATGATCCGGATTTTCTTCCATCGAAATGGGACTGAGATTTATCCCGACAACGCCTTTTTTCCACCAGCTTTCATCTGTTTCAACAGCTTCGGGCTCGAGGGTAAACGCAGGGTCGGCTGTCAAAAAGAGCTTGTCTTTGTCAAAACCGGAGTTAAGCATGATATTATATGTCATTTGTTCTCTGATATAAAGTCTGTCATATGATAATAGGGCATTCTTTATCATTTCATTTCTTACCGCAGACTCGTCAATAGATGCTGCCCAAAGAACAAGAGGGATTTGTTTTATTTTGCAAATGCGAACAAGAGCATCATGTTCAAGCAAAACGCCGTAGCAATATGTGTCGCCGCCGATGTGAACGGCAATGTTATCTTTAGCGGATTTTAAAAAGTCCTTTTGTCTGAGCATTTCGTAAGGAACCGTATTGTGAAAAACTTTATTCCATGCTGCTTTGAAAAAAAGCGACGGTTTGCTGTTCAATTCACGGAATTTCAGCACTTCATCATAATATTTAAAATCCTGATTTTCTTTAAACTCGTTCTCACTTCTGACTGTCAGTGATGTTTTAACATTCAATTTGCGAAACATGGCTGAGACTGACTTTGCAATTGCCTCAGTGCCTCTGTTTTCGCGACCCGTATAGCCGCCCATGACGATTTTTTTCATTCGTGCCGCTCCTCTTTATTTTGATTGATATATCGGTTTTGCAATGCTGCACGGACCGAATTCGTATAATGATTTTATATCTTTACCCTCAAGAAGGAAATTTGACAGATGAATAAAACGCTTTGCTGCTTCCTGAGGAGACCAATTTTGTGTAATTGTGTAATATGCTTCTTTGCCGTATTTTTTGCAAAGCTCGGGGTTATCCGTCATAGTTCGCAGCAGAGAATACATCTCATCAATTCTGCCGTTTTGATATACTCTGCCATTTATGCCGTCTTTCATCATAAACGGAACCGCGCCGATAGCACGATTTGTAAGCACGGCACAGCCGCTGTTCATTGATTCATTAAGAACTGCGCCCCAGCCTTCGTTATAGTCGCTTGTGAAGAGGTAAATTGACGATTTTTCCATTAATCTGCGAACTTCGTCCTGCGAGAGCGCACCTGTAAATTTTACGCAGTCATCAAGACCGTTTTTACTTACTTTTTCTTTCATTTTAGAAAGCAACGGACCGTTTCCGACCATTGTGAGTTTGAATTGAATCCCGTCTTTTTTCAATCTTCTCGCCATTTCTATTGCGTGTTCACTGTGCTTTAATTCGATAAATCGACCTGCCCACATGAGACTGTTTGTCTCTTTCTCCGAAAGCAGTTTATCAATATTGTCATATTTAATTACTTCGGGAAAATATCCCCATTTGAACATTTTGTCGGGGTAGGCGTGTATTATACGGCAATCCCCGGCAACGTAACCTCCGGCACAGAGCAGATAGAAATTCTTTTTTGCATATTTTGTGTGATAATTGTATGAATTTTTAAGAACTCTCGGATCAAGGAGTCGGATATATCCCTGTTTGAATAATCTTTCAAGATATCGGAATGTGATTTTATCGGTATTCTCGAGGCGATTTTTTATCCACTCGGTTGATGAACCGCCCTGTATTACGATATCGGCATCGTCGATGAGCTTTTTGGCAAGCTTCTTTTGTTCCTCGCCGTCATAGGTGCAGACGATAAAATCATATTTGTGGTTCATATCCTCATAGCCGAAGTCCAGGCGTTCTTGCTCTATCGGTTCGGTTGCAATGAAGTGATAGTTGTCGCCGATCAGTTTTTTCATTTCCCTTGAAAAGGGAAGCTGATGATGATTCATAAAATTGGAGATAAAAACGACTTTCATATAGCTCTCCTCGGATAAATTTTATATCATTATTTTTTTATAATTTCTTTATATATTTCAACAAGCTGTTCGGTTGATTTGTTTATGTCAAGATACGGTCTGATGTAGTCTTTTCCGTTTTGGCTGAAAGCTTTTGCCTTTTCATCATCGTTAAAAATTCTGAGAATAAAATCGGCAAGCTGAATATATTCTTCGTGGCGGAAAAGGAATCCGTTTTTGCCGTGCTCAATTGTTTCGGGAATTCCGCCGACATAGCTTGCTATGCTCGGAACACCGACTGCCATAGCCTCTCTGAGTGTAGAGCTGTGATTTTCAATTGCCGAAGGAACGACCATAACGTGCGATTGCTCCATTCTTTCTGCCATTTGCTGTTGAGTCAGTCTGCCCGTGAAAACAACGTTGTCTCTGATGCCGAGCTTGGTGATAAGATACATAAGATATTTTTCATATCCCTGCTGTCTGAATTTGGACTTGAAATCGGTTTTTGAAAAGGGATCCTGAAATCCCGGTGCATAAAGCTTAACATCAGGCACGCTTCTTTTTACGATTGCGAGAGCCTCAAGAAGGACGTGCAGACCTTTAAGAGGATAAGCGGAAGCACAAGTGAAAATCGAATGCTTTTCGCAAGTTTCAAGCGACCAATTCTTTTTAAAAAATATTTCATCAATGTTAAGATGATGAACAAAAAGCTTGGCATTGGGATTGATATATCTGCAATGAGCTGTTGCCCAGTCATTTTCAATAATAATATTTTCCGAATAATTAAGCATCTGCTTTTCTATTTCTGCTTTTTTGCCGAAAAACTTTTGCTCGTCATAAAGTCCGTCATGCTTAATAAAATTTCTCAGTGAATAAGCTTTTTTTATTTGAGATCTTGTCATGTTGCTCAGGTAATAGTATTCAATGGATTCCATTACACCTTGCATTTCGGTAACAGAGGGGATACCCTTTTCTTTTGCAATTCTGAGTGCGCACAGTCCGTGAGCATATTCGGTGCCCCACTGCATGATTATATCCGGCTTAGCTTCGTCAATTACCTGTTCCCACTGTTTGATATGTGCAGTGTCATTATATTCATATATTTTTTTGTTATCTTGAGGGACAAGGTAATATGTAATATTGTCTTCTTCAAAATGTTCAACTGCATTGACGGGGGCAACGGTTGCAACAGAAATCTCTATACCGTCGGTTTTTTCGAGGCCGAGCAATGTCGGCTCCATCCATGTTCCGCTGATGGCTTTAACATTGAATTTGCGCTCTGCGGCTGCGATAGGTCTGTTGGTTATCCATAAAACTTTCATTTTATAAGCGGCCTCCTTTTAATGATGAAGTTATTATTAATTAACAGCTCATGAAAGTAAGGAACAAGAATAAACATATTCATTGAATAAATAACTATAGAGAAATAGTTTAAAATACCGGATACAATGTAAAAAATACTTACAGCGATAATAATTTTTTTACCTGCATAATCAGAATCTATAAATTGCTTGCGTATATAATTGAAAATTGAAACATAATAAACGAAAATCAAGCAACCGAATTTAGCAATATAATCTATCCAAATTGAGTGACCGCCGTTTTTAAACTTATTCGGTGTCAGCTCTCCAAGGAAGAAATTGTGTCCCATTGCACGGAAGCTTTCGATATAGTGCGTGAGTCTGCCCTGTGTGCTTGTTTAATTTTTTTCCAAGCCTGTGCTGTATTCATTGATAATTTCAGCAAATGAGGCATCCCTGAAGAAAATGTCATAAACATCCTGCAAGCGCTTTGTAACCTCTATGGGGAAAAAACTGTTTTTTAATATCCAGTTTAATCCCGTCGGCAAAAGAACCATGAAGAACAGGCAGAATATAACGGAAAAAAGAAGAATTTTTTTGATGTCTACGGTTTTTACGATTAAGATATAAAGTGTTATTA
>ENA-OUQG01001121-OUQG01001121.1-human-gut-metagenome-genome-assembly--contig:-NODE-1121-length-15042-cov-4.771602_pt1 | contig 15042 bp, 17 predicted proteins | sample MGYA00237943_ERZ548823 | MGnify/ENA primary metagenome ERZ548823 (study PRJEB26490, sample SAMN05194731) | human gut metagenome | biome: terrestrial biome; feature: human-associated habitat; material... | reverse complement strand
TCTCCAGCGTGTCGCCCAGCACCTCGGTATGGTCGAGGCCGATGTTGCAGATGACGGCGGCCTCCGGCGGCAGGATGACGTTCGTCGCGTCAAATTCGCCGCCCATGCCGACCTCGCACACGACCAGATCGCAGCCCTGGCGGGCGAAATATTCAAAGCCCAGCGCCGTGACCATCTCAAACTCCGTCGGCTGCTCGAAGATCGAGTCGGCCAGGGGCTTGATGTACTCCGTGATGCGGCAGATCTCCTCGTCGGAGATCTGCACGCCATCGATCTGGATGCGCTCGTTGAACCGGATGAGGAAGGGGCTGGTGTACAGGCCCGTCTTGTATCCGGCCTTTGTGAACATGCTGGCCAGCATCGCGCAGGTCGAACCCTTGCCGTTCGTGCCGGTCACGTGGATGAATTTCAGCTTCCGCTCGGGGTGGCCCATTTTGTCCAGAAGCGCGCTGATGCGCTCGAGACCGGGGACACTGCCCTTCCAGCAGACGGAATGGATATAATACAGCGCTTCGTCAAGCGTCATGATGGATCCCTTCTTTATGTTTCGGATTTCTTTTCGTATTTGACCGGCGGCCAGAGCTTAGCGGCGGTGAATACCTTGGATCTATACAGCAGCCATACCACTGCGACGTCGATCACGAACGTGACGCCGAGCTGGATCGACCGGGACGCGAGCTTCGTGAGGAAGAACGCCGTCTTCGCGTCGCCGCCGTAGACAAAGGCCAGCGCGAAGCTCTGCCACAGGATCGAGCCCAGCGTGATGGCGGGCAGGAACGCCAGCGCGATCGTCCAGACGGACGTCTTTTTGACGAGCATCGGCTGGAACAGACCGGCGGCCAGACCATAGAGGATGGGCGGCACGCAGAACATCGGGTTATACCCGTAGCCGGAGAACAGACACCCGACAAAATCGGCCACGAACCCGACCAGCGCGCCGGGCAGCGGGCCAAAGAGCATACCGGCCAGGAAGATCGGCACGGCTTCGAGCGAAAAACGGGTCGTCTCATTGGGCATCGGGATGATGAACCGGGCCAAAACGACGGATACGGCGGCCAGCAGCGCGCAGGACACCAGCGTCCGGACGTTCTGCAGACCATGGCGCGGCGCGGTCTGCGCAGCGGCGGTAGACATGTTTTTGGACATAAAAAAGCCTCCTATTGGTTCAATGGGAGGAGGTTCGTACAAAATAGACTTTCAAACAAGAAAGAAACTGCAGTACAATTTCAGTTTGCTATAGCGGATGCGAAATGACACCGCGGAGAAACTCCTTCGCCCGGCGGCAACCTCCCATCCAACCGGTACTTGACGCGTCATTTCTACTCATGCAACGTTCGGGTACGCATGCTCTCGGCGTTAAATTGACAGGCTCACATCTTCCTGTCCTTCGTTTTCGCTCCTTCGAGCCTATTGTATTGCCTAGCACAGGAAAAAGCAAGAGGGAATCAATATTTTTTTATTGATTCTTTTCGGAAGCGCAGGCTCGCCGTCCGCGTTGCATTTTTCGGCAGTTCCTGCTATACTTTTATCAGAAAAAAGGAGGCTGTCTGCATGAAGGAATTTTTCTGCCGCCTGTTCACGCCCTGGAGGGCCGGGGTGCAGTTCGACGCGCCGGAGGCGTTTTACGGGTTCCTGCTTGCCCGCAACAAACTGCTCGGGATCATCCGCAATCTCTGCTTCGGCGCGGCGCTGGTGCTGCTGATCGTCGGCTATGCCGTCTCTGACGGGACGAGCGGGTATTCGATCGCCGATATCGCCAACCAGCCGTTCTACCTGATCGCCGTGGGTGTGATGGTGATCGCGCTGCTGCTGTCGCTGGTCATGATCCAGAACGAAAAACAACTGCCGAGGGGGATGCGGCCGGAATGAAGCTGGAAAATCTGTCCGCGCTGTTTGAAAACGGCGCCTATACGCTCGTCCTGCAAAAAGACGGCGAGACCATCTATAAGGACTTCGGCCGCGGCGTCGGCCCGGCGCTGCGCGTCTACGATACGCAGCCGGAGCTGCTGCGGGGCGCGGAGGTCTGCGACACCATCGTCGGCAAGGCGGCCGCGGCCATCTACATCCTCGCCGGTGCGTCCGGCGTGTACGCCGAGACGATGAGCGCCGCCGCCGTGGATTTCCTGACGGCCAACGGCGTGGCCTGCGCCTGCCATACGAAGACCGAGAAGCTCCTCAACCGCCAGGGGACGGGCCTGTGCCCGTTTGAGCAGGCCGTGCTGGAGCTGCAGAAGCCCGAGGACTGCCTGCCCGTCATCCGCCAGACGCTCGCGCGGCTGATGGCCGGGAAAAAATAAGACGCAACCAGCCGCTCGTTTTCCTGTCTGTATCCATAGAAGAACTTATTTTATGAACACAGGAGGAAGAAACATGAAAAAGCTGCTTGTACTGGTGTTATCCCTTGCGCTGCTGCTGACGCTCGCTGCCTGCACGCCGGACTTCTGGCGGGAATCGACGTCGGCAAAGCCCGTCATCTATCTCTACCCGGAAGAAAAGCAGGACGAGACCTGCGACGCCAAGCCGGTCGCGTATCTGTACCCGCAGACGGAAACGGAGATAACGGTCCGGCTGGACTATGACGGGGAGCTGACGTGTACGTATCCGGCCTATACGGACGGCTGGACCGTCTCGGCCCGCCCGGACGGCACGCTGACGGACGAAGACGGCCAGACCTACCGGTATCTGTACTGGGAGGGCGTGACCGACCAGGTCTATGACTTCTCGTCCGGCTTCTGCGTGGCGGGAAGCGACACGGCGGCGTTTCTGGAGGACGCGCTGGAACAGCTCGGCCTCAGCCGCGCGGAGGCCAACGAGTTCATCATCTACTGGCTGCCGCGGATGCAGGAGAATGCCTATAACCTGATCGCCTTCCAGGACGAGGCCTATACCGAAAGCGCCCGGCTCACCATCACGCCGGAGCCCGACACGCTCATCCGCGTGTTCATGGCCTACCGCCCGCTGGAGAAAGCGGTAGAGATCGCACCGCAGACGCTCACCGCGCCGGAACGCACCGGCTTCACCGCCGTCGAATGGGGCGGCGCGGAATGTAAATAAGCAAAGCCCCCGTCTGCTGCCGCAGACGGGGGTTTTGCGATCAAAATTACGGTTTTTTCATCATCTGCTGCGCGCAGGCGAGCATCCAGAAAAGACTGCCCGCGTAGATCAGCAGCTCGGAGAGGCCTGCGCCTGCGAGGCTGATCGCGCCGAACAGCACGCCCGTGAGCGAGAAGAAGGCGAGGCGGCGGCGCGCGCCGCGGTCAAAGCTGAAGGCGCCGGCGTGGTAGCTGGCCAGCATGAACGAGATCATGGCGAACAGCGAGAAGCAGTAGTCGCCGATGGCGGGATTGATCTCCCAGTGGCGGAAGTCCCGGAAGAGCTTGGCGACATAGAACAAAACGGCGGAGACATAGAAGGCCGCGGACGGCTTCTGCCCCTTCTGCCGCAGCACGGCTGCCGCGCCGAGGCCGAAGCCCGCCAGAAGCCCGAGCAGGCTGATGAGCATCCGGAACACCGAGCCGCGGAAATCCAGCGCGCAGCCCGCGATCAGACCCGCCGCGCCGAGCAGGGAAAACGCCAGATCCTGCCGGCAGGGGCTGTAGACCTCGGCATACGCGGCGTGCTTTTCCAGACTCACCGCGGCCAGCGCGAAGACGAGCACCATCAGAACGCTGAAGGCGACGACCGGGACGCTGCTGCCGCCGGAAAGCTGCGCCGTGCGGAAAAAGTATCCGGCAATGGCGGCCAGGATCGCGGCGTACAGAACGCCGATCAGGCCGAGCTTTCGTTTCATAAGCAGTCCTCCCCGTGAGCAAGCATTATCATATAGTATAGCACACCCGGGACGCAAAAGACACCCGGGACGCGGGATTTTTTGCGAATTTTTCGCGCTGCGGTCGAATTTGGGCGGCGCGGGGCGAAAAAAGCAGAAAATATCTGCCCGATCGGCAGGAAAATTCGGATTTTCTCCTTGCTTTTTCCGGCAGCGGATGCTATAATACAGGCATCTTGATAGTATTTTACTTGAGAGTGGGGAATGTTTCCCCACTCTTTCTTGCTGGTAAGGGGGTTTTTTCTTGAAGGTTACCGAACAGGTGGCGCAGTTCGCCGAGCCTGTCGTGCAGGCGCACGGCTGTACGCTCTGGGACGTGGAATATGTCCGCGAGGGCGGAGAGTGGTTTCTGCGGCTGTACATCGACAAGGACGGCGGCGTGGATATCTCCGACTGCGAGGCCATTTCCCGCGCAGTCGATCCGATCCTGGACGAAAAGGACCCTGTGCCGGACAGCTACAACTTCGAGGTCTGCTCCGCGGGGCTCGAGCGGCAGCTGAAGCGGCCGTCGGATTTTGCGCAGTTTATGGGCTCGTCCGTCTCGGTCAAGCTGTTCAGGCCGGTCAGCGGGGCGAAGGAATTCGTCGGCACGCTCACCGGCTACGAAGACGGCGCGGTGACGATCGAGGCCGCAGGGGCCACACATACATTCCAGAAAAACGAGGTCGCGCAGGTGCGGCTTCACGTCGAGTTTTAAAGGGAGGAATTTCGAAAACATGAATGCCGAAATTTTTGCGGCGCTTGCGCAGCTGGAAAAAGAACGCGGGATCCCGCAGAGCTACATGATCGAGAAGATCACGCAGGCGCTCGTCGCCGCATACAAGAAGGACAAGGACGGCTATACCGACAACGTCTTTGTCGAGGTCAAGGACGACGATATGCACATGTACGTGCAGAAGGAAGTCGTCGACGACGTCATCACCCCCGCCACCGAGATCACGCTCGACGCGGCCCGCAAGATCAGCAAGACCGCGCAGCTGGGCGATCTGGTCAACGTCGACGTGCAGACGAAGGCCTTCGGCCGCATCGCGGCCCAGACGGCCAAGCAGGTCATCATCCAGGGCATCCGCGAGGCCGAGCGCGGCATGGTCTTCGACACGTTCTCGTCGAAGGAGCATGAGATCCTCACCGGTACGGTCCTGCGCATCGAGCCTGCGACCAACGACATGACCATCCGCATCGGCGGCGGCAACGACAAGACCGACGCCATGCTCTCCGCCTCCGAGCAGGTCCGCACGGAGTATTATCACGAGGGCGACCTCATCCGCGTCTACGTCGTGGAGGTCCGCCGGTCGACCAGAGGCCCGCAGGTCATCGTCTCCCGGACGCATCCGGGCCTGGTCAAGCGGCTCTTTGAGCTCGAGGTCCCGGAGATCGCTTCCGGCCTCGTGGAGATCAAGTCCATCGCCCGTGAGGCGGGCTCGCGCACGAAGATCGCGGTCTTCGCCTCGCAGGACGGCATCGATCCGGTCGGCGCGTGCGTCGGCACCCGCGGCGCGAGAGTCGGCGCGGTCGTCAACGAGCTGCACGGCGAGAAGATGGACATCATCGTCTGGTCGGAGGACCCGGCGAAGTTCGTCGCCTCCGCCCTGTCTCCGGCGGACGTCAAGTCCGTCACGGTGCTGCCCGGCAGCACGAAGGCCTGCCGCGTGATCGTCCCGGACGATCAGCTCTCGCTCGCCATCGGCAAGGAAGGCCAGAACGCCCGCCTCGCCGCCCGCCTGACCGGCTACAAGATCGACATCAAGCCCGCCTCGCAGGAGCATGAGCTGGAGCTGGAGGACGCAGCGGCTGCCGCCGAGGCGCAGGAAGCGCCGGCGGAAGACGCCGGGCTGCAGGCGTAAGCCTGTACGGAAGGAGGCGTCCGTATGCAGAAAAAAATTCCCATGCGCCAATGCGTCGGCTGCCGGGAAATGAAAGCGAAAAAAGAGCTGGTCCGTGTGGTCCGGAGCCCGGAGGGGGATATTTCCCTCGACTTCCGCGGCAAGGCGCCCGGCCGCGGCGCCTATCTCTGCCCGCAGACCGACTGCCTCAGAAAGGCGATCAAGTCCAAGGCGCTTGACCGCGGACTGAACTGCCAGATCCCGCAGGAGATCTATGATCTGCTGCTTGCAAGAATGGAGGCGGGGGACCATGACTGACGCACAGCAGAAGGCCCTGCGCCTGCTGGGTCTTGCCCGCAGGGCAAGACTGCTGCAGATCGGCGAAGAGCCGGTCGGCATCGCCTGCCGCAGCGGCAAGGCGAAGCTCCTGCTGGTCGCAAAGGACGCCGGCGACCATACCTTCCGCCGGGCCAGATCCTTTGTTTCGGGCAGCAAGTGCCCGTATGTATGTGTGCCGTACACGAAAGACGAGCTCGGCGACGGCCTGGGCTGCAACGCCTGCGCGCTGTGCGCGTTTACCGAGCCTGCGTTTGCAAAATCGTTTCTTGAGGCACTGGGCGACGAGACCCACGCGGACATCCTCGCCCAGCTGACCGTGCAGACGCAGCGGGTCCAGAAGCGCCGGCAGGAGGCGCAGGCACACAGGAAGAACGTAAAAATGGGGAAGAAATAACTGGAGGTGGCTGTATTGAGCATTGAAGTGAAACAGAAGATCAAGGAAGTCGCAGACGATTTTGCGATGCCGGCGAAGAAGCTCATCGAGATCGTCGGGAAATTCTACGAAAAACCGAAAAGCAGCTCCCAGAATTTGACGGAAGACCAGCTGAACGTGATCTTTGACTACATCACGCAGCAGAACCAGATCGATTCGATCGAGCAGGTCTTTGCCGCTGCCGCGGCAAAGAAGGAAGCTCCGGCGCCCGCGCCGGCTCCCGCACCCGCTGCGCCCGCCGCACCGGCCGCGCAGAATAAGCCCGCCGCGCCCGCGCAGAGCAATCAGCCGCGTCCGCAGCAGCAGCAGAATCAGCAGCCGCGCCCGCAGCAGAACAATGTCCAGCGCCCGGCGCAGCCGCAGAACAATCAGAACAACCAGAACGCGCAGCGTCCGCAGCAGCCGAACGCCCAGCAGCAGCCCAAGCAGCCGCAGCCGGAGCGCAAGCGCGAGCGCCGCGTCATCGACACCAGCGCCGTCACCGTCAACGCCGACCGCTATGACGACCGCGTCGATTCGCTGGTCTCCGACCGCGTGCAGAATTACCAGAGCGGCAAGCAGAAGATCGGCAACAAGAACAAAAAGCAGCAGCAGGCCAAGCGCTTCGGCACCAAGTCCCGCTCCGAGGAGCAGGAGAAGATGCGCAGACTCCAGCTCGAGATCGCCAAGAAGGCGCAGCTGGTCGTCAAGATCCCCGACGAGATCACCGTCGGCGAGCTGGCCTCCCGCATGAAGAAGACGGCGGCCGAGGTCATCAAGTGCCTGCTCAAAAACGGCGTCATGGCCACGGTCAACCAGACCATCGACTTTGACACGGCGGAATTCGTCGCCACCGAGCTTGGCTGCAAGGTCGAGCACGAGGTCATTGTCACCATCGAGGAGCGTCTGTTCGACGATCATCAGGATACCGCCGACGAGCTCGTCACCCGTCCGCCGGTCGTGGTCGTCATGGGCCACGTCGACCACGGCAAGACGTCGCTGCTCGACTATATCCGCCACGCGAAGGTCGCGGCCGGCGAGGCCGGCGGCATCACGCAGCACATCGGCGCTTACACCGTCGAGATCAACGGCCAGCCCATCACCTTCCTCGACACCCCGGGCCACGCGGCCTTCACCGAGATGCGTGCGCGCGGCGCGATGTGCACCGATATCGCCATTCTCGTCGTCGCCGCGGACGACGGCATCATGCCGCAGACCATCGAGGCCATCAACCACGCCAAGGCGGCCAAGATCCCCATCATCGTGGCCGTCAACAAGATGGATAAGCACGGCGCGAACCCCGACCGCATCCTGACCCAGCTGACCGAGCACGGTCTGACCCCGGCCGAGTGGGGCGGCGAGACGGAAGTCTGCAAGATCTCCGCGAAGACCGGCATGGGCATCGACGAGCTGCTCGAGACCGTCATCCTGACGGCCGAGATGGAGGAGCTCAAGGCCAACCCGAACCGCGCGGGCAAGGGCTGCGTCCTCGAAGCGCGGCTCGACAAGAACCGCGGCCCGATCGCAACGCTGCTCGTCCAGAACGGCACGCTGCGGCAGTCTGACCTCATCATCGCGGGCACGGCCGTCGGCCGCGTGCGCGTCATGACGAACGACAAGGGCGCGCAGGTCAAGGAAGCGGGCCCGTCCGTCCCGGTCGAGATCACCGGCCTTGCCGAGGTTCCGTCACCCGGCGACGAATTCAGCGTCGTCTCCGACGAACGCATGGCGCGCCAGCTCGTCGAGCAGCGCAAGCAGAAGATCAAGGACGACGCCAACAAGCTCAACCAGAAGGTCACGCTCGAGAGCCTGTTCTCCAAGCTGCAGGAGGGCGAGATGAAGGAGCTGAACCTCATCGTCAAGGCAGACGTGCAGGGCTCGGCGGAAGCCGTCAAGGCCTCGCTCGAAAAGCTGTCGAACGAAGAGGTCCGTGTGCGCGTCATCCATGCGGGCGTCGGCGCGATCAACGAGTCCGATATCCTGCTGGCGTCGACATCCAACGCCATCGTCATCGGCTTCAACGTCCGCCCGAACGAGCTGGCGCAGGCCGCCGCGAAGCGCGACAAGGTCGATATGCGGATGTACCGCGTCATCTACGACGCCATCAACGAGATCACCGACGCCATGAAGGGCATGCTCGCGCCCAAGTTCCGTGAGGCCATCATCGGCCACGCCGAGGTCCGCCAGACCTACAAGGTCTCCGCCATCGGCACGATCGCGGGCTGCTACGTCAAGGACGGCAAGATCACGCGCGACGCGTCTGTGCGCGTGCTGCGCGACAATATCGTCATCCATGAGGGCAAGCTCGGCTCCCTGCAGCGCTTCAAGGACGCGGTCAAGGAGGTCGCCGCCGGCTACGAATGCGGCATGTCGATCGAGAAGTTCAACGACATCAAGGAAGGCGACATTTTCGAGTGCTTCGTCATGGAGCAGATCAAGGAGTAACAATGGCATGGTCAGCGCCGCAGGGCGCTGACCTGCCCGGTTTTTGTAAGGAGGGCCTATGGCTTCCAATCGAATCGGCCGGATCAATGAGGAGATCCAGCGGGAGCTGGCGGAGCTGATCCGCTCGCTCAAGGACCCGCGGGTGCAGACCATGATCTCCATCACGCGCGTGGATACCACGCCGGATCTGCGCTACAGTAAAATCTATGTCAGCGTGCTCGAGGAGGCAAGGTCGCAGGATGCGATCCGCGGGCTGAAGTCTGCGGGCGGCTGGCTGCGGCGCGAGCTCGGCAGCCGGCTGCAGCTGCGCTACACGCCGGAGCTCGTCTTCACGCTCGACGATTCGCTCAAATACGGCGCGCACATGTTCGACCTGCTCGAGAAGCTCGAGCGGCAGGAGGCTGCGCGGGAGGCGGAAAAGGCCGATGACAAGGGCTGAATTCTGCGCGTTTGTGCGCGAGCATGACAACTTCGTCATCCTGACCCACCGCCGCCCGGACGGCGATACCATCGGCTGCGCGAGCGCCCTGTGTCTGGGCCTGCGGCAGCTGGGGAAGTCGGCGGCCGTGCTGCGAAACGAGCAGTTCACGCCGCGCTTCGCGGCCCTGCTCGAGGGGTTGGTATGTGAGGACGCGCCTGCGGACGCGTGCGTCATCTCCACGGATATCGCGTCGGAGGGGCTTTTGTCCTTTGATGCGGTCCGGCTGGGGCTGACGCCGGTGTGCGCGGTCGACCATCACGGCAGCAATTCGCTGGCCTGCCCGAAGCTCGTGGAGGCCGACAAGGCCGCCTGCGGCGAGATCGTCCACGCGCTCTTGACGGAGCTCGGCGTGACGGTCACGAAGCGGATCGCCGAGTGTTTGTACACGGCGATCTCCACCGACACGGGCTGCTTCAAATTTTCCAACACCAGCGCCAACACCCACCGCACCGCGGCGGCGCTCATCGACGCCGGGGCGGATGTGTACCCCATCAACAAGGTGTTTTTTGACACGAAGAGCTTCGCCCGGCTCCGGCTGGAGGCGAAGCTGACCGACACGATGGAGTTTTACGCGGGCGGAGAGGTCGGCGTCTGCACGATGCCCAAAAAGCTGCTGGCGGCCTTTACCGTCACGGAGGACGATCTTGACTCGATCTCCGGCTTTGCCCGCAGCATCGAGGGCGTGAAGATCGGCGTCATGATCCGCGAGGTCGAGGACGGGCTGGGCAAGATCAGCCTTCGGACCGAAGCGCCGTATGACGCGTCGGCCATCTGCCAGCGCCTGGGCGGCGGCGGCCATGCCGCGGCGGCCGGGGCCAGCGTCCTGGGCGGCATCGCGGGGGCGAAGGCGGCGATTTTGCGCGCGCTCGCGGAAAGCGGCGTCAGACTGTAAAAAGGAGACCCTATGGCAAACGGCATCCTTGTGATCGACAAGAGCGCCGGCTGGACGAGCCAGGACGTGGCGGCCAAGCTGCGCGGCGTGTTTCATGAACGCCGCGTCGGCCATGGCGGCACGCTCGACCCGATGGCCACCGGCGTGCTTCCTGTTTTTATCGGCCGCGCCACCCGCGCGGCTGAATTTCTCGAGTCCGCGGAAAAGGAATACGTCGCGGGGCTGCGCCTCGGCGTCGTGACCGACACGCAGGACACGAGCGGGACCGTGCTGGAGACGAATCCCGTCTGCGTCACCCGTGCGCAGCTGGAGGCCGCTCTGCGGCAGTTCCTCGGCCCCATCGAGCAGATCCCGCCCATGTACTCCGCCATCAAGATAAACGGCCAGAAGCTCTATGAGCTGGCCCGCAGAGGGCAGGAGGTCGCGCGCAGGCCGAGAAGCATCACCATCCATGCGCTGGAGCTGCTGGAGGGCGAGGGCGCGGACTGGACGATCCGCGTGCGCTGCTCGAAGGGCACGTATGTGCGCACGCTCTGCCACGATCTGGGCCGCGCGCTTGGCTGCGGCGGCTGCATGTCGTCGCTGCGCCGGACGCGGGCGGGGAGCTTTACGCTCGCGCAGGCCGTGACGATGCAGCAGGTGCTGGACTTTGCTGCCGGGCAGGACCCGCAGCAGCTGCTCATGCCCGTCGACGCGGTCTTCGCGGCACATCCGCCCCTCATCGTCACGCTGGGGCAGGCCGCAAAGCTCAAAAACGGCGCGCAGGTCAAGGACTGGCAGTTCCAGCCCGGGACGTACCGCGTCTATGCCGAGGACGGCGAATTTCTGCTGCTCGGCCGCGTGGAGGGCGGCGTTCTCACCACCATCAAGAGCTTTTTCGAGGTGAACACACTTGGTACATGACTGCGTTCTGGCGCTGGGCTTTTTTGACGGCATCCACCTGGGCCACGCCGCGCTTCTCGACCGGACGCGGCAGCGCGCGCAGGCGCTGGGGCTGACCCCGGCCGCGCTGAGCTTCGATACGCACCCGGACACGCTTGTGTTCGGCACGGCCGTGCCGCTGCTCAACACCATGGCGGAGCGGGAGCTGCTCATGCGCAGGCTCTGCGGCATGGAGCGGGTGATCTTCGCCCACTTTGACGAGGCGATGATGCACATGCCGTGGCAGGTCTTTGTGGAGGATTATCTGGTCCGGCAGCTGCATGCGAAGCATGTGGTCTGCGGTCACGATTTTCACTTCGGCGACCGCGGGCAGGGCGACCCGGCGCGGCTGCAGGAGAAGTGCCGGGAACTCGGCATCGGCTGCGACGTCATCCCGGAGATCCGCGTTGACGGCAGTGCCGTCAGCTCCACCCGCATCCGCCGGCTGCTGCAGACCGGCCGCTGCGAAGAGGCTGTCCGTCTGCTCGGCCACGGGCAGCTCGTCACCGGCCGCGTCACGCGCGGCGCGGGCAGGGGCGCAGGTCTCGGCTTCCCGACGGCGAACGTGCCGTTCGCGCCGGGCGTGCTGGTCCCGGCCTTCGGCGTCTACCGCGCGGAGGCGGAGGTGGACGGCGTGCGCTATCCCGCCTGCGTCAACATCGGCGTCCATCCGACGGTCGGCGCGCTTCCGGCGCCGCTGCTGGAGGCCAATCTGATCGGCTTTGCCGGAGATCTCTATGGAAAGGAGCTTGCCGTCTGGCTGCAGGCCCATCTGCGCGGGGAGATGCGGTTTGAAAGCGCCGCGGCGCTTCGCGCCCGCGTGCTGTATGACCGGCAGCTGGTCGCAGACTATTATCAGAAATGAAATTGGAACGGATCGGCGCGCAGCATCCGCTGTTTGACGCGTCGTTTTCCCTGTATGAGAGCAGCTTCCCGCCCAACGAGCGGCGCACGCGGGCAGATCACCTGCTGGCGCTGCAGGACACGGATTTTCTGCCGCTCGGCGCGGTGGAGGACGGAAGGCTGCTGGCGGACGTGTTCGTCTGGCAGACGGAGGACTTTGTCTATCTGGAGCATTTTGCCGTGCAGCCGTCGCTGCGCGGGCAGGGGACCGGCAGCCGGATCCTCCGGGAGCTGCTGCAGGGGAAGAAGCCTTTCATCCTCGAGATCGAGCCGCCGGAGGACGCGCTCACCTGCCGCCGCAAGGCCTTTTACGAGCGCAATGGGCTGCAGGCGCAGCCGTATGACCATGTCCAGCTGCCGTTTCAGGGCGGCGGACCGATCGTCCCGCTGGTCATCATGGCCGACCGGGCGATCTCCCCGGCGCAGTGCCGGACTTTCCAGCGGTATCTGCTGGACCGGGTCGTTAAATACACGCAATACGGGAAATAAAAAAGGACATGCTGCCATGCAGCATGTCCTTTTTGGAGCTTTTTCAGAATTCGCAGATGCGCGTCAGCAGGACGAGGCACTGCTCGAGCGTCATTTCCTTTTTGGGCTCGAAGCCCTTCGAGGTGCCGTTCATCAGCTCGTACTGCGTCATCATGGCGACGGCCTCGCGCGCCCAGTCGGAGATCGCGGCGCTGTCCGGGTAGCGGCTGAGCGTGGAGTAATCGGCGTCGAAGACGGTGCTCGACTGCCGCAGCAGGCGGAGCAGGACCGTCGCGGCCATCTGCCGCGTGACCTTGGAGGTCTGGTCAAAGCTGCCGTCGGCATTCGGCTGCATGACGCCGAGCTGCTGCACGACGGCGATCGGGTCGCTCACATCCTCCACCAGACCGAGCGTGCGGGCCGTGTTGGCGGCCAGACGCGCAAGTGTCCGGCGGGTGATGGGGGACTGGTAGCTGCCGTCGGAAAGCATGGTGATGCCGTAGATCTCGGCGCGGGTGATGGTGTCGGCGGCCCAGGCCGAGGGCGTGCCGGTGATGCTCGAGACGCCGCTGCCCCACGCGGTGAGGCCGGCGGAGGCGCTGACAGGCGTGACGGACGGGGCGTCGGAGACCGGCGTATTGGCGAGGCCCTCTTCAGCGGCGGCTGCGCGGCCGGAGGCGGACATCATGGTATAGAATGTGTAGCAGCCGCCGTCATAGGGGATGACGCGGTTCACGCCCGCCTTGCCGTCCCAGATCCAGTTCTGCTCGAAGAGGGTGACGGTGCCGCCGGCTTCGTCGACGGATTTGACGATGGCGTAGTGGTTGCCGTAGCGCTCGCGCGCCTCGGCGGAGGCGTAGGCAATGTCGCCGGGCTGCGGCGCGTATGTAACCTCAAACCAGCAGCCCGAGGGGCTGGTGACGGTCAGGCTGCCGTTGTCCGTGTACATGCTGACGCCGTAGACGGCGGAATAGAAGCGCTCGATCAGCTCGTTGCAGAACAGCGTCCGGCCGGTCTCATTATACAGGGCGTCCACGCCGCAGAAGGTGTCGGCGACGAAATTCTCGCCCTCGATCACGACGTAGTCGGAACGGATGGTCGCCTCGGCGGCCAGGGCCGGAGCGGCCAGAAGCGCCAGGCAGAGCAGCGCGGCGGATAGGCGGCGGAAAATTTTCTGCATGCTGCAGACTTCCTTTCGTATCGGTTCAGAATGTGTAAATTGTAACAGATTGTAACCATCAAGTCAACCATTTTTTTGCGTGGGGTGGAAAATAAGGTGTAAATTGTGATATAGTATAGCATAAATTATGTATTCCGGAGGAGATCCGCTTGGAAGATCTGTTTCATCTGACGATGTCCCCGCGCGAGATCAACCAGATCAGCGTGCTGGGACTGGCGCACTGCGGCGACGCGGTGTTTGAGCTGCTGGTGCGAAGCTTTCTGTGCACGGCGGGGAAGGAAGCCATCGGAAATCTGCACCGCGCGACGGTGGAGCGGGTCTGCGCGCCCGCGCAGGCCCGGCGGGCCGACCGGATGCTCCCGCTTCTGAGCGAGCAGGAGCTGACCTACTACAAGCGCGGCCGCAACGCGCACGTCCACCAGATCCCCAAAAACGCCACGCGCGAGCAGTATGCCAAGGCCACGGGCCTGGAATGCCTGTTTGGCGCCCTGTATCTGGCGGGCCGGGTGGAGCGGCTGAACGAACTGTTTTTTGCAACGATGGAGGAACCTCATGCCCTTTGATGCTTTATTTCTGACGGCGGTCCGCCGCGAGCTGGAGGGCAGCCTGACCGGCTGCCGCGTGGACAAGGTCCAGCAGCCGCAGCGCGACACGCTGATCCTGTCCATGCGCGGCGCGGCCGGCGGCGGAAAACTGCTGCTCACGGCCTCGCCCAATCATCCGCGCATCCATCTGACGAATGAACCGGCGGAAAACCCGGCGCAGCCGCCGATGTTCTGCATGCTGCTGCGCAAGCATCTGACGGGCGGGCGGCTGGTCGGGATGCAGCAGCCGGAGATGGAGCGGCTGCTGGACCTCACCTTCGACTGCACCGACGAGATGGGAAGCCCCACGCAAAAGCACCTCATCCTCGAGATCATGGGCCGCAACTCGAACCTCATCCTGACTGCGGAGGACGGGCGGATTTTGGACTGCCTGCGCCGGGTCGACTTTGAGATGAGCGAGCAGCGGCAGGTCCTGCCGGGGCTTTATTACCATCTGCCGCCCACGCAGGGCAAGCGCGACCCGTTTGCCGTCACGGGAGAGGAGTTGGCCGCGCTTTTGTCTGCACAGACCGCGCCGAAGCGTCTTGACGGCCGGCTGCTGGATACCTTCGGCGGCCTCTCGCCGCTTGTGTGCCGGGAGCTTGCGTTCCGCCTGACGGGCGATCTGGATACCGACCTGTCCGCGCTTTCGGCAGAAGAAAAAACAGCGCTGGCAGCGCGTCTGCTTGCCGCCTTCGCGCAGCTTCAGACCATGCCGCCGCAGCCCATGCTCCTGTATCGCGACGAGCGCCCGTGGGACTTTAC
>ENA-OUQG01001112-OUQG01001112.1-human-gut-metagenome-genome-assembly--contig:-NODE-1112-length-15112-cov-4.285117_pt1 | contig 15112 bp, 7 predicted proteins | sample MGYA00237943_ERZ548823 | MGnify/ENA primary metagenome ERZ548823 (study PRJEB26490, sample SAMN05194731) | human gut metagenome | biome: terrestrial biome; feature: human-associated habitat; material... | reverse complement strand
AGATCAGATTTCCAGAGAGCTGGGAGCTCCGGTTGATCAGATTCAGGAAATCATCCGCAAGCTTATGAAGTGATTTCGGGAAAGGCTTATTCGACAAAGCCTTTCCGTGTTATTGACAGGTTTTTTACGTTCAAGCGTCGTAAAACCACAGCAAGGCAGGCGGAGCGGCGTGAATATTGCAGCAAGGCACCCCGGGCGGAGCAGGTTCAGTTTTCCTCGCAGGGAATGTCCTCTGGCATGCCAAGTGCGAGGAGGCGGCTGTAATTTTTATAGTACAGATAGAAGCCGCCGATGTTGTGCTGTACGTCGTCGATCCGCACGCGGAAGCCATCGTGCCGCACCATGAAGGAGCCCAGAATTTTGTCCGGGCAGCGCATGTACATGGCGTACTCCGGGAAGAAAAAGCCGTTCAGCATCCGGTCCGCCCGCACGCGAATCGTGCGCAGGAAGTACGGCAGATCGAATTCCTTCAGATAAGGAAGGCCGGGATTCTCCGCCAGGATTCTTTCGTACGTTTCAAAGGTGACCATCAAAAGCTCCAGAAAGGTGTGGTAGGTGGTCTCCCGTTTATAAAGAAAATCAAGATTCACCCGGGCATTCCGGAGGGCGAAGGTATCGTAATCGTCCCGATGGATGTACCGGGTGATTTCGTTCATGGCGTACGCGACCCAGTGATCGCGGTAACGCGTATAGTCGGCCGCCAGGAAGTGGTCCACTGCTTTTTCGGCGTAAAATAACCATTTTTCCTCTTTGGTCAGCCGGTACAGCCTGCAGAGCGCATAGGCAGCCTCTCCGTCGTAGTACACCGTGCGATAGCGCTCCTTCAGGGAAAAGTCCATGTTCAGAACATGTGAAAATTCGCCGGTTTCCGGATTCAGCAGGGAGAAAATTCCGTTTCCGAGAGCGCAGGCAATTTCGGTATAGCGGCGTCGCAAAGCTTCCTGCTCCGGGAGCGCTTCCCTTGCGTGCAGAATCTCCGCATGCGGAGCCTCTGCGAGAGACTCCCCGGAGCACAGAATTTCAGGATGAGACTCCCCGGAGCACAAAATTTCAGAACAAGGCTCCCCGGAACGCAGAATTGCAGGACGAGGTTCCTCGGAGCACAGATCCAGGTACTCTGTGATGGCGAGGATCAGGACGCCCCCTCCGCCGAGCTTGATTTCGTTTTTCAACGGTTCGGAAAGATAGGCGGTATCCGGATCCCTGTAAACCAGGGCGTGAGAGAGCAGGTAATCAATGGAACGCGCGGCGAGAGAGAGGACCGAAGCTTTTTGGGTTATGCGGTACTGACACAGAAGGCTCCAGATTGTGCTCGCGTGGCGCATGCAGTTGTAGCCGGGGATCACGCGGTCAAAACGCGGGTAGTACCCATACCGGAAGGAGCCGTCCTGCTGCACTTGTTTTTCCAGAAAGGAAGCGGCAGCGGTGACGAAGCTTCGTGCGGCAGCGGCATCAAGATTTTGAATTTCGCGGCGCCCGCGGGAGAGACCGTCGGGAATGAGAGGGATGACACATCCTGTTGCAGGGGCAGAATCGGCATCCGTACTGGCGGCAGAATCGGCGTCAGTCGCGGCAGCGGCATTGGCGGCAGAATCGGTATCCGTCGTGGCGGCATCTGTACTGGCGGCAGAATCGGCATCGTAGAAAAATCCTGCGGTCTGAAACAGAAGGAAGAACTCCGGGAGCTTTGGAAGAGCCGGCCGTCCTGCTTTCTTCAGATAGCGATTGAGATCCGCCAGAGAGATGCTGCCGCTTGCATAATCCAGTATTTTTGCACCGTTTAATTCTTCCTCAAGAAGCGCTGTCCGGAAGCTCCGGTTAAGAGAAAGCCCGAAGCGGAAAAATTCGTTCCAACCGGGTTCCTTGATCATGTATGCGAGCGTTTTTGCATCCGTGGGGGCATATTCCGTCACGACGTCCGCCTTCAGCCAGCGGAACCGCTGACGCTTCTTCTGAATGAGTGTCCAGGCCTTCTGCTGCGCATCGGCAAACGCCTCCGCGATATCCGCGCCGCTCCCATGGACGACGTCCGCCCGCGCACTTCCGTCACTGACGGAAAGAAAAACAAGAAAGCCATTCTCCGGGACATAGACGCCGGAAGTCTGCATGGCCGGCAAAAGCTCCCGGCAGGCGCCGCGAAAGGATGCCTGCGAGGATGCTTGCGAGAAAGAGGAGGACGAAAACGATGCAGATAAGGAAAATTCTCTCATTGCTATAGCCACCCTGAAGAAAATAATTGGAAAATATGAGATGTTATCAAAAATCTAATGGAATTTATGATTGCTGATTTTTATAATGATAGCTGTAATAAATGAACAACTCTAATATTAGCCGAGGCTTGCCGTATGTGCAAATGGCATGAATATGTTTCGGTATAACAGGTTGTGTATCCGTTGGCTTTGGAGATTGTACGATGGGAGGCATTGCATGAGACGTCGTGAAGAAAACAATCAGGATAACAGAGAAAACACCGGGAAAATGTCCAGACTTGCGAAAAGCGTCATGGCAGCAGGACTTGCCGTCGGCGGAGCCACTGCGTTTGGCGATATGAGCGTATTTGCTGCGGAGAACGGGGATGAGAGCCAGTCTGCCGGTATGGAAACAGGCGGCAGTACATCTGTAGAGCAGCATGAAACAGTCATCCAGGTGGAACAGAACAGTGATCCTGCCCCGGAGCCGTCCGGAAACGATGGAGGCAGCGCGAACAGCGATCCGGCACCGGCGCCTGCTCCTGCAGCGAATTCCACTGAGAGTGCGCCTTCTGCTCCGAGTGCAGAGTCTGCGGCGCCTGCTCCTGCAGCGGTTTCCGCTGAAAGTGCGCCTTTTGCTCTGAGTGCAGAGACTGCGATGCCTGCCACTGCAGTGAATACGGCTGTGGGTGCGTCTTCTGTATCCAACGGAGAGGGTGCGACATCTGCAACCAATAGCGCTGTGCAGCCAGAAGGTGGAGAGGGAGCTGCTCCGGCTGCAATGAACACGGCAACTCCGGAAATGTCTGCTGCTGGTACGGAAAACGCAGCGTCTGGAGCACCTGTGACTTCGGAAAGTGGGGAGAGCGCTGTAGTTACGGCATCTGGCTCACAAGAAAACCTTGCTCCTGAGCAGGTGGCAAAAGAAGCTCTGGATACCACAAAGCCCGGCACCATGCAGAAAAAACCAACTGTGTCCACGGACACTTCAGATGGTAAGACCGAAAAGACTACCGTTACCACAGAATATGAAAAGAAGGTCGATGATGGTACATCGACTTCTACAATTGTGGAAGAGACTACGACCAAAGTGGTGGATCCCTCAACACTTACAAAAGATCCTTCCAGCATAACGACAAGGCAGGAAGGAAATACCATTATTACGGAAGGATCATATAAGGAAGCCGTTACCAAAAAGGATACGACAACCACAACAACCATCGAAACTACCGATGAGAAGGTCAGAGATGAGATCATCAAGCAGGTAGAAGAAGAAAAGAAGGACCTGCACGATAAAGGTGAAACCAATAAGACTGCTGAGGTCAAGGAAGAAAAGACCACTTATGACCTTCTGGATAAAGATGGAAAGCTTGTTGGTGATGTAACGAAGTACGTGGGAGACCTGAAGCTGATTGATGGACAGCAGTTTGAAATTGAGACAAAAGACGGAAAGACATCGATCAAGTATAAGGATAAAGATGGGAATACGCAGGAAATTGAAAAGGCTGATAAGGAAGAACTTTATAATGCTATCCTTAATGCCGCAATAAAGTCCGATGTGGCAATGAAATATACAGTTACGGGAGGGGATGGAACGGAAGAAACGCTGACTGATCTGAGTGCGGCGCAGGCAGGGAAACTTCTCAGTGTAGATCATTTCACAGTCAAGATAGATAAAAACGGAACCAAGACGGTTGAAGGTCTCGATGCGTCTGGAATCGTTGTTATGACGGATGCAGAACTTGGCGCAGCGGGAGTAAAGGAGAAGGTAGCTGCGGTCGCGAAGCTGACAGATTCAAAAGTTAATTGCCAGTTGGTTTATAATGACAATTCCTACAATATTTCCAGCAGTCTGGCAGAGGCATTTACCTCAGGGCAGGAGTTTTGTGTTGACTTTAATGCTGCCGATTTAACAACAAAGTATTTCTATTATGATGGAACGAACAAGGTATATATTACGCAGAAAAGTAACGCGGCGTTGTTTTCGGCAATTTCGAGTATGATTCAAGATGCTTCGATCAGCCCTTCTTATTCCATTGATGGGACAAGCATTGTCATTGATTCTGAGACAGCTAAGCTGATCAATAACATGGATAATATGACCTTTGCTGTGGTTAAGGATCAGTCGGGAGTATACACTGTTAAGTACAAGAGTAAAGATGACAATAATGCGGGCTGGACAGTTTTAGATAAGACAGAAGAAACGGAGAAGCTGTGGGAATCATTTAAGAATGCGTTCGATAATTCTGATCATCAGACGATTGGGACAGCAGGGGTACTGATTAAAGAGGGAAAAACAGAATTATTAGAGGAGTATAAAGATGCTCCCCAGGGAACTACAGCTTATAAGTCATTGGTTTATGGCGCTGATGGAGTGACGGTTACTGGTGAAAGAAATGTATTAGTAATTAAACAGGGTGACTATGTAAAAATTACAGAAAAAATATGGTATTACAGTACAGATAATGTTATCAGGGTTAGTTATGGGGCGGACGAAAACCTGGCAGCTTTACGTTCTTTGCTTGGTGAATTTGGTGTTGTTGCTCAGAAGATGCAAACAGATGAATCGGAAACCAATTTCAGGATAGGGACGCTGATCGGTGCTACAAATCAGATCGGACAGACTCAAAAAGAACTGTATGCAGGTTCTTCTCCAAATGTAGGGAAAAAACTTGTCATTGAAAACTTTGATGATTCTTGTGATGGGCTGTTGTTTCATGTGAAGTCTGGAACAATTACAGATACAATCATTCTTCAGAACAGCACCATTAAGTATCTTGGCAAGCATTTGGGGGATAAAGACATCAATGAATATGAGGTTATTAGTACCTCAGGGAAAACGATCAAGGTATCATTCAAATTTGATGATACCGGAAAAGAGCATCATATCGAAATAAAACCTGACGCATATTCTCTGGTCGAGGAGACTCGCGAAACGGCAAAGGAATTGGCTGACAAGATCGCAGAATCCAAGAGCTATGGAATTACTAAAACGTACTATTCTACAGGTGATCAGGGCTTGTTTATTGATGTACGCAATGCAACCAATACTGAACCTGTTCAGCAAGTACAGAATCATATGATTGTGGCAAACTCGAATACTGCGTTACCTGCTGACCCGTACGCGTATGGTGTGGTGTATGTTGATGCGCAGGTTGATGGGGATGGTAATATTGTTTTTCTTGATGATAATGGTGTCAGTCATGTAATGGGGGACAGGAACATACGATTTGTTACTACCGGGCAACAAATTGTTGTTATTAACGTGGATACCAAGGGACGTGACAATGTAAAACTCTGTAACTATGTGCTTGATGGAACACTCTCTGATAATTTTGATGGAACTGTTGCCTCGCAGCGAATTGTCTTTAATTTTAATGACTATGATGGAGTGATACAAAATAAAGGTCATATGTCCGGTTTTGTCATTGCACCAAATGCCAGATATGAGATTAATGAAAGAGTGCATGGAGGACAAACAATTTGTAATGAATTGTGGCTCCATGGAGGAATCGAATTCCATAATTCTGGTTATTATGATGCCAGTAAGTCTTATTCAGCGAGTCAAAGACCGTCCGGAAGTTATAGTGAACAGGCACAGTTTGATGTAAAAAAGAATGAGGTTAAACTGGAGCTTCGCTATGATGTCGAAAGAAAAGGCAATGCTGACATAACGAGTAAGTTTGAGCAAAATGGAAGGGTTGAGATAAGTTATAAGTGCAACGAAGAAGGTGGTGCTGATTTAACCAGCACTTCTTATCAGAGCGGCATGGCTACATTGAGGAGTAGATTTACACAGAATGGAACAGTGGAACTTCGTAGTTGCTATGAGGAAAATGGATCTGCTCAGATAGACAGTGTGTATATTCAATCTGGAGAAGCACTATTATCAAAGAACTTTGAACAAACTGGCCAGGCTGCCCTTAATGCCAAGGGGAATTTGACTCTTGACAAGAAATTCCGCCTTGTCGTCGAGCGCACGGAGCATGAGGAAGACCCGGGCCACTGGGAAGAGCGTGAGACCGAGGGCGACACGGATACGGACACAGACACGGACACAGATACGGACACCGACACGGACACGGACACAGATACCGACACGGACACGGACACAGATACGGACACCGACACGGACACCGATACGGATACTGACACGGACACCGATACTGACACAGATACCGATACGGATCAGGAGGTACTTGGTGCAAGACGGGATCGTGATGCAGGCCGGGTACTTGGTGCTTCGAGAGGCAGAAATGTTCGCACCGGAGATGAGTCCGGAATGGCGGGCTCTGCATTGGCCACATTGTCAAGCGGAGGACTGCTCGGAGTATGGGCGAAGATTCGCAGCCGTCGCAATCGCAGGAACAAGAAGTAAGCAGTAAGAAAACAGTAAGAAATGTACGTATGATACGTATGATACACGCATGATCTGTCAGTAAAACGGATCGGTTCAACACCTGCATGTGATATGATGGACATGCAGGTGTTGTTGTATTCGGAGGCTTGGCGAGAGTCAGGAAATGGAACACAGGGAAGCAGGAGAAAGGGACCGGATGCCATTGCGGCATCGGGCAGAGAATATACTTGCGGGCAGAATGGCGTTTTCTCTGATGATCGTTGCTTTTTATCTTCTGGGAAGAAATCTTCAGATTCCGTGGACGATACGCAGTGACGAAGCCATGAATGGAATTCAGGGTCTGAGTCTTGAAATTCTTGGGAACAGCAGGAGCAGGACTTCGCTGTTTTCTCTCGGGTTGATGCCTTGGGTGACCTCGATGATTATTGTGCAGGTGTTCCAGAAGCTTTCACGGGACCGGCATGAGAAGAAGTCACCGACAAAAGCAAACCGTATCATGCTGATCCTGACGATGGTGATTGCGGTACTCCAGGCTGGAATCAATGCAGCTGAGATGGAGTATAAGTCCTTCCCGGGAATCAGCCGCACAGTACTGCTGGTTTTGACGGCAGTGGTTCTGATCGCAGGTTCCTTCGCGATTAAGTGGCTGTCAAACCGGAATACAGAGTGGGGTGTTGGAGGACAAGGACTTCTGATCGCAATCAATACGCTTGGCAGCTTTGGCAGGACAGGAGCAGCTTTTCGGAATGAGGTTTTTTCTGCAGAATCCGTTGGGGAAGCTGTGCTTCTTACGGGGAAGGCGGCGCTCCTGATCCTGGTGATTCTGATACTTCTTCTTGCCATGGAAGGAGCTGAGTTCCGGACGACGGTTCGGAGGGTGACGATCAATAATCGATATGCGGACGATGATTACATTGCAGTTCGGCTGAATCCGGTTGGGACGATGCCTGTGATGTATGTGATGTCGGTTTTCACTCTTCCTTACTATGGACTGAAGCTTTTGGACCGAATGATGCCGAACCGGGCATGGATTCAAAGAGGAATGCAGATTCTGAATCTGAATGCGAAATCGGGAGTCATCATTTTTGCAGTGGTTTTATGGGGATTGACGGTTGTTCTTTCGGAAATTTTTGTGGGACCGGAGGACATAGCGGACAGTCTGATGCGGCAGGGAGATTATCTGGATGATCTGGAGCCGGGCAGACAGACGCGAAGTTATCTGGCAGGACAGACCCGGATTGCGGCGTTTTTCAGCGCAGCAGTGACCGGTGCGCTGGTACTGCCGATGCTCTGGTTTCATGCCGTGCGAGGGAGCTTTTCTTCCTTTTACATGGCCCCGATGACCGTTATGATTCTGGCGGGAATGGTGATGAGCATTCTGGAAGAAGTCAAGGTCTACCGGACAATGGAACAATACCGGCCTTTTCTGTGAGGATAACTGGAGATGTATTGCTTTATTCCATCCTGGTATGAGAGTGGCGATGCGTGGAATACACATTATGCACCGTGGGATCATGCAGGAAATTCATTTGAGTTTGACGATACGGTCAATCAGATCCGTATGTTCCGGGATGCCGGGGAGGAGGTGGAGCTGATCTGCCTTGGATATGCCCCGAATCTGCGCAGATTCCTGCATCAGCAGAATATTTATCCGCTTCCGTTTCGATCTGTATTCGATGATCTGCAGAAAATCCGGTGCAGGGAACCTGCAGTTTTATCCTACAGGGAATTGTATTGGCCTGCGGAAACCGAATGGTTTTTTCTATCATCACGGATGCTTGCGTATCTTCATGGAACACTTTACGCGAGTGTGGAATTCGCAGAGGGCGGATTCATGTGCTGGGTTCAGTATTATGAGATGAACGGAACCGCAAACAGGATTCGACGCAGAGATATTTATGATGATCGGGGATTCCGCTCCAGCTCAATTCTGTATCGAGGAGGAGTAAAGGAAAGGCAGGAGTATTATGCGCCGGATGGAAGACTGTGCTTTTTTCAGCTGTTTCCATCCGGTGAGGTTGTTCTCCTGAATGGAACGACTTCGAATGGCGGCGCGGAAGGCAGGAGATTTTCCTCCATGGATGAGCTGATTCGGGAGGCTGCAAGACCATATTTTTCGGATAACAGCAAACCGGATACGGTTGTCATCGCAGCAAACCGGAGGCACGATTCGATTCTTCTGGAGCTTCTGAGAGGCCGCAAGGATATGAATATTGTTCTGTCCTTCTTCGGTAATCGGTATGATCTTACAGATAAAGATGCTCTTTTCAGGGAAACAGAGGCTGCCAGACTTGTGGTGACGGATACCGAGCATACGGCCAAAATGCTGCAGGAAGCCGGTGTGCTGAAGACGAAGATTTACGACATTTCTCCGTTTGACACCAGACTTTCCCTTGGAAAAAGCCAGCAGGTGCGCGAGCTGAAAATTTTCATGCCGCTGGATGGACTGGAGGGAATTCTCCTGGAAAAAGCCTTGCGGCAGGTATTTGATTACATGGAGAGAAAGCCGGATGTCATTCTCCTGGCCGGGACAAGGGCAGAATCCGGGGAAGAGCAGGAGCGGCTCCGCAGGAAGCTGCAGGATGTTCTGGAAAGCATGGGGACGGAGATGCTTCCAATCTCTTATCTGAATCCGGAGAGAGCACAAAGCCCGGAGAGAGCGCAGAGCATGGAAAATGAACAAAGCGTTCCGGAGTCCCGGGTGCGGATTGCCTTGTATCATTCCGAAAATGATCTGATCCGGATTCTGTACGATACGAGACTGATACTGGATGTCCGGGATCAGCCGGACCTGTATCTGCAGATTGCGGGCATCAGTTCCGGAATTCCGCAGGTGAATTACCGATTCACACGGTATGTGGAACATTTGAAGGATGGCTATATCATTCAGAATATTAACTACATCACGGGCGCTCTGGAATACTATCTGGACGGTCTGGCACACTGGAATGAAGCGTTGGTGTACTGTGTTCAGGAGGTGTCCAGTTACGCGGGAGGGCGCCTCGTAGAGCAATGGAAAAAACGATTGGGCAAGTGACGAGTTCATGCAGAAGGAAGAAACGGTACAACAGAAAAGGGCATTTCAGCTTCAGGTGGATCAGGTTCTGGTTCGGAGAAGGCATGTGGATTCCGAGTGCCTTGAGGGACGATATTTTCTGCGGCTGGAGGGAGACTTCGGGAATTCTTATCAGACGATTCTGAGCTGGAAGGAGAGTCTTACCGTAGAGGCGGGGACGGCGCTTACATTCTGGCCGGAATTTGTCAGATCCGGGGATGTCCAGCTGCAGTATGTCCTCTGTCTGCAGCCGGTGGGAGGTTTGGGTGAACCGGAAATCCGGATCGTGGAGGAGATGCGGCAGCCTTTTCTGATGGAAGCCTGTCCTTATGGAAGGCAAATGGCGGTGTCTCTGCGGGTCCGGGGAAAGGGCAGCTTTACTGTCGGAACCATTCATATTCGTGAGATGGTGGAAGGGGGAGCGGCATTTCTTCCCGGGAGTCTCTGGATGGCAGATTCTGGAAGGGAAGAGATTTTTTCTTATTTTAACCCCATGGATCGGAAAGAGCCTCTGACTGTTGTTTTCTCCGGGCGAAGACCGCAGGAGGGCTTCGACGGAACAGAGCTTTTGGAAGAAGCCGGTTCACCGGTGCTGCTTCTTTCGGATCCGAGGCTTGGGGGAGGGTGCGGATACCTTGGTTCGGAGCAGTATGAGAGAAATGTGGAAGCCAGAATTCTTGATGCTGTTTCATGGCTGAAGCTGTCGCCGGAGCAGATAATTTTTGCCGGGAGCTCCATGGGAGCTGTGGGGGCGCTGTATTATGGAGCCAGAATTCATCCGGCAGCGTATGTACTGGGACGGCCTGTGATCAATCTCGGAAGTGCCGCGAAGCGGGAACGGATTCAACGACCGGGGGGCTTTCCTGTGTCCCTGGATCTTCTGCGGAAGCTGACTGGCGGTGTGAGTGAGGAAAACGCAGAGAAGCTTGACAGGAGGATGTGGGAGCGGCTGCGAACGGGGGCATTCCGGAAGGCAGAAATGGCGGTTGCTTACATGCAGGAGGATGACTATGATCCGGAGGCATATCTGGATCTTCTGCATGGACTTCGCAGACAGGAATGCAAGATTTACGGAAAAGGCTTTTCCGGAAGACATAATGACAGTCAGGATGAAGTGAGGGAGTGGCTGAGGCTCCAGTATCACCGGATACGGAAGGAACGCTATGGAAGAGGCTGAAGAGAAAATTGCGTGGCTGGTTTACTGGGATGATTACGGACAGGACGCATATACCAATGGAAGCTGCATTCGGTTTGAATGGGATGGCTCTGTTATTTTTGAAAACGAAGAAATGCCGCCTGGATTTCCGGTCAAGGAGTGGTATTCCGAGACGGATTATCGATTGAAGCGGCGGGAACCGGAGCTGCCGATTCTGCGTGAAAGGGAGACCTATCACATTTTTGCGGACAAGCAGGATACTCCGGAGGGAGGAAGCTTTCTTCGCCTGAATTTCTATGATCAGAAGGGGGATCTTCTTGAATTCCGGATGATTTCGGAGAACGAAGGAACGTTTGCTTATCCGGAAGGAGCTTTCCGGTATTCCCTCCAGCTGGTGCAGGGCGGGGCGACCCGGATACTTTTTCGGAGAATTGAAATTGTACCGGAGCAGAACTGGAAAGAATGGCACCCTGGAATTGCAGAAAAGTTTCGAAACGGTGTGAACAGAACGTGCAGGTGGCAGGACGGAAGAGATGCCGGAAGGAAAAAGAAAAACTTCACAGATGAGAAAACTGCGTCGTACCCTGAATCAGGTCAATGCCCTCTCAGATCAGATGTCTTCACTTTCGGATGCAGATCTGAGAGCAATGACGGGAAAACTTCAGGGCAGGCTTCGAAAGGGAGCAGAGCTGGATGATCTTCTGCCGGAGGCTTTTGCGGCAATGCGAGAAGCAGCAAGGAGGGTCCTCGGAAAATATCCGTATGATGTGCAGGTTATGGGAGGAATTGTCCTGCATCAGGGAAAGATTGCGGAGATGAAGACGGGGGAAGGGAAGACACTGGTGGCAGCCATGCCGCTGTATCTGAATGCCCTGGCCGGGAAGAGCTGTATCCTTGTTACGACGAACAGCTATCTTGCAGCCCGGGACGGAAAGGAGCTGGAGCCGCTGTACCGTTTTATGGGACTTACGGAGGCGGTCGGCGTTTCCGCAGAGGAAGGGCAGCAGTTTACGAACGCACAGAAAAAGCAGATCTATGCGGCGGATATTGTCTATACCACAAACGATGCGCTTGCCTTTGATTATCTGTTTGAGAATCTGGAATCCAATGAGCAGAACCGGTATCTTCGCGGGATGGATTATGTCATTGTGGATGAGGCGGATTCTGTTTTGCTGGACAGTGCCCAGATCCCATTGATTGTTTCCGGAATGCCGCGTGTACAGTCGAATCTGTTCGGGATCGCGGACTATTTTGTCACGACTCTTGTCGCAGAGAGTGACTACCGTTGTGAAGATAAAAATGTCTGGCTGACACCGGAGGGAATTGAGAAGGCAAAGCGCTTTTTTCGTGTGGAGAAGCTGTATTCGGCGGAAAACTATGAAATAGTTCGTCATATCTGTCTGGCGCTTCGGGCACATGCTGTCATTGAGAAGGATGAGCGCTATATTGTCAGAGACAACGCGGTATTGCTGCTGGATGACCGGACGGGACGCGTGCAGCCGAATACGAAGCTGCGAAGCGGTCAGCACCAGGCGTTGGAGGCCAAGGAGCATGTACCGATTACGCAGGAAAGCCGGACGGTGGCATCGGTGACCTACCAGAGCTACTTCAACATGTATGAAAAGGTCGGAGGAATGACAGGAACAGCAGCCACGGACGCAGATGAATTTCGTCAGATTTACGGGCTGGATGTCGTTGTGATTCCGACGAGGAAAAAGGTGCGGCGGATGGACTATCCGGATCTTGTTTATTCCAACCGGGAGGCGCAGCTCCGCGCGGCTTTGGATGAGGTACTGCGTCTGCATTCGATGGAACAGCCGGTGCTGGTGATCGCGAGCTCCATTGAGATGTCAGATCTCTTCTCCAAAATGCTGCTTAGGAAGAGAATTCCTCACAATGTCCTGAATGCCTATCATATTGCCAAGGAGGCGGCGATTATTCAGGAAGCCGGGCAAAAGGGGGCTGTTACAGTTGCGACAACGGTGGCGGGCCGCGGGACGGATATCCGGCTGGGGGATGGAGCTGGAGATCTGGGCGGTCTTGCAATTGTGGGCATTGGCCTGATTTCGAATAAACGGCAGGAGATGCAGTCGAGGGGAAGAAGCGGTCGGCAGGGCGATCCCGGCTTTTCACGTTTCTATCTGTCTCTGGATGACGATGTGGTCCGGGAATTCGGGAAAAAAGGACTGGAAAGCTACCGGAAAGGGAGCGGGAGAATCCGGAATCCGTTTCTGATCCATGCCGTTCACAATGCACAGAAAATTTCAGCAGAGATGGCAAGAGCCGGACGTAAGGCCACCAAGGATTACGGCGAAAGCATGGAAAAGCAGCGTAACCTCATTTACTCCACCAGAAATGAGATTATGAAAAAAGTCCCGCTGAACCGTGAATATTATCTGGAAATGGAAGAGCAGGTGATAGAAAATTACCTGACGAAGCTCGGACATCTCCCGGATCCGGATGATGCGGTGCGTTTTGTTATGGATAACATTTCCTATGAATTCGATGGTTTTCCATCCGGTGATATGCTGGATACGAAAGAAAAAGCGGAAGATTACCTGATGGACCTTGCAGATAAGGCGCTGGAAAAGAAGAATGCGGAGCTTGGTAGCAGACAGACAATCGAGCGGTATTATCGCATTATGACCCTCCATGCGATTGACCAGGCATGGGTGGAACAGGTAGACTACCTGCAGCAGCTGCGGCAGGTGATTTCCGGTCGGCAGTATGCAAGGCACAATGCGAAATTTGTTTTCCCGCAGGAGGCATATAAGGGCTTTGAGAAGATGCAGATGGAAATCCGGGCAGGTATCATGAGAAACATCCTGCTGGGAGAGCCGGTGTGGGAAAAAGACGGGAAGCTGCGCATTTTGTATCCGTAAAGTGCGCGGATCTGCCGGAACATAAGTTGCCATAACAGGTCGGACCAAAAGTTATCCTTAACAGTGAGAAAGAGATGCTAATGAATGTAGTAAGCAGTATGATCGGATCGGGAATCTCGTTTTTGTCCCTGGAATATCTTGCTTTTTTGCTTGCGGCGGCGCTGGTGCGCTATCTTTGCCCGGAGAGGGCGAGGACGGCAGTACTGCTTGTCTTCAGCTGGCTGTTCTATGCGGCGTGGAACCCGGTGTGCCTGCTGTTTCTGATTTTTACGACGGTGACCACGTATTTTACGGGGCGATATGTCAGCGGGCGGAGTGTTCGGGCAGCGCAGGAGATCGGCGCAGGAGACGCGCGGAGTAATGCCGGAGCTGGAAGCGTGGGAGCAGCGCTGTTTCTGTGCATTGCCGCCAATCTCGGCGTTCTGTTTTTCTGCAAGTACTGGGGAATGTTTTTCCCGGGAATCTTTGAGCAAAGACTTCTTCCGGTTGGAATTTCGTTCTACACGCTGCAGGCGCTTGGCTATGTGGTGGACTGCTGGCGGGAGGGAAAGGCTGCGAAGGCTTCCGCACAGGCATCCTCCGGGCAGAATTCGTCTGTGCGGGATGGAGGGAAAAAATCCGGAGCAGACGGGCCGCGTTTTCTTACCTATGCGCTGTTTGTTTCGTTTTTTCCGGGGATTTTGTCCGGCCCGATTGAGCGGGGACGGAATATGCTGCCGCAGTTTGAAAAGCCCTGCAATTTTTCCTTTGACAATCTGCGAAACGGCCTTCTGATTATGACATGGGGCTATTTTCTGAAGATGGTTCTGGCGGACCGGATTGCGATTGTGGTGAATCGGGTGTATGCCAATCCGGAGAGCGTTCCGGGAACCCTTGTGGTGCTTGCGGTTCTGCTCTATTCCGTTCAGATTTACTGCGATTTTGCCGGGTATTCGGCGATCGCCATCGGCTCTGCAAGGGTCCTGGGCTTTCGGGTGATGCAGAATTTTACTGCGCCGTATCTGTCGGCGTCTGTTGCGGAATTCTGGCGGCACTGGCATATTTCGCTGTCCATCTGGTTCCGGGATTATCTTTATATTCCGCTTGGCGGAAACCGGAGGGGTACAGGGCGAAAATACCTCAACATTCTGATTGTTTTTGCGGTGTCTGGGCTCTGGCACGGAGCGGGCTTTACCTTCCTGTTCTGGGGCTTTCTCCATGGAATCTATCAGGTGGCCGGGTATTTGCAAAAGCCCATTCGCGACGCCCTTGCACAGCGTCTTCACATTGACAGGACGCGCGGCTCGCACCGCGCGCTGCAGATTCTGGTGACCTTCCTTCTGGTGTCCTTTGCGTGGATTTTCTTCCGGGCGGATTCCTTTTCCCAGGCCGTTCAGATCATCCGCTGCATGAAGGGGGCCGAGATTTGGAGCCTGACAGACGGAAGCCTCATCGCGCTTGGACTGGATACGATGAACTGGGTGCTTCTTG
>ENA-OUQG01001094-OUQG01001094.1-human-gut-metagenome-genome-assembly--contig:-NODE-1094-length-15269-cov-12.489549_pt1 | contig 15269 bp, 13 predicted proteins | sample MGYA00237943_ERZ548823 | MGnify/ENA primary metagenome ERZ548823 (study PRJEB26490, sample SAMN05194731) | human gut metagenome | biome: terrestrial biome; feature: human-associated habitat... | reverse complement strand
TGCCGCCGAAGCTGCGGGCGGCGTGGCTGGAGGGGCGGTGGGACGTGCTGGCGGGACAGGTGTTCCAGGAGTTCACGGACGACCCGGCGCACTACGCGGACCGGCGGTGGACGCACGTGATCCGGCCCTTTGACATCCCACGGGAGTGGAACGTGTACAGAAGCTACGACTTCGGGTACGCCAAGCCCTTTTCCTGCGGCTGGTGGGCGGTGGACTTCGACGGGTGCGTGTACCGGATATTGGAGCTGTACGGCTGCACGGGAACGCCGGACGAGGGCGTGCTGTGGACGCCGGATCGGCAGTTCGCGGAGATACGGCGGATGGAGGACGAGCACCCATATCTGCGGGGACGGACCATACGGGGGGTGGCGGACCCGGCCATCTGGGACGCCAGCCGGGGCGAGAGCATTTATGAGACGGCGCTGAAGCACAGGCTGTTCTTTGAGAAGGGGGACAACCGGCGGATACCGGGGTGGATGCAGCTGCACTACCGGATGAGCTTTGACGGGGAGGGGTACCCCATGCTGTATGTGTTTGAAAACTGCCGGGCGTTCATACGGACGGTACCGGGGTTGTCGTACAGCACCACGGCGCCGGAGGATGTGGACACGGGACAGGAGGACCACGCGGCGGATGAGAGCCGGTATTTCTGCATGATGCGGCCCATCGCGCCCCGGGAGAGGACGGAGATACGGCGGAAGCCGTGAGAAACCGGGGGAGGGGCCGCGCCCCTCCCCCGGTCCGAATTTCGCAGATGACGAAAATGCGGAATTTTACACAAAAGGGCTGGACAAATTATGCAGCTGTGCTATAATCTGATTATCCGCAGGAGTACTCCTGCTTTGGCGTTTTAAGCTTGTTAAAACGAAGCACCCTGCGGAAATCTAAAAAACCCGGGGTAAGGAAAATGAAAAAGATATTGGCAACCATTTTGGCGCTGGTCATGGCGCTGGGACTCACCGCTACCGTCTGGGCAGCAGATGTCAGCGGCAGCACATCGACAAAGGCAGCAAAAATCGGCGGCGCAGAGTATGACACCCTGCAAGCTGCTATTGACGCCGCGAGCGGTAGTGAAACCACGGTGGTGGTGCTTTTGAATGACCTGACGGAGAGCATTACCATCGACAGCGGCAAAAACGTCACGATTGACCTGAATGGCCACAAGCTGACCAATACGGATGGCCAGCATACCATCACCAATAACGGTACTCTGACCATCACTGCCACCAACGGCGGCACTGTGGATAACGTAAGCCACGCCCGCGCGGCACTGTTTAACAATGAGGGGGCAACCGCAGTTCTGAACGGCGGCAGCTTCACCAGAAGTCAGGAGAACGGAAAAACGAAGGAAGATAGCGGAAACAACTCGTTTTACACCATTCAGAATCTTGGCACGATGACCATTTATGCTGGGGTATCTGTTACGCAGAATGGGTGCTTCTCCAGCATGGTAGCAAATGGCTATTATAACGGAACTGGCAAGACTAATACGCCGACCATGATCATCAATGGCGGCACATTCAGCGGTGGCCTGAATACTGTGAAGAATGACGATTGCGGTGTGATGACTATTAACGGCGGCGAGTTTAAAAACTTTGCGCAAGCCTGTGTGCAGAATCACAATAAATTGACCATTACAAACGGAAACTTTGACGGCTCCGAGTTGAAAGCCATTGCAGATAGCACGGTATCGGTCATCTATAACTGCGGTTGTGGCGCAGATAATGACAAGGGTATGCTGTCTATTTCTGGCGGTACTTTTAGCGGCGGAAAAGAGGGAACCTACGTTATTTGTGATGTAAGCACCGTGAGCGAAGCATATACGGACATTTCCGGCGGTACTTTTACGAAGGGGTCGGCTACAATGATCGGCAAGACCGCCAGTGCCAAAGTGGCCATCTCCGGCGGTGCTTTCAAGGATGCTGCGGGCAAGGCAGTTGACGTGTCTGCGTATCTGGCAGCGGGCAAGCAGCAGAACAGCGATGGTTCCGTTGGCAACAAGTCCTATTACTATTACCCCTCCACCAGCGATACCACCACTTCTACCACCACCAAGGGCTCTCCCAAGACCTTTGACGCGGGCGTGGGTATCTATGCCGTGACGGCGGTGCTGTCCGTGACCGGCATGGCGTGGACCGCTAAAAAGCGTCACTAAGAGCAAATAAAAAAGAAAGCCCGTAAGGGCTTTCTTTTTTTGCGCTTTTTTTGGTGGGAAGGCTGGGACAAAAAATTTGGGGTGTTGCACGTTTGCGGGCAACTTTCGGGCTGGGCGGGGGCAGGGACAGAACATGAAAGGGAGGTGCTCGGATGGAGCAGGAGACAAGGACCGCGCGGGACGCCGGTGCTCCGGTGAAGATCGGGGCGGAGGCGGTACGGGCCGCGGCGGAGGTGCTGCGGCGCTATCGCGCGGGCAAGCAAAATCTGGACAGGCGCATCATCGACAACGAGCAGTTCTGGAAGCTGCGGCACTGGGAGCAGATGGAGAAGGCGGGCGAGGGCGGCAATCCGGAGGACGTGCGGCCGGCCAGCGGCTGGCTGGTGAACTGCATCCTCAGCAAGCACGCGGACGCCATGGACTGCTATCCGGAGCCGACGGTGCTGCCCCGGGAGCCGGGAGACCGGCAGGAGGCAGAGACGCTGAGCCGTATCCTGCCGGTGCTGCTGAAAAACGACCGGTTCAGGCGGACGTATTCCAAGGCGTGGTGGGACAAGCTGAAGTCCGGGTGCGCCGTGTACGGCGTATTCTGGGACAACGAAAAGCTGCACGGGCTGGGCGACGTGAGCATCCGCAGCATGGACGTGCTGAACCTGTTTTGGGAGCCGGGGGTCACGGACATACAGGAGTCGGAGCACTTTTTCTGCACGGAGCTGGTGCCCAACAACCATCTGGTGCGGAGGTGGCCGGAGTTGGAGGGGAAGTTGGGACGCGGCGGCGCGCAGGTGAGCCGGTATCTGTTCGACGACAAGGTGGACACGTCGGAGCAGTCGCTGGTGGTGGACTGGTACTACCACACGGAGCGTGAGGGACGGCAGGTGCTGCAGTACTGCAAGTTCGTGGGGGAGAATGTGCTGTATGCCACGGAGAACGACCCGGAGATGGCGGCGCGGGGCTGGTACGACCACGGGAAGTACCCGTTCGTGTTCGATACGCTGTTTCCCGAGGAGGGGACGCCCTGCGGGTATGGGTATGTGGATCTGTGCAAGTCGGCGCAGAAGCAGATCGACCTGATGAACCAGGCTATTCTGAAAAACACGCTGGCGGCGGCGACACCGCGGTTTTTCATCCGGGCGGACGGCGCGGTGAACGAGAACGAGTACGCCGACTGGACGAGGCCCTTCGTGCACACCAACGGGAACCTGGGCGCGGACTCCATCGCGCCGATCCGGGTGCCGGCGCTGGACAGCGTGTATGTGGCGGTGCTGCAGAACAAGATCGCGGAGATGAAGGAGACGGCGGGCAACCGGGACGTGATGAGCGGCGGCACCGCCGGCGGCGTGACGGCGGCCACGGCTATTGCGGCTTTGCAGGAGGCGGGCGGCAAGCTGTCGCGGAACATGATCGACGACGGGTATGAGGCGTTTTCACAGGTGGTGACGCTGTGCATTGAGCTGATCCGGCAGTTTTACGACGTGCCGCGGCAGTTCCGGCTGCTGGGCCGGGACGGCGGGGCGTTCGTCGCCTACGGCAACGGGGGCCTGCGACCCAGGGCGCTGCTGACCGGGGGCTATCGCGTGCCGGAGTTTGATCTGGAGGTGATGGCACAGGACGAGACGCCGTACCAGACCATGGAGTACAACCAGTTGGCGCTACAGCTGTTCCAGATGGGGTTCTTCCGCAGCGATATGGCAGAGCAGGCGCTGCGGTGCCTGGAGCTGATGCAGTTCCGCAGCAAGGACGCGCTGGCGGAGGTCATCCGGCAGGGACAGAAGGAGACGGACCAGAAGGCGTGGCTGACGGAGGCGCTGCGGCGGGCGGTGACGCTGCTGGACAAGAGCCAGGGGACCCATCTGGCGGAGGCGCTGGAACGGGAACTGGAAAAACGGGAGAGCAGCGGCGGAAAGGCGGCGGTGCGCCGGAGCAGCGACGCGGTGACGCGGCAGCGGCAGGCAACGCGGCAGGCGGTACGGCCCAGATGATACGGGCCAGCTGCGGCGGCGCGCACCTTACGGTGCGGGGCCACGCCGGGTACGGCGAGTATGGGAAGGACATCGTATGCGCGGCGGCGTCCGCGCTGGTGTACGCGCTGGCGGGGAGATTGCGGGAGACAGGACGGCTGGAACGGTTCCAAAGCGCGCCGGGATACGCGGAGATCGCGGGGACAGGGGACTGTGCCCGGGAGTTCGCGTTGGTGCGGTGCGGGCTGGAGCTGCTGGCGCGGCAATACCCTGACAGGGTGGAGATCGGGTCGTGACCTACCACGGGGAGGAGAGTTCGGATGGACGAGCTGGAAAAGACGGCGCAGGAGACTGCGGAGGAGACGGGCGGAATGGCTCCCGACGCCGGGGAGCAGCAGGTACCTGCCGGGGAACAGGGGGTACCCGGCGGGGAAGAGGACTTCGAGACGCTGATACGCGGCCGGTACAAGGGGGAATTCGACGCACGGGTGCGGCGAATACTGGACGGACGGCTGCGGGGACTGCGGCAGGAGAACGAGAGGCTGCGGGAGTTGGCTGCCGCGGCGGAGACGGCGCGGCAGCGGGAGCAGGAGGCGCAGCTGCGGGCCGCGATGGAATTCGCGGTGATCCGGGCGCGGCAGCAGATGGCCCAGGCCATCGCCAGCGGCGGAAGCCGCGTGGCGGAGAACGGTGGACGGCGCAGGAGCGTCAGCCGCTGGGATCCCAAGGGTCTCAGCGGGGCGGAGCTGGCGGCGATACGGAAGAGAGTACAGGATGGAGAGAAGATCAGATTTTAGAAAGGGAGAGAAAACATGGAGATGAATTTGCAGATGTTTGCGGAGAACACCCAGACCACGGCAGGCCTGAGCGCGGAGATGAAGACCTACTACGGCATGGAGCTGCTGGAGAACGCCAAGCCGCAGCTGGTGCACAACCAGTTCGCGGCCACGAAGGGCCTGCCTGCCGGCGGCGGCAAGACCGTGGAGTGGCGTAAGTTCGGCGCCTTTGACAAGGCGCTGAAGCCCCTGACCGAGGGCGTGACGCCCGACGGCAGCGGTATCTCCGTCAGCTACATCACCAAGGAGCTGGCGCAGTACGGCGACTACACCACCGTGTCGGATATGCTGGATCTGACGGCCATCGACGATGTGGTGCTGGAGATCACTGACCGTCACGGCAGCAACATGGGCCTGACGCTGGACACGGTGACCCGAAACGAGATCCAGCAGGGCAAGCAGGTGATCTACGCGCCCAAGATCGGCAGCGACGGCACCAAGACCGACGTGACCAGCCGCATGACGCTGGACAAGGACTGCCGCATGACCAGCGAGCTGGTGGCAAAGGCGGCGACCCAGCTGAAGAAGATGAACGCGCCCACCTTTGACGGCAAGTATGTGTGCATCATCCACCCCAGCGTGGCCTTTGACCTGCGCCAGGACGAGGCGTGGATCGCCGCCCACCAGTATGCCGGGGCCACGGAGCTGTTCTCCGGCGAGATCGGCGAGCTGCACGGCGTGCGCTTCGTGGAGACCACGGAGGCGAAGATCTATCGCGGTGAGGACCTGGCCGCCGACAGCCGCACGCTGAAGGTGAACGGCAATGTTATGGCCAGCACCGACGTGACCTTCAACGGCGGCACCGTGGCCGCCGGCGCGCTGGCGGGCCGCTATGTGGTGCTGGGCGGCACCCGCTGCCAGGTGGTGAGCAACACCGACGCGAAGCTGGTGCTGGACAAGACCGTCACCGTGGGCGACAAGGAGGTCATCTACCCCGGTGAGGGCGGCAAGCAGGGCTGCGCCGTGTACGGCTGCCTGTTCCTGGGCAAGGGCGCCTATGGCGTGGTGGACCTGAGCGAGGGCACGGAGGTCATCGTGAAGCCCCGCGGCAGCTCCGGCACCGCCGACCCGCTGGACCAGCGCTCCAGCGTGGGCTGGAAGGGCGTACACGCCGCGGCTATCCTGTACGACGAGTACATGGTGCGCGTGGAGTGCGGCAGCAGCTATTCGGACGAGGACAAGGCGAACTGAGGGAGCGTGAAGCAGGGGCGGACGGGTCGTCCGCCCCTGCGGGAAATGCCGCCGTCAGCGCGGCCACGCCGCGCTGACGGGACGCCGAGGCCACCGCCCCCTGCGGAACGCGGGCGGACGGCGGGGCGAGGTTTTACATGGGGAAAGGAGAAGGGCGAGATGAAGGAGAAAATGACAACGGTGCTGCTGCCCAGAGGCAGAAAGCAGGAGGAGAATTTTGTCATCGTGTCCGTCAACGGACGCAGCTGGAAGATCATGCGCGGCGTGGAGGTGCGCGTACCGGTGTGCGTGGCGGAGGTGCTGGAAAACGCCGCCATGATGGCGGAGGCGGCCCGGCGCTATGTGGACGAGAGAGCATCCTGAGGTGACGGCCATGGCAAGGACGACGGCAAAACAGGTGCTGGACCGGGTGGACGCGCTGCTGCCCAATGGGTATGCGCGCGCGGAGAAGCTGCGGTGGCTGGCCCAGGCGGAGGGCTTTGTGCGGCGGGAGCTGTGCCGGGAGACGGGGGAACTGCCGGTGTTGACCGAGGAGACGGAGCTGACGGCGGCGCCGCCCTTTGACGAGCTGTACCGGCACTATGTGGAGGCGCAGGTGCACTATGCCAACGGGGAGACGGCACGGTACAACAGCGCGGCGGGCCTGTGGAACAACGCATTTCTGACCTATCGGGACTACCGGGCCAGGACGGCGGCGCCGGAGGGCGGCGCGTCTGCGCTGCGGCTGTGCTGAAAGGGGGCGGCGGAGATGTATTTTCCCAAGCTGAAGGCGGCGGCGCAGCAGCGGGCAGGCGTAGAGCAGTTCGGGGGACTGGACCGCCGTCCGGGCAGCGGCGCGGGGAGCCTGGAGCATATGGAGAACCTGTGGAGCAGCGGGTATCCGGCGTTGGAGACGCGGCCCCTGCGGCGGACAGTGACGCAGCTGGCGAAGCCCAACGGCATGACGGAGAAGGACGGATTGTTCTGGGTGGACGGCACGGCGCTGTATGTGAACGGCGCGAAAACGGGGTTGGTGCTGACGGACAGCCGGAAGCAGCTGGTGAGCATGGGGGCGTATCTGCTGATCTTTCCGGACAAGAAGTACATCAATACCCAGGATCTGACGGATTTCGGAAGCATGGAGAACGTGCGGGCCACCACGGGAGAGGTGACGTTCACCCTGTGCGACGGGACGGGGGAGAGCCTGGGCAGCTACGCGGCGGGCACGGAGGCGCCCCAGGAGCCCCGGACGGGGGATCTGTGGCTGGACACGGAGCGATCGGAGAGCGTGATGCGGCGGTATGACGGCAGCACATGGACGGCGCTGGCGGAGGTGTACACAAAGATCGCCGCTGTGGGCGTGGGACTGGGGTTCCGCGCCGGGGACGGCGTGACGGTGGCAGGCTGCGGCGCGGCGGAGCTGAACGGCCTGCACGTATTGCAGGCGGCGGAGGACGACTGGGTGCTGGTGCCGGCGCTGTGCCGGACGCTGGACAGCCAGACGGCTGCGGTGACGGTGATGCGGCTGATGCCGGAGATGGACTTTGTGGTGGAGCAGGGCAACCGGCTGTGGGGGTGCAAGTACGGCATCGTGGACGGTCAGGCGGTGAACGAGATATACGCCTGCGCGTTGGGAGATTTCCGCAACTGGAACAGCTTTGCGGGGCTGAGCACCGACAGCTACGCCGCCGCCAGAGGCTCGGACGGACCCTTTACCGGGGCGGCGGCCTGCATGGGCGGCGTGGTGTTCTTCAAGGAGAACTGCATGGAGCGTATCTATCCGGCGGCGGGCGGCGGGCACCAGATCGTGACGGTGCCGTGCAGCGGCGTGCGGAAGGGTGCGGAGAGGACCGTGGCCGTGGCGGACGGCGTGGTGTACTATCTGGGGAACGACGGGGTGTACGCCTTTGACGGAAGTATGCCGGTGTGCGTATCCCGGGCGCTGGGCGACAAGCGGTATACCGGCGGCGTGGCCGGCGGGGAAAGCGGCCGGTACTGGCTGTCCGCCGTGGACGCGGCGGGAGAGACGGAGCTGCTGGTGTACGACACGCAGAAGCGGCTGTGGCACCGACAGGACGATACGGCGGCGGTGGCCTTCGCCCGGTGGAACGGGGAGATGACAGTACTGTGCAGCGACGGACGGCTGCTGGATACAAGCGGTACATTGGGAACGGCGGAGACGGGGTTCTCCTGGAGCGCCGAAAGCGGCGACCTGGGACTGTACACGCCGGAGCACAAGTATCTCTCGCGGCTGGAGCTGCGGCTGAAGACGGCGGCCGGGAGCACAGTGAAGGCGTACGTCTGCTATGACGGGGACAACGTCTGGGAACAGGTGGGCGGTGTCTCCGGCGAGGCGGGGCAGACCCGCGGCGCGGTGCTGCAGGTACGGCCCCGGCGGTGCGGGCATCTGCGGCTGAAGCTGGCCGGGGACGGACCGTGCCGGGTGTACAGCGCGGCAGCGGTGTATGAGAAGGGAAGTGACGGGCCATGAGCGTGCTTGCCCTGCCGATGGCACCGGCGGGATCGGTGCAGGAGCAGATCGCACAGCAGTATGCGTATCTGGTGCAGATGGCCCAGCAGCTCAACCTGGCGCTGGGACAGCTGGAGGCGCTGGGCGGCGGGGCCGGAGAGGCCTCCGCCCGGCGGCAGGCCAACGGGCGCTTGGGCACGGCGGCATCGGAGACGGCGGACGGGCAGTATGAGACGCTGCGGAGCATGATCCTGAAGACGGCGGACCAGGTACAGAAGACCACGGCGGCATTGACGGCGAAGCTGGAGGAGGAATATGTGGCGAGCTCGGACTTCGGCAGCTATGTGGCGAAGCTCAGCGCCCAGCTGGAGGCGGCACCGGAGGCGGTGACGCAGTATTACAGCTTTTTCTCCGACCTGCAGGCCAACGTGGAGAAGGTGGACGCGGCCTTTGCACACTATAAGCTGGACACGGAGGGGTATATCCGCACGGGTATCGTGTACTACGACGGGGCCGCGCCGGTGTATGGCGTGGCTGTGGGACAGGACCTGACGTGCAGAGAGGTGGACGGCGAAAAGGTGGTGGAGCAGAACAACTTTCGCGCGGTGTTCACCGCCACGCGGCTGTCCTTCTGGCAGGACGCCACGGAGGTGGCCTATGTGTCCAACAACCGGCTGTACATCACGAACATTACGGTGCTGGGCGGTATCGATGTAGGGCAGTGGAGCATGGAGGCGGCGGAGGGCGGACTGGCCTTCCGGTGGATCGGAGGGTGAGTGTGTGAGCTATACGGCGTTGGACAGCATCCAGTGGGGCGGCGTGCCGAAGATCGGCGTCAGCTTCGGCTATGACAGCCGACGCAGCGGCAGCGCGATGCAGTACAGGATCTATGTGACCGTGGCGCCGCTGACAGGGGCATCGTATTTTGGGTACCCTATCTACTTGTCGGTGACGGTGGACGGCGGAAGTGTGTGCAGCGGGCATACGCTGAAGGCGGCATCGCCCAGCCGGTGGAGCAGCGCGATCGAGTACGACAGCGGCTGGGTGACGGCGGCGGGGGCGGTGGGCACCGCGCCGCTGGGGATACGGCTGTACAGCGGCTCCGGGTCTGCCAGAGACGACAGCTACGGCTATGCGCTGCCGGTGGAGCGCGTGGAGGACATTGGAGATTTCTCGCTGACGGCGGGGGACGCGGTGATCGGACAGACGGGGACGCTGACGCTGACGCGGCCCGGGTATGGGTACAGCTTTACGTTCAGCTATGTGCTGGGGGTGGCCTCCGGAACGCTGAGCAGCGCCGCGCTGCGGACGGTGAGCAGCAGCGCGGGGCGCGTGGTGTACCAGTGGACGGTGCCGGAGTCACTGGCCGGGGAGCTGCCGGAGACAACGCACGGCACCGGGACGGTGACGGTGAAGGTGTACAGCGGCGGTACGCCGGTGGGAAGCCTGAGCGCGGCGTTCACGGCCTATGTGCCGGAGACCATGCGGCCCACGGCGGCGCTGACCACGGAGGTAGTAAACGACGGTACGGCAGCGGAGAGCTGGGGGCTGTGTGTGCAGGGCATCAGCCGGATACGGTACGCGGCGACGGCGGCGGCACAGGGCGGCGCGTCCGTGCGGTCGGTGCAATTCCGCTTTGCGGGGCAGGAGCTGACCGGCACTGCCGGGACGACGGCGGTCATCGGCATCAGCGGGACGCTGCGGCCCACGGTCACGGTGACGGACAGCCGGGGACGGTCGGCGACGGCGACAGGCGAGGCGGTGACGGTGGCGGCGTACTATCCGCCGGCCATCACGGCGTCCATGGCGGCGCGGTGCGCCGCGGACGGCACAGAGAAGGACGACGGGGCGTATCTGAAGGTAAAGTGCGCGGCACAGTGCGCCGATGTGCAGGGGCACAATGCGGTGGTCCTGCGGGCGCGCTTCCGGCCCGTGGGTGGCGCGTGGAACGGCTATACAGCGCTGCTGCCGGGGGCGGAGCAGCTGCTGGGCGGCGGGCTGGACAGCGGGACCTCCTATGAGGTGGAGCTGAGCGCGGAGGACACGGTGGGCAACGTGCGGGTGGTGCGGTATACGGCGGCCACCAGCCGGGTGACGCTGCATCTGCGCGCCGGCGGAATGGGCGCGGCCTTCGGCAAATACGCGGAGCAGGAGGCGCTGGAGTGCGTGTGGCCGGCGGTGTTTTACGGGGATGTGGCGGTATCCGGCGCGCTGACGGTGAACGGACAGACAGTGGAGGCGATGCTGTTCCCGGTGGGCAGCGTGCGCCTGACAGACAGCCCTGCGGCGCCGGAGACACCGGCAGGTGCGGTATGGGAGAGCGTGGAGACAGGCATCGCCGGCGTGTATGGCTGGCGGCGCACGACATGACGAGGAGGAGAGAGGCATGGCATCGACGTATACGATGGTGGCGTACGGTTCACAGGGCAGCGCGGTGCGGCAGCTGCAGAATGAATTGAACAAGCGGGGGTATAGTCTGGACCAGGATGGTATCTTCGGCAAGAAGACGAGAGCCGCGGTACGGGACTATCAGAAGAAGAACGGACTGACGATGGTGGACGGCATTGCCGGCGATGAGACGTGGGGGAGCCTGCTGTCCGCGCCTACGGCGGCGGAGCAGGCGGCGCAGGCCGCTGCGGCAGCAGAGGCGGCGGCACCCAGGGCGGAGGTCACGGCGGGCACGGCGCGGCGCCTGCAGGAGCTGGAGAGGGGCTATACGCCGTCGGACGAGGTAACGGCGGCGCAGGCGTACCGGGACAGCGTGGCGGCGTTGGAGCCGGAGGCGTACCGGTCCCGGTTCGAGGAGCGTTTGCAGGCGTTGTATGACCAGATCGCGGGGCGGGAGGCCTTTGACTACGATCCGGAGGAGGATGAGTCGTACCAGCGGTACGCCAGACTGTATGCCGCCCGCGGCGCGGCGGCCATGGAGGACACGCTGGGCAAGGCGGCGGCCCTGACCGGCGGGTATGCCTCCAGCTACGCCCAGAGCGCGGGGCAGCAGGCGTACAACGGCTATTTGCAGGAGCTGGCAGCGCTGGTGCCGGAGCTGCGGCAGGCGGCGCTGGCGGAGTATCAGCAGGAGGGCAAGGCACTGCAGAACCAGTACAGTATGCTGGACGCGCAGGAGAAGGCGGACTATGACCGCTGGCAGGAAGCGCGTGGCGACTGGCAGAAGCAGCTGGAGGCGGCTCAGGCGGCGTATGAGGACGCGGGCAGCCGGGATCAGAGACTGTATCAGGCGCTGCTGGCACATTTTTCCGACAAAGCGGAGCAGGAGAGGAAACTTTCCGCCTCCGGCGTCCGTCTTACAGATAGTGGAGATACCGGCAGCAGGGGCGAGAGCCTGAGCTCTACGGCGGCGGAGAGCCTGCAGCGGGCTGTGGTGAACTATCTGAAGCGGGGCAACGGCGATCTGGCCCAGGCGTTGGCGGCGCAGTATACGGCCCGCATGACACCGGCGCAGCGGCAGCGGTTCGAGAAGCTGCTGGGCCAGTACGGCATGACGCTGGCATAAGGGTCGGATAGGGGAAAAGTGCTTGCAATCAGGGGCGCTGTATGGTATCATATCAAAGTATATTGCAACGCGGCGGACACGCCGCAGCGGCTCGAGAGGAAGAGAGGAGCCGCGGGAAGGAGCAGCAATGGAGAAGATGAAGAAGCACTTTTTACGCCGAATGGCGCTTGTGATGGCGCTGCTGACGCTGGGCTCTGCCGTGCTGGTGGGCTGCGGCGAGCAGAAGGAACCGGAACCGGACCCCAAGGATGAGGTCATCGTGGAGCCGGAGCCCATCCAGCTGCCGGACGGCGTCAGCTTTGACGAGAAGAAGTATCCGGACGTGTTCGGGTTCATCCAAATCCCTAACGCCACCCAGTGCGCCATCAGCAAGGGCCACTATCTGGCGCAGAGTCCCAAGTCCACTAAGAGCAGCACCGGGTATGACGACGATTACTACCTGCAGCGCGATTTGGACGGCAAGACCAACAAGGCCGGCTCACTGTACATCCAGGCGTACTACAATAAGTCTGACCTCAGCGACCCCATGACGGTGATCTACGGCCACAACATGGCCAACCGGACCATGTTCGGCGGTTTGCAGAGCTACGGCGAGACGCTGAAGTTCGACGACAACGCCGTGATGTACATCTATCAGCCGGGCCGTCAGCTGACCTATAAGTTCTTCGCATGCATCCCCTATGATACCAGCCACATCCTGTACTACCACGACTTCAAGGACGAGAAGGTGTTTAACGCATTCTTTGAGGCGCTGGGCAAGGCGGCCAGCGATCCTAAGTACAAGAGCGACACCAACCAGAACGCCTTTTACAGTGCCGAGGGCTGCGTGAACGTGGACAAGACCAACCTGCCCCAGGCGGGCGACAAGGTGGTGGTGCTGTCCGTGTGCAAGAACGGCGACGATCATCACCGCTATCTGCTGATGGCAAAGCTGGTGGAGGACTCCGCCGCGCCCATTACCATGACCCGCGGTGAGGCCGAGGCTGCCGGTATCCCGGCGGACCGCATCCAGGACAAGGCAGCGGCAGACGCCGCGGCCGCTGCCGCGAATGTCTCCGCGGTGGAGGATGCTGCCGCCAATAAGACCGACACTGCCAGCAAGACGGATACGGCCAAGACGGAGCACAAGGGCTGAGTCGGACCTGAAAAGTAAAAAACTCCCGGACCGTGGCGGTCCGGGAGTTTTTTCGATGCATTTTCAGAGAGCGTTGCCGTCGGTCTGCGTCAGGAGATCGGCCAGGGAGACGCTGTCCAGATAGTCGTTGATGATGGTGTCCAGCTTTTCCCACATGGGGAGCGTGGTGCAGTGACCGGCGCGGGGGCAGGTGTTTTCGTCGCCCTCCAAGCAGGTGACGGGGGCCAGAGAGCCCTCGGTCAGCCGCAGGATCTGGCCCACGGAATAGTCGGCGGCGGGGCGGTTCAGGCGGTAGCCGCCGCCCTTGCCACGAAGGCCGTCCACCAGGCCGGCCTTGGACAGCACGGAAATGATGCTCTCCAGATATTTTTCAGAGATGCCCTGCCGTTCGGCAATGGCGGGCAGGGGGAGATAGGCGGCGCCGTCGTCCTGAGCCAGCTCCAGCATGACCCGGAGGGCGTAACGGCCTTTGGTAGATACGAGCATGGGAAGACCTCCCTTATGTTAGTAAACATAGTATATCACTATGTTTATGCGATTGCAAGGGGAAAACGCTCACATATAGTGGTACTTATTCCGCTTGAGCACCAGAAAGACGCCGGAGATGATAAAGGCAAAGATCTCGGCGGCGGTGATGGCCCACCAGATACCGTCCACGCCCAGAAGTATGGGCAGGACGACGACGGAGCCGGCTTGGAACACAAGCGTCCGCAGGAAGGAGATGGCAGCGGAGACGGCACCGTTGTTCAGGGCGGTGAAGAAGCCGGAGGCGAAGATGTTGAAGCCTGCCAGTAGGAACGACCAGCAGAACAGCCGGAAGGCATGGGTGGTCAGAGCGTAGAGGCTGGCATCGTAGCCCACAAACAGCCGGGACAAGGGGGCGGCCAGTACACGGGCCAGGACCGTCAGGGTCACGCCGCCGATGGCCATCAGCAGGGCGCTTTTCCGCAGGAGGTTTTTCAGCTCACTGTGGTGCTGCGCGCCGTAGTGGAAGCTGACCACCGGCGCGCTGCCGATGGAGTAGCCGATGAAGATGGCTACGAAGATGAACTGGACGTACATCAGAACGCCGTAGGCGGAGACGCCGTCCTCGCCGATCAGGCGCATGAGCTGGAAGTTGTAGAGCATACCCACCAGGGAGGAGGAGATGTTGCTCATCAGCTCGGAGGAGCCGTTGCCGCAGGATTGGAGAATGGGGCGCAGACGCAGTGCGGCGGGCCGCAGGCGCAGCAGGCTGGTGTTGGGACGCAGGAAGTAGATCAAGGGCAGTACGCCGCCCACACACTGGCTCAGGCCGGTGGCGATGGCTGCGCCGGCCACGCCCCAGTTAAAAACGGCGATGAAGAGCGCGTCCAGGGCCATGTTGGTGATGCCGGCGGCCACGGTGACGAAAAGGCCCAGGCGGGGCTTTTCGGCGGCGATAAAGAAGCTCTGGAACACGTTTTGCAGCATGAAGGCGAAGGTGAAGCCGGTGACGATGCGGCCATAGAGAATGCAGTCGGCCATCATGGCGTCAGACGCGCCCAGCAGACGGGACACGGCGGGCATGGTGATGATGCCCTCGGCGGACAGCACTGCGCCCAACAGCAGTGTGAACAGTACCAGCATGGAGAAGGTGCGGTGGGCCTCCTCCTGCTTGCCCTCGCCCAGCAGCTTGGACACCAGGGCGGTGCCGCCGGTGCCGATCATAAAGCCCATGCCGCCCAGGATCATCACGAAGGGCATGACCAGGTTTACGGCGGCAAAGGGCGTTTTACCCACGAAATTGGATACGAACAGACCGTCCACCACGCCGTAGATGGACGTGAAGACCATCATGCAGATAGACGGAAGCGTGAAGCGCAGCAGCTTGCCATACGTGAAATGGTCGGAGAGACGGATGGATTGCTTTGCCATGGGGGCCTCCTATCGAAAAAAGTAGCTCCATCATAAAGATGGAGCTAAATCATCCCGCCGAAGGCGGAGTTTGAACTTGGTGACCCGTACCGGATTCGAACCGATGTTAAAGGCGTGAGAGGCCTCTGTCTT
>ENA-OUQG01001091-OUQG01001091.1-human-gut-metagenome-genome-assembly--contig:-NODE-1091-length-15320-cov-8.134622_pt1 | contig 15320 bp, 10 predicted proteins | sample MGYA00237943_ERZ548823 | MGnify/ENA primary metagenome ERZ548823 (study PRJEB26490, sample SAMN05194731) | human gut metagenome | biome: terrestrial biome; feature: human-associated habitat; material... | reverse complement strand
GCTTTGACCACAACGATTGAAGCATGGAAGAATGAAATTACAATTATGCAAGACGTAATTTCGCAATTAGAAGATTATGACGGCAAAATTATATTTGAATATGACATACCACGATTAGGCAAGAGGGTTGATGTTGTTCTTCTCTTAAACGGAATCATTTTTTGTTTGGAATTTAAGAATGGTGAGAAAAACATTCTTGAAAATGATATTGACCAAGTGCTTGATTATGCTCTTGATTTGAAAAATTTTCATAAGCTGAGCGAAGATAAAATTATAGTTCCTGTATTGATTGCAACAGAGTATAAAAATCATACAGATATAATTCAAATGTCTATTTACGATGATAAGGTTGTCAATCCGTTAGTTACAGGCAAAACCGGATTATTAGAAGTGCTTTCTAAAATGCTTTTCCGTTATCCAAACGAGTCAAAAGTTGATGATAATTGGATTATAAGTCCTTATGCGCCAACGCCGACAATCATTGAAGCAGCAAGATCTCTTTATGAAAATCATTCCGTCGAAAATATAACAAGGCATGAGGCGGATAAAGTTTCAACTGACAGAACAATATCATATATTCTCAAGGTAATAAAAGATAGTAAAACAAACGGAGAAAAGAGTATTTGCTTTGTAACCGGTGTTCCGGGAGCAGGCAAAACACTTGTTGGACTTGATGTAGCCATTAAACAAACTTATCAAGGGCAAGATGTTCCTGTTGAAGACGAAGGTGCAGTGTACCTTTCTGGTAATGGACCTTTGGTCGCAGTTTTAACTGAAGCTCTTGCACAGGATAATCGTAAAAAATGTATAGCGTCTGGTGAGAAAAAGAAGCTCACAGACTCCAGAAGAGATGTTGGCAAGTCTATTCAAATGATTCATAGATACCGAGACAATATGCTTGCTAAAATAAAAAATCCCGTTGAAAACGGTATATTGGAAATTGATCCTGAAAAAGCAATTAAGTTGGAAAAATCCGGCTTTGGTGAAGTGGAGCATGTTGCAATATTTGACGAGGCACAACGCTCGTGGACACATAAAAGGTTAGCAGATTATCTTAAACGAGGCGGTACTTATGGCAACAAATTAAAAGTGCCTAATTTCCCAATGTCAGAAGCGGAATTTTTGATTTGGTCATTAGACCAAAGAGAAGATTGGGCAACTATCGTTTGCTTAGTTGGCGGTGGTCAAGAAATAAACACCGGTGAAGCCGGCATCTCGGAATGGATTAACGCCTTAAATCATACTTTCCCTGATTGGGAGGTGTATATTTCACCAAAATTGACCGAAGCTGAATATGCAGAAGGTAAAGTAAACGAACTTTTAGAGAAAAATAATCATGTTACATATTCAGATGATTTGCATCTTGGTGTATCTTTAAGATCTTTCAGGGCAGAAAAATTGTCCGCCTTTGTTCATTACTTGTTGAATTTTGAAGATAATGCAGCAGAATTGTATCAAGAAATCAAAGATAAATATCCGATTGTTTTAACACGAGATATTCAAAAAGCTAAAAGCTGGTTGCATCAAAAAGTTAGAGGCAGCGAGCGAACGGGCGTGTTAGTGACAAAAGAGTCTGCTCGTTTCAAGCCGCTTGGAATTCATATATTGCCTTCCGGCGATGAAAATGCAGTTCATTGGTTTTTGGATGATAAGGTGGACACCAGATCGTCAAATTATCTTGAAGACGCTGCAACAGAAATTCAAGTGCAAGGATTGGAATTAGATTATACGTGTTTGCTTTGGGATGCTGATATGCGATATGAAAATGGCAAGTGGCATTTTTACAAATTCAACGGCCATTCAAAATGGAATGAGCAAATCGCTAACGCCGAGAATAAAAAAGAATTGCAAAAATATATGCTCAATGCATATCGAGTTTTGTTAACTCGTGCAAGGTCGGGTATGGTGATTTGCGTGCCGTATGGTAATGGCAATAAAACATCTACCGGCTTTTGGGAGGACAGCACACGTCTGCCGGAGTATTACAATGGAACTTATGAGTATTTGAAAAGCTTGGGAATTGAAGAGATTTAATGGTTGCTTAAAATTCTGAATTTGCACGAGGTCAGACGAAAAACGACCGACGATTTTATTATCGTTTATTTGAGCAATGATTCAAGCGATTTTGAGCTTGAACTTACTTGGCTTAAAGAACATCCGCAGCCGTACGATTTGGGGGAATGTGAATTTCATTTGGCTTTTAAGGCAGATGATTATGATTTGGCGCATAAAAAGCACGAAGAAATGGGTTGCATCTGCTTTGAAAATCCTGAAATGGGTATCTATTTCATCGAGGATCCGGACGGCTATTGGCTCGAAATTTTGCCGTAATTAAGTTTCACTATAATAAAAAGAGTTGAGAAACACAATTTCTCAACTCTTTTATGTTTATGCAAGCATTTCATTTAATTTTGAAACAATTTTTTTCGCCGCTTCCTGTTGTGTTCAATCTCGTTAGTGGGAAATCATATTTGGCGAAAATGCTGTTCTTTTATAATATCCCTTTGATAAAATTATACACAAGGTTTTAGGAATCGTAATAAGAAACTTTGGAGTTTGAATAGTGGCTTGAGAGCAGCTTCCCGAATGGAATTAAGAAAAACAAATAACTATAATTAACCTTACGGAGCCGTTCTAGTAACAGCTCCGTTTTGTTTTGATTTTTTCTTGCTTTTCCCTTATAAATCCGCAATAATCATTGCTTTTGAGCGTTCTGTGTGATATACTAAACTTGTATAATTGTAACTATCTGAAAGCGAGGAAAATCTAATGGATTCTAACATCGAGCGCTGGTACTCAATGAAAGAAATATGCGAATATCTTGGCGTCAGCCGTGATACCGTACTTGATTGGATAGAAAGAAGAAATATGCCCGCAGCAAAAATCGGACGCCTTTGGAAATTCAAAGTCAGTGAAATTGATGCTTGGATGAAATCCGGTATTGCAGCGGATAAATAATCAAATTTCGGAGGTTGCAATATGGCACTTGAAAATAAATTAGGTTTGACAAGTTCTGCCGACATTGCCCGTGAAGAAGAACGCATCAGCAAGAAAAAGGCTGTTGAACTTTTTGAAACAGGCTTACTCGATACTCTTCCGGCAGGTGAATTTTTAGATTATATAAAAGGGTGACAATTATGGGCGATATAATTACTCTAAATAATAAAATGCTAGAAAATAAAGATAATGAAATATTACAAATGATGAACAACACTTCAATATATCCTATATTGAAAGAATCTGAGGTTGGTGTATCAAACTATACACCATTGCCGCTTTCAAGGCTTGCCGCTTATGGCACAGCGTTTCAGCCACTTACAACAGCTGTTCAAATGGCAGTGAACGGAGCCGGTGGAAGCGGAATTTATTATGTGAATACTGCCGGAAAAACAATGTTCCAAATGAAAGGCACAAAATACTTTATTGGCTCATTACAGACTTCAACCGGTATGGTTGGTGGCGGTCAGGCTAAAATGACACCTCTTGCTTGCGACCCGACAATGATATTTATGGCGGCAGCATTAGCGAATGTTGAAAAGAAACTTGACGCTATTCAAGATATGCAGAAAGAGATGATGGACTTTCTTGTTCAGAAAGAAAAAGCCGACTTGAAGGGCGATTTGAATTTCTTGTTTGATGTGTTTAACAATTACAAATACAACTGGAACAATGAAATGTATAAAAACAGTAATCATATAAAGGTTCTTGACATAAGTCAAGAAGCGGAAAAGAAAATTGCTTTTTACCATGAGCAAATAATTGCAAAGGTCAATAAGAAATCTTTTATTCACAGCGACCAAACGGTGAATAAGCAATTACAGATGGTTCAAGACCAGTTCAAGGATTATCAGCTTGCCTTATACTTACTTGGTTTTTCGTCATTCTTAGAAGTAATGCTCTTAGGAAATTTTGACAAAGATTATTTAACGGGGATTTCTGATAAATTGGAAAAATATTCTCTAAATTACAGAGAATTATATACGAAGTGTTATGATGAAATAGAAAGTTATTCATCAACATCTGTGCAGTCATCGATGCTGAAGGGCATTGCTAAGGCAAGCACATCCGTTGGCAAGCTTGTGGAGAAAATCCCGGTTATTAGTAAGGGGCAGGCTGATGAAGCATTGATCGCAGCAGGCGATAAATTAGGCGAATTAAATGCCGGTAAGTTAAGAAAACAGATGAGTTCCTTAATCGAACGTCAAAGTAATTTTATCAGACCTTTTATTGAAAATATTGACACAGTAAATGAATTGTGTAACAAACCGGTTAAATTATTAGTAGATAAAGAAAATATTTATATTTCTACAATAGCATAGTTATTTCTGTATGGTTAAAGTCCGGTGTGAAATACTATCGTAATTATAACGGAGGTGCAATATGGCACTTGAAAATAAATTAGGACTGACAAGCTCTGCCGACCTCGCCCGTGAAGAAGAACGCATCAGCAAGAAAAAGGCTGTTGAACTTTTTGAAACAGGCTTACTCGACACTCTTCCGGCAGGTAAGTTTGTAACATTGCAGGCAATCCACAAGTACCTTTTTGAGGATATTTATGACTTTGCAGGAGAAATCCGCACGGTCAATATGGCAAAAGGTAATTTCCGTTTTGTGCCTTTAATGTACTTGCAGGCGGCTCTTGATAACATTGACAAAATGCCGCAGTCAAATTTTGATGAGATAGTAGAAAAGTATGTTGAAATGAACATTGCTCATCCATTTCGTGAAGGTAACGGTCGAAGCACTCGCATTTGGCTTGACCATATCTTGAAAACCGAAATCGGCAAAGTTATAGACTGGAGCAAGGTGGATAAAGAGGACTACTTACTCGCAATGGAACGCAGTCCGATTAAAGATGTAGAGATTAAAGTGTTGCTAAAAGGTGCACTTACTGATGAAATAAACAGTCGTGAAGTCTATATGAAAGGTATCGACCACAGTTACTATTATGAGGGGTATACAACTTTTAAGACGGAGGAACTATAATTATGATAGGTGAAAAATTTACTTTAATGCAATACTCCATAAGTGCAATACTTGGTTTAATTGAAGCTGAAGACTTTGTAATTCCCGAAATACAACGTCCCTTTGTATGGAAAAGAAGTCAAGTTAGAGATTTAATAGACTCGTTATATAGTGGTTATCCTACCGGGTATATTATTACTTGGAAAAATCCTGATGCGCAGACTAAAGATGGCGGAAAAGCCAATGGTAAAAAAATTCTCATAGATGGTCAACAGCGCATTACTTCACTTATGGCGGCAATTTCCGGCAAAGAGGTACTTGATGAAGACTTCAACAAGGATCGCATCAAGATTGCATTTAATCCACTCGCTACAGATGAAACCAAACGTTTTGCAGTGCAAGATGCTTCTCATATAAAAAATAAAAAGTGGATTCCTGATATTTCTGTTGTTTTCGATAGCAATTTTGATCCATTTGATTTTGCTTTGAAATACTGTGAAGCCAACGAGGGCATCAAACCTAACGATATCAATAAAGCCATTACTGCATTGAAAGGCATTGCAAATCGTCAAATCGGAGTAATTGAACTTGATCATTCACTTGATATCGATGAAGTTACAGAAATTTTCATTCGTATCAACTCCAAAGGCACAGCACTCAGTCAATCTGACTTTGTAATGTCTAAAATGGCGGCCGACATCGAACACGGCGGCAATATATTGAGAAAGACAGTTGATTATTTCTGTCATCTTGCTGTTAAGCCGGAATTTTATTCTCATGTAACAAATGATGAAGAGTTTCAAAATTCAAAATATGCTTCCAAAATCAAATGGCTTTCAAAGGATTATGATGATATTTTTGATCCTGATTATGGCGATATGCTTCGTGTTTCCTTTATGCACCAGTTCCGCAGAGGAAAACTATCAGATCTTGTGAGTTTACTTTCAGGCAGAGATTTTGAGACAAAAGAATACCGTGACGATATCGTTGATGAATCTTATCGTAAACTTGATAAGGGTATTCAAAACTTTATAAACGAGTACAACTTTGCTCAATTTCTTATGGCAATAAAAGGTGCCGGATTTATTTCTCACAAATTGTTAAATTCGGCTATGACGCTTGATTTTGCATACACATTATATTTGATGTTGCTTGATGATCAAACCATCCCGAATGCCCAAATCAAGCGTTATGTTCAAAAATGGTTCGTTATGTCCACTCTGACATCCCGTTACATAGGTTCTCCTGAAACTGTAATGGACAGAGACATGAGAAGTATTGCCGAAAAAGGATTTCTAAATTTCTTTGCGGATGTAGAAGCATCTTCTCTTTCTGATTCTTTCTGGACGGTAACGCTTTCTCAAAATTTGGAAACATCATCCATAAACAGCCCTGCATTTAATACCTTTATTGCGGCACAAATCAATCTTAACTGCAACTCAATGCTTATGAATGGAACTAAGATTTCCGATCTTGTTACTATTTCCGGCGATGTACATCATATTTTCCCACGTGCATACCTCAAGAACAATGGGGTAGCCAATAAGACAAAATATAATCAGGTCGCAAATTACATCTACCTTGATACTCAAGTTAACAAGGCTATAAGCGATGATTCGCCTACAGTATATTTCACCAAAGCAAAACGGCAGTGCAAAACCAAGGAAATCGAATTAGGTAATATTTCGGACGAGTCACTTCTTTTGTCTAACCTTTCAGAAAACTGTATTCCGAACGGTATTGATAAAATGGATGTGTCATCCTATGATAAATTTCTTAGTGAGCGTCGTAGGTTGATGGCTGCTTTAATTAAAAAATATTATAAAGGATTATAAGTTTCTATAACCAAAATGGTTCTTGATATCTACCCAACAACACAGAGTGGATATACAGATTAGATATTAAGATGCACTCCGAATGATTACACAACCTTTAAGACGGAAATTGTAAGAAATGAGGTGCAAATATGCCGGATAAGAATTGACAATTTGAACTTGAAGAATATATAAAACAGGGCGAACCGGACAGAGCCGAAAAAAGTGAAGCGTGGCAAACTGCCATCGGTTTGCAGGTTGTTGACGGGCTGAATACATCTAACTATTTGTTAGACACTGCCAAAGAGCATATCGAGGGTAAAATCACAATCGACGAGGCTCTAAAGCGTATTCACAGTTACTATGAGCAGCGTTCTGTACGCACCGAGACGGAAAACGAAACCTAAGAAGCGGACATTGTTTCGGCAAGAATTGCAAAGTTGTTGGGGGAAAAAGCCTTCCAATTCTCCCCCGCCGAGTGGCTCTCCATCCATCGTAGGCTGTTTGAGGGCGTGTTCAGTCACGCCGGACAAATTCGGCAGTACAACATCACCAAGAAAGAGTGGGTACTGAACGGCGATACAGTTATCTATGCGGATTGGAACAGTATTAAGGAAACCTTAGATTACGACTTTGCAACCGAAAAACATTTTTCTTATGAGGGTTTGTCGGTTTATGCGGCTGTAAAGCATTTGGCAAAATTTGCTTCGGATATTTGGCAAATTCACCCGTTCAGCGAGGGTAACACAAGAGCCACCGCCGTGTTTATGATAAAATATATGAAAACATTCGGTTTTAGCGTAAACAATGACGCATTCGAAAAAAAATCTTGGTATTTCCGCAACGCTTTGGTTCGTGCAAATTACAATAATCTGCAAAAAGGCGTCCATTCCACGACGAAGTTTTTGGAAATGTTCTTTTCAAATCTTTTGTTAGATACGCATTATGAACTGAAAAACAGATATATGCACATTGATTATGCGGAGAGCAATTCCCAAAGTATCAACCCAAAAGTTCCAAAGTATCAATTTGATACTTTAGACTGCATTTTAGAAGAACTTGCAGTTTTAGAATTAGTCGTAAAGAACCCGACAATAAAACAGCAAGAGCTTGTAGAAGCAACCGGAAAATCCATTGCAACCATAAAGCGAATTATGAAATCCCTGCAGAATAAAAACTATATCCGCCGAGAAAGCGGCAAGAGATACGGTAAATGGGAAGTTTTGGTGTAGCATAGCACCACAAAGGAGATACATTCTTCAAAGCATTATTTTTAAAAAATTCTAATTTTAAATTCCTCAAGAAACAAAATTTAATTTTTATGTATTAACTTCCGATAATTTTTATTATCAGGAAGTTGAAATAGTACACTTAAATGATTGGCTTATAGGAGGCTTACATTATGTTACCTGAAGAAAAAGCACGAATAAAAATTGATAAACAACTCAATAATGCGGGATGGGATATTGTAAGCAGGCAAGATTATGTGCCGAACTATACAATGGCAATAAAAGAGGCATTAATGCAAGGCGGTAACGAAAGTGATTATTTGTTATTTATTGATAACAAGGCAATAGCCGTAGTTGAAGCTAAAAGAGAAGAAAACGACCTTGGGGATGAGGTTGAACTACAAGCAGAAAACTATGCTGTAACACCTGAAAACTGGTATGGAACTTGGTTTGATAACTTGATTCCTCTTGTTTATCTTGCAAATGGCAAAAAAATTCTATTTAAAAACTTATTGACTGATCCGGATGGCGATTATATTGAGATCAAAGAAATGCACTCTCCCAAAAGAATGTTGCAACTTATAAATCAAAAATCCGAATATGGTGCCTTACCGAGAATAGAGAAAAAAGGACTTCGTGATTGCCAGTTTACTGCTGAAGATAATTTTGAAAAATCAATAAAACAAGGAAAGAAAAAATCTCTTGCTATTCTTGCCACAGGTTCAGGTAAAACATATCTCGCTTGTTTGGCTGCGTATCGTTTGCTTAATTACACGCCAACAAGACGAGTGCTATTTCTTGCAGACAGAAATAACCTCGCCCGTCAAGCTGAAACTGAATTTAAACTGTTTGATCGCACAGAAAAACAACAAGCATTGAATGAATTATATGTTATAAACAGATTGACAAATCCTGAAAAGATTAACGGCGACATAATCATATCCACTATTCAAAAATTGTTTGCCGTTTTAACAGGCAGAAAAGACGATGAAATAAACGAAGATGAAGAAGATGAAAACAACTTAAATTTTGATGAGACCGATGAGCAAAAAGCAGAACCTGAAATAGATTTGGGTAAAGATATTAAACTCCCACCGGACTATTTTCAATTCATTATCGTTGATGAATGTCATCGCTCAATTTATGGCAAATGGCAATCTGTTCTCAAGTATTTTTCAGGTGCAAAAATACTCGGATTAACCGCCACACCAACACCGGAAGCTTATGCGTTTTTCAATGATAACATCATTGAAAAATATACATATGATGATTCTGTTGTCGATGGTGTTAATGTTCCGGCTAGAGTATATAGAATAAAAACCGAACAGACAGAACACGGCGGTGCTATTAAAGACGGTGATAAGGTCGTTGAAACAACTCGTAGCGGAAATAAAGTTAATGAATATGTAACAAAAAAACGAATTGATTTTAACCCAAATCAACTCGATCGTTCTGTTGTAAGCCCAGACCAAATCAGAAAAAATATAGAGTCTTTTAGAGATTCGATTTATACCGATATGTTTCCGGAACGAAAAGCATTATGGGAATATATCCCAAAAACCTTGATTTTTGCAAAGGACGATCACCACGCTTCTGAAATTGTAAATATTGTTAAAGCAGTGTTCGCAGAGAAATTCGAGGATGGTAAAATTCCTGAAAAGTTCGTTCAAAAAATCACCTATTCGGCAGGAGACACAAACACACTTATCAGAGAATTCAGAACGGAAAAAGAATTCAGAATAGCCGTTACTGTAACTCTTGTTGCAACAGGCACGGATGTAAAGCCTTTGGAAATCGTTATGTTTATGAGGGATGTTAACTCTGATGTGCTTTACACACAAATGAAAGGCAGAGGCTGTCGTACTATTAACGATGACAAATTAAAGGAAGTAACTCCTAATGCGACAACAAAAGATTGCTTCTATATTGTTGATTGTGTTGGTGTTACCGAACACGATAAGACAATACCAACTGCTGGTGGCGGTGGTGGAACAGGTACAAATATTCCAAAACTAGAAAAGCTCTTAGAATTTCTTTCGCACGGATATATAACCGATGACAATTTATCATTCCTGCGTGATTACTGTTCAAGTATAAATCGCAGATATGAAAACAACGCTCTATTTGGTCATCACTTAAGTATGTTTATAACTAATTTCGGATTTTCACCAAAGGATTTGGCATTGAATATAAATACTGCCATTTCTCAAAACACTTTGCCCCCATTTGTTAGCCCCTCTGATGAAAATCGCACAAGAAACGATTTGATTTCTTGTTTAATTTCTAATTTGGAAGCAAGAAAAAAGTTGCTTGAATTACACAGGGGCTATTATGCAATCTCTCCTAATGATGATACTCTGATTGAAAAAGGATTTTCAAAAGAGGAAGCGAGAACGTTTATCGACAATTTTGAAAAATATCTTAATGATAACGCCGACAGTATTGAGGCTCTGCGTATCATCCATAATTCCGAAGATACACTTATCACATATTCAATGTTGTCGGAACTTCAAGAAAGATTGGTTTCAGAAAATCACTTGTTTACTCCGTATAAAATTTGGAGTAATTATAAACTGTTAGATACAGACGGAAAAGTTGACGAACTTGACATCAAACAAAACGGAAAAGCATTAACTAACCTTATTCAAATTGTTCGTTACGCTTATAAAAAGAATCCTAATTTAATCAGTTTGTTAAAAGGATATTCTCAAAAGTTTACACTTTATTGTGGACAAGCACAACGTACACTTACTGATGACCAAAAAAACATTATGAAGCAAATTGCTGATTATGTCATAAATGAAGGATATATAAACGCAGGGGAATTAAATGAGTTTGACACGGATTTATGGCGAAAAGCTATTAAATCATTTGGAGATGCAAAGGTATTAAATACCGAAATTGAAACATTATCAAGATTCTTATTAAGGGTGGCTTAACTATGACTGAAAATCAAACAAAAACTGAATCGGCACTCATCAAGAAAGTCAAGGACATTGCTAATGTTATGGCTGCTGCCGGTGTGGGATTCACAGACTACATAACGCAACTTACTTATATCCTTTTTCTTAAAATGGATGACGAAAAAGAAAAAGCTACAGGTGTTGAAAGTACAATTCCTGACGGCTACAAATGGAAAGACCTTGTTGACCTCAACGGAACTGATTTAATTGAGAAATACGAGGAAATTTTAAATGAACTTGCAAAAGAAAACGGCTTAATCGGCACTATCTTTACAAAAGCGTCAAATAAAATAGACAGTCCTGTTAAACTTGCAAAAATCATTGATATGGTTAATTCTGAAAACTGGTATATGATGGATGGCGATTTAAAGGGTGCTATATACGAACGAATTCTTGAAGATAATGGTCAAGACAGAAAAAGCGGTGCCGGTCAGTATTTCACCCCTCGTGCTCTTATTAAAGCCATGGTTGATGTTACCGACCCTAAGATAACAGAAACTGTAGCCGATCCTGCTTGCGGTACAGGCGGATTTCTTCTTGCTGCATATGAGCATATGAAAACGCAAAGCAAAGATATTAAAGCACAGAAGTTTTTGAAAAATGATGCATTTTTTGGAGCTGATAACACGCCTCTTGTTGTCACGCTTGCTTCTATGAATTTGTATTTGCATGACATCGGAACAAAAAACAGCCCGATTGTTTGTCAAGATTCTTTGACCGAAAATTACGATGACGCTATGTATGATGTTATCCTTGCAAATCCACCTTTCGGCACAAGACCACAAGGCAGCGGTGAAGTATATACAGTTCGTACTGACTTTATAAAGACATCAGATAATCAAGTTAATTTTTTACAGCACATTATGTCTATTATTAAAACCGGTGGTCGTGTGGCAGTTGTATTGCCGGATAATGTTCTTACTGATGGAAATGCAACTGCAAAAGTTAGAGAAAAATTACTTAAAGATTTTAACCTTCACACAATATTACGACTTCCTACAGGAATTTTCTATGCAAATGGAGTTAAGACGAATGTCCTTTTCTTTGAAAAAGGAAGTCCGACCGAGGATATATGGGTTTATGATTATCGTATTGGAATTAAGCACACTTTAGTTCAAAAACCTCTTACAAGGGAACATCTTGACGATTTTGTCTCTTGCTATTGTTCCGGTCATATGCAAGACCGTGTGCCTACATATTCTGAAGAAAATCCAAACGGAAGATGGAGAAAATTCACAAAAGATGAGGTCTATTCTCGTGACCAGTTGAAATTAGACTTTAAATGGATTGTCAGTGAAGAAGATGACGATCGCACATTAGCCGAAATGATTTCACAAATAAAAGAGGAATCAGCAAATATTGCAAAAGCAGTTGCTGAACTTGAAAAACTTATAGGAGAGGTAGAGGAATAAAAATATCAAATTTTGTGAGGAAAGAGGATAATTACAATGTCAGATGTAACAAAACTTTATGCCGCATTTAAAGCTGGATATTTAGGAAATAATATTCTTGATACATACTTCTCGTTTTTTGCAAATATAATTTTAAGTAATGATTCTACCATAGTAGAGGACGAAGAGGTTGCTAAGAAGTTTAATGAAAAATATGGCATTAAGTTACCATTGCCATTTGTTAGACAGGTGTTGGGAGTAGGTTTGGAAAATCAATCGATAATAAGTGACCATGGAAAATATGTTTCAGTAAAAGATGAAATGAGGAAATATCGTTTTAACGAAACTGATTTTACAAATCGCTTAAATAAATTATTAGATTCATTTGGACAATATTGCTCCGAACTTGATGTTTCCATTGATAATATAAATTTGCAAGATTTCATTTTATCTGCAATTGAAAATACTGACTATATATTTGATGAAAATGCAACAACAGATAATTCGCAGGGATTAGATCCGCTTGAATATGCATGGTATTCATTTATAAAAAAAGAAGCACTTGAATGTACAGATATGTATACTTTTATTGCTTCTCTATCATTATGTAATATTACAAATCAATCGTTGTTCTATGTTGGTGAACAAACGGCTGATTATACAGGGCTTAATGTATATTTGGATTCTCCAATTGTTTTTGCTCTACTTGGTATGGATGAAAAATCCAGAGTTGAGTCATATAAAACTTTGATTGAAGAAATCAAATCAGTTAAATGTTCTGTATGTGTTTTTGAACACAATTTTAGAGAGATACAAGGAATCATCGAGCGTGCATCTATGTGGGCAACAAGTACACAGTACGATATGGCAAAAGCAAATAAAGTGGCACGTTTTTTCCATGATTCAGAATTTACAGATCAAGAAATAACTGAATTTTGTGGAGAAATTGAAGAAAAACTTAATGAATATGGAATTAATGTTGTAGAGTCAGAGTACGACACAATTGAGCAACAATTTCAGGAAGATGAAGAAAAAATCTATGAAATGATAAAAGAAAAGTATCATGAAAATGGTTATGATTTGCTGCCAGAGAAAGAGCAAACCGTTCGCACAGACATACGCTCGATCATTATGATATATCGCAAGCGTAAGGGGATAGTTTCTACAACAATTGGGGAATCTGGACATATCATGCTTACATCTAACTCAACAATCGCAAATGTAAGTAAGCGATATGAAAGTAATCAAAGCACAAATTCAGGCCATATACCGGCGTGTATTTCTATGGATATTTTTGGTGCTGTTTTGTGGCTTAATAAGCCGATGGAAATGGTTAAATACCAAAAAAACAAATTATTGGCTGATTGCTATGATTTTTTAAACCCAAGCCAAGAGCTGTTAGAACTATATATTAAATCTTTGGATGAAGCAAGAAAATCAGAAAATATTGATGAGAAGAAATTTTTGTTTTTAAGATCGCATCCTGTCGTTAGAGAATCACTAATGAATATCACTCGAGGAGATTATGCTCGTTTTAATTCAAATACTTATAAAGAAGTCTACGAAGATATAGAAGCACGTTCTTTAAAACAATATCGAGATGAAAGCAAGGCCCATCAAAACACAAAAGCTGAACTCGAAAGAATGAAAACAGAATCTATGGAAATGCAAAATCGCCAACAAGAAGATATACAGGCTTTAAAAGATCAAATTTCAATTATGCAAGCAGAAAAAGCAGAAAAAGAAAGGTACGAAAACGAAGAAAAACAGCGCAGATTTGAAAAGTCTGCTAATAAATTAGGTTGGTTTTTGACTATTGTATGTGTTTTTGTTCCATATATTATAGTCCTTGTTGGAATTGAAATTTTTAAAACAATTTATACAAGTGTTTCAAATAAATCAGATTTAAATTGGCAAAAAGTGGTATATATATCTTTGGTGGTTATAATAACAGCCTTTCTTGGTATATTGTGTAAAAAGCTCAAAATGTGGTGCTTTAGAAAGGCAAGAGTTGTAATATCAAAAAAAGAGAGGGATATTAAATAATGGATACCAAAGCATTAAAACAAAAAATCTTGGATTTGGCTATCCGTGGTAAACTTGTGCCGCAAGACCCGAATGACGAGCCGGTGTCTGTTCTCCTTGAGCGTATCCGTGCTGAAAAGCAGCAAATGGTCAAGGACGGAAAGTTGAAACCTAAAGACATTAAAAACGATACAGTTATCTTCAAAGGTGATGATAATTTACATTATGAGCAGTATGCCGACGGAACGGTAAAATGTATCGAAAATGAGATACCGTTTGAGCTGCCGGAGGGGTGGGCTTGGTGCAGAGTTCAAACAATAGCTTCTGTTAAAGGTGGTAAAAGAGTTCCTAAGGGATATGCTGTGACTGATGAAAAAACAAATCACATATACATAAGAGTTACAGATATGAAAAACAGCACTATTATGCTTGATGACTTGAAATATATTTCAGATGAAGTTTACTCTCAAATTTCGAATTATGTTATTTCTAAAGATGATATATATGTTACAATTGCTGGGACAATAGGAAATGTTGGCGAAGTACCGGATGAACTAGATGGGATGAACTTGACAGAAAATGCCGCTAAAGTTTGTAACATATCAATCGATAAATCATTTTTATGCAAAGTATTGTCAAGTGAATTTGTTCAAAAACAGTTTAGATTTCAAACGCATCAGGTTACAATGGCAAAACTTGCTTTGGAACGCATTCTTGATACCTTGATTCCAATTGCTCCTATAGATGAACAAACTAAAATCAGTCAGATAATAGATGATTTAAGTGCAAAAATTTACGAAATTCAAAATAGCAATAATAATTTACAAGCATTGATTTCGTCTACTAAGTTCAAAATTCTCGACCTTGCAATCCGTGGTAAACTTGTACCGCAAGACCCGAATGATGAGCCTGCTTCAGTTCTTCTCGAACGCA
>ENA-OUQG01001081-OUQG01001081.1-human-gut-metagenome-genome-assembly--contig:-NODE-1081-length-15456-cov-16.094539_pt1 | contig 15456 bp, 12 predicted proteins | sample MGYA00237943_ERZ548823 | MGnify/ENA primary metagenome ERZ548823 (study PRJEB26490, sample SAMN05194731) | human gut metagenome | biome: terrestrial biome; feature: human-associated habitat... | reverse complement strand
CCACGGACTTCGAGTTCCTGTTCCCCTTCGGCTGGGGCGAGCTGTGGGGCGTGGCCGACCGCACCGACTACGACCTGACCCAGCACCAGACCGTGTCCGGCAAGGACCTGACCTACTTCGACCCCGAGACCAACGAGCGCTACATCCCCTATGTGGTCGAGCCCTCTCTGGGCGTGGAGCGCAGCGTCCTGGCCGTGCTGGTGGACGCCTACGACGAGGAGGTCGTGGACGCGGAGAAGAACGACGTCCGCGTGGTGCTGCACCTGCACCCGGCCCTGGCCCCCTACAAGGCCGCCATCCTGCCCCTGAGCAAGAAGCTCTCCGAGCCCGCCCGCAAGATCTACGAGGACCTGTCCAAGGAGTGGATGCTGGACTTCGACGAGACCGGCTCCATCGGCAAGCGCTACCGCCGCGAGGACGAGGTGGGCACGCCCTTCTGCATCACCGTGGACTTCGACACCGTGGGCGATGCCGAGCACGCCGGCGACAACTGCGTCACCGTCCGCGAGCGCGACACCATGGAGCAGGTGCGTATCCCCATCAGTGAGCTGAAGGCCTATCTGGCCGAGAAGCTGGCCTATTAAGCGTAAAAAAAGAAAGCCCCGCGGGGCTTTCTTTTTTTGCTCACATATCCACGATCTGCAATTCGCTCTCGTCCACCTTCTGCATGTCCTTCTTGTTCATCATGTCGTACATACAGGGCACCACGAACAGCGTCATCAGCGTGGCGTACAGCAGTCCGCCGATACAGACCACGGCGATGGGCTGCATCAGCGCCGTGCCGGCGTTTTTCGCCGTGGCGGTGACGATCAGGCCCAAAATCGTGGTCAGACTGGTCATCAGGATCGGCCGCAGGCGGGTCACGCCCGCGTCGATGATCGCCTCCCGGCGCTCCATGCCGGACAGCCGCTGCTGGTTGATGTAATCCACCAGCACGATACCGTTGTTGACGATGATGCCCACCAGCATCACAAAGCCGATCAGGCTGATGACAGATACCTCGATCCCCGCGATCAGCAGGGCCAGGAAGCCGCCGGTAAAGGCCAGCGGGATGGTAAACATGACGATGAACGGGGACTTCAGCGACTGGAACTGTGCCACCATGATGAAGTACACCAGCACCACGCCCAGCAGCAGCATCAGCAGCAGCTGGCTCATGGCCTCCATGATCTGCTCGTTCTCTCCGTTGAATTCCGCGGTGATGCCCTCCGGCAGCGTCAGACCGCTGACGGCCTGCTGCGCCGCGGAGGTCACGTGGGTGACGTTGTAGCCATCGGCGATGGCGGCGGTCACGGTAACGCACCGGCGCTGCTGGTCACGGGAGATGGTGTTCATGGACACCGTCTCCGTCACGGTGGCCACATCGCCCAGCTTGAAGGTCTTGTCCTCCTCACTGCCGCCGGTCAGCTGGCCCATGGTGCCGCTGCCCGAGGCGCTCCCGGTCATGGCGGAGGACGCGCTGCTCTCCGCCGACAACTCCAGCTCCAGCAGGTTCTCCCGCTTGAGGACGCCGCCCTCCGCCGCGTCCACGGTCAGGTCCATGTCCTCGCTGTCCAGCGTCACATCAGAGACGCTGGCGCTGCTCTGCAGCGCCGCGGCGATCTGCATATACACCTGGGCCACGGTCAGCCCCTTCTCCGCCGCCGCCTTCCGGTCGATGGTCACCTGCAGCGCCGGGGCCGAGGCGTCCAGCCCGTCGCTGACCTCACCGACGCCCTCCACCTGCTCCAGCCGCTTGGCGATGGTCCGGGCGCTGCTCTGCAGGTCCGCCATATCGCTGCCGAACACCTGCAGCGACACGCCGCTGCCGGTCATATAGCTCATCATACCGCTCATCACGCCGCTGGCCGTCACCTCACAGGGCAGGTCGGCACACAGCGTCTCGATCTCCTTCCCCGCCACAGAGCCGAAGGTCCCCTCCGGCATGGTGATGTAGCCCTCCACGTCATAGCTGCCGCCGGAGGCGCCGCCCATGGCGGCTCCCATGTTCAGGCCGCCCATGGTGCCGCCGCCCATCATAAAGCCGGCGTCCTGCACGTCGTCCACAGTCATCACCCGCTCCAACACCTCGTCGGCCAGCCGTACCGCCTCCTCGCGGGAGGTGTCCTCCGGCATGGTGATGGTCAGGGACAGGTTGTTCATATCCATCTCCGGCATAAAGGTAAAGCCGCGGCGCAGGCACGCGCCGGCACTGGTCACCAGCAGCACCAGCGACAGCAGCAGCACGCCGGCCTTGTGGTCCAGCGAAAAAGCGATGGCCTTCCGATAGGCGGGATAGACCTTGTCCAGCAGGCCCGGCTTCTGCACCATGGGCCGGCGCAGCATACCGCTGGCCATCGCCGGCACCAGTGTCAGCGCCACCAGCAGGCTGGCCAGCAGCGAGTAGGTGATGGTCAGCGCCAGATCGGTGAACAGCTGGCGGGTCAGGCCCTCTACGAACACGATGGGCGCGAACACGCACACGGTGGTCAGGGTAGAGGCCGTCACCGCGCCCAGCACCTGGCCCGCGCCGGACACCGCCGCCTGAATGATGGTGGCGCCCTTGGCCCGCAGGCGGTATATATTTTCAATGACCACCACGGAGTTATCCACCAGCATACCCACCGCCACGGCCAGACCGCTCAGGGAGATCATGTTGATGGTCACGCCGGTGAAGTACATAAGTACGATGGCAAAGATCACGCTGACGGGGATAGATACCAGCGTGATGACCGTTGGCCGCCAATCCCGCAGGAACAGGTACAGAATGACCACGGAGAACAGCGCGCCCCACAGCAGCGACGAGGTGATCGTCTCCACGATCAGGTAGATATAGTCGCCCTGGTCCATCAGCGGCGCGAAGGACAATCCCTCGTACTGGCCCTCCAGCTCCTCGAACCGTGCGCTGATGTTATTGGACACCTCCGCCGTGGCGTAGTTGGACTGCTTGGTAAAGGTGATGAGAATGCCGTTGTCGCCGTTGACCTTGGTGTACAGCTCCCCGGCGTTGTCCGTGACCACCACGGTGGCGATGTCGCCCAGTGTCACCGGCTCGATGCCGTCCATGCCCAGGTCCAGCAGCACCATATCCTCCAGCTCCTGGCGGGAGGACACGTTCTCGCCCACGGATACCATGTATTTCACGCCGCTGTCGTCCTCAATGTACCCGGCAGGCATGGCGAAATTCTGTGCCGTCAGCAGCTGGCTGACGGCGGAGATGGACAGCATACCGCCCACGTCCGTCTGGTCGGCGATGGACTTGTACGCCTCGTTGATCTGGTCCATGCCGGCCTCGATCTGGGTCATGGCCTCATCCAGCTGTATCTGCGCCTCCGTCAGCTGGGTAATGCCGTCGATCAGGGAGAGCGTCAGGTCATAGACCTCACTGGTGACCTCCCGCTTCAGCTCGCCGCTTTCCAGATCCTGCATCAGCTTATCCAGCGTCGCGTTCAGCCGTTCCAGCGTCTTTTTCAGCTGCTCCAGCTCCTTCTGCCCGGGCACGGTGATGGGCGGCTTACCGGGATCCGGATCCGGGTCTGGCCCCGGGATCTGGCCCCGGGCCTCCTTCAGATATTCGTACAGCTTATCCACCGCCGCGCCCGCCTTGGCCGCCGCGCCGGCGGCAATGGCCTCCTTGGCCTCATCCAGCTGTGCCTGCCCCTTTTCCACCTGGTCCTTGGCCTTCTGCAGATCCAGCTTCCTCTTGTTCAGTTCGGTACGCACCGCATCCGCCAGCTTCTCCGACAGGGCGTCCAGCTTGGCCTCGTCCAGGATCACATGGGCCTCCCGGGTCACGGCGCCGCTGACCGAAATGCTGGCCACGCCGGACACGCCCTCCAGCTTGGGGGACAGCTCTCCGGTGACGAAATCGCTGAGCGCGTACACGTCCATGTCCTCCCGGGACACGGCGGCCACCATCACCGGCAGCATGGAGGGATTGATCTTCAGCACATAGGGGGCGGAGACGGTGTCGTCCCAACTGCCCTGCAATACGGAGATCTTCTGCTGGATGTCCACACTGATGGTATCCATATTGGCGCCGTCCTCGAACTCCAGCGTGACCATGGATACGCTGTCCTGGCTGGTGGAGGTGACGGTCTTGATCTTATCCAGCGTAGCCATGGACTGCTCCACCGGCCTGGTGATGGACTGCTCAATGGACTCCGGGCTGGCGCCGGGATCAGAAGTGACGATGATGACATAGGGAAAGTCCATGTTGGGCAGCAGATCCGGTGTCATTTTCAGATACGCCACCACGCCCAGCACGATAATGCCCAGCACCGTCACAAAGATCGTCAGCGGTTTTTTCACGCTGAAGCCGGCCATATCCGTCCCTCCTTCTTCCGCCTGCAGCGCCCACGCACCCAGGGTAAAACTGTAATAATGTGTAAGTGTACCATCCCCGCCGCCGACTTGCAAGCGGGACGGCGCAGAATTCACGAAAGCGTTACAAATACAGGGTTTTTTCGGGAAAATAGTTCGGAGTTCGTAGTATTCTTTGCGCCGTCTTTACGCGTCCGGACGATGAAAAACGCGGACGCACCTGCGTCCGCGTTTTTCGCAAATAAGAAAGAGAAAAGGGAAGAAAACAGCAAAATCAGCCGGTGCCCCGTTACAGCAGCGTGCACAGCAGGCGCAGCTCGGCGGCCAGCCACACCGGCATCAGTATGGCGGTGACACGGCACACGGGGTTGATGTTCCCCGTCAGCAGGCACACCAGCGTGAACGCCAGAATGACCGCGATCACAACAGCGGCGATCGCCTTTGCCGGGGAAGTCTTGGTTTTCGTGTTTGTCATAGGGAACAACTCCTTTCTGTATTGTGGCCAAATCATACCACAAAGGTTGGTGCTTGTAAAATTGATTATTCTACGGTATAATATAGACATAAACTATAATTTGGAGAGCCGCCTATGACCAACCAGGACATCGAGACCTTTTTCGCCGTGCTGGACCACGGCACCATGACCGCCGCTGCCGAGGCGCTGTACATCACCCAGCCGTCCCTGTCCGCCCGGCTGAAGTCGCTGGAGGACCAGGTGGGCGCGCCCCTGTTCCACCGCGGCAAGGGCCAGCGCCGCATCACCCTGACGGATGCGGGCCAGCACTTCCTGCCTCTGGCCCGCCGGTGGCAGAACCTGCTCTCGGAGACGCAGACCTTCGCCGCCGCGGAAAAGCGTGAGTTTCTCCACGTCATCGCCGCCTACACCGCCAACCAGTACATCCTGCCCCCGGTGTACCAGCGGTTTCTGGAGCGTGAGCTGCCGGTGAACCTGTGGGTGGAGTCCATGCGGACGGACCAGGCGGTGTCCGCCGTGGCCCGGGGCGACGCGGACATGGCCATCGTGGACGGCGCATTGCACTACGATCTGCAGATCGAAGCCAAACCCCTGTTCCGCGAGGGCTTCTTCCTGGTGGTGCCCAAAACGGTGGCACTGACGGAACCGGTAGAGGCCACCACCCTGCACGTGCAGGACGAGATACTCATCTACGGCCAGCCGGAGATACTGCAATGGCACGACTACTGGTACGGCGTGGATGCCCGCCCCCTGCTGTACACCGACACGCCCCAGCTGGCCGAGACCCTGCCCGCCTGCGGCAAGCGCTGGAGCATCATCCCCGCCGGCGCGACCGAGCCCTATCTGCGGATGTTCAGCAACGTGCAGGTGCTGCGCCTGGCCCACCCGCCGGCGGAGCGCACCTTCTACCTGGTCACACCCAAGGGCCGCGCCCTCTCCGCCGCCGCGGAGACACTGCTGGAGGACCTGCGGGTGCAGATACAGGATCTGGAGGGCATCACCTGGTATTGAGCAGCGAAAGAGACACACCCTTCGGTGTGTCTCTTTCTGTCGTTTTGTGTCGCATTCTGTCCTTGCACGTCGTATGGCGGCCATTCACGTCGATTTTCGTCTTTTGACGTCGCACGATGACCTTTTGCGTCGTTTCCCGTCGTTCCCCGTCGCACACAGACGTATTTCGTCGCTTCCTGTCGCAATGTGTCGAATACCGTCCTATCCCCGCCGCAGCTGGCCCCGGATCAGCCGCGTCACCGCGTCTGCCAGCCACCCGATGGCCGGCAGGCGCTCCATGGCCTGTCCGTAGATACGCCGGGCGTCCGGCACCTCCCGGTCGCTTCCGGTGAACAGACACACCGGCAGCACGCCCCGCAGCCGCAGGGCCGCGGCCTCCGCCGCCGTGTCGTCCACGCCGCGCTTCCCGGTGTAGGACCATCCGCCCAGGCCGTTGGGTATCCGCTGGTCGTCGTTGGGGCTGGCATCCGAGAGCACCAGCAGCAGCGACTGCTCGCTGCGCCGCTGCCGCAGCAGCCAGCCCATGGCCCGCAGGGCCAGCCCGTCCCGGTTCCACCCCGCGGCCACATAGTCGAATACCCCCTCGTTCTGCTCCGGATGGTCATAGTCCCGCAGCACCCGCAGCACCGTGCAGCCGCTGACGGAGCAGAACGCCGTCACCCGCACGGGGATGCGGCACCGGCTCAGGCTCTCCGCGATGAGATACGCCTGTGTGGCCAGCTTCTCCTGCTGCCGGTTCTGCGAGGCCGAGCCGTCCAGCAGCAGGTCCACGGACAGCTCTCCCGGCTCCTGCGGCGACCGGCGGGAGAACACCCGCTCGTCCCCCAGCGCCCCGGCGCGCCAGGCCAGCTCCGGCCGCAGCCTCCCGGCGCGGCCCGTACCGCCCTCGTCCTCCGCCCGCAGCAGCAGCGTGTTCTGCAGCTTCTGCGTCAGCTGTGCGATGGCCAGCTTGTTTTCCACCAGATGCTCCTGATAATACGCCCGGTTCTTCTCCCGCTGCTGCCGGAAGTGGGCCGCGTCCCAGGCCGCCTCCGGCGCGGGCGCGCGGCCCACCGGTTCGCCGCGGGTAAAGTGCAGCCGGCAGTTCTTGTGCACGCCGGTGCACAGGGTGCGCTCCGCCTCACTGCGCTGCCCCGGCGTCAGCATGGACGCGCCGAAGCAGTCCTCCACATACCGCCGCAGGATCGGCTCCGGCGTCCGGCCCTGCAAAAAGCTGAACAGCGTCTGCTTCTGCAAGCCGCCGCTGCCGCCGGGCGCGTCATGTGACAGCGCCCGCAGGGCGTTGGGCCGCACAAAGTGCACGCCGCCGCTTTTGTCCCGCTTTCGGCCTACCCACGCCGCCCACTGGCGGTCGTCGGCGGCCCGGCGGGCGCGGCGGAACCAGGTGTACAGCACGCGCTCCGTCCGCTGGATCAGCTGCGCCTCCGTGCTGTCCCCCGGCGCGGCCAACTCGTCCAGCAGCGGCGACAGGGCCGGGTCCTCCGGCTGTTCCAGCACGCGGCAGGCCCAGGCCCGGCGCACGGCGTCCCCGTTCATGCCCTCGGCCACCGGCGTCTGCGCCAGCAGCCGGCGGGCATAGTCCCGCCGCAGCGCCGGCAGCAGCGGCCGTTCCGCCGCGCCGCGGGCGAACACCGCCCCCTCCAGCACCAGGAAGAACACGTCCGTGTACAGTGCCTCCTGCGCCGACCGGTGAAACTCGTTCAGCAGCGGCCGGAACCGGTCAAAGTCGTAATACCGGCAGGCCAGGCCCAGCACCGTATTGCCGTACAGCTCGGCATCCCCCGCCCGGTCGAAGGTCAGCAGCTCCGGCTTGCGGGCATAGTCCCCCCAGCCGTTCCACACCTGATTTTCCGCCCGGCGCGTCTCTCTGTCCTGTCTGTCCATATCAGTCGAACAGCTTGTCCCGGGTGGCGTCCCTGGGCAGGCGCGCCCACACCGCGTCCGCCACCAGCTGGCGCTCAAAGGGCTCAAAGGCCTTGTTGATGATGCCCAGGTCCAGCGCCTGCCCGGAGGGTATCCCCTTCTCGATCAGGTGCAGGGCCGCCAGCAGTCCCCGCAGGTCCAGCGCCTTGGTGGATATCTCACCGCTGTCGCACTTGGTCCGCAGGTCCCGGAACAGCGCCGTCAGCTGCTCGGCCCACTCCCGCTTCAGGGTGGGGAAGCTGCGGCGCAGCAGCTTCTGCAAATTCTCGTCGGAGATCACCGGCATATCCACCACCACGAACCGGCTCACCAGCGCCTCGTTCAGCTCACGGGTGCCGGCGTAGCCGTAGTTCATGGTGCCGATGAACCGCGCCGCGTCGTCCAGCTGTATGCGCTCATACCCCGGCACATCGATGACGCGCCGGTGGTCCAGCGTGGCGTGCAGCACGGCCAGCGCCTCGTTCTTGGCCATGTTCACCTCGTCCAGCACGCCGAAGCCGCCCAGCCGCGCACAGGCGCACACCGGTCCCTCCCGGAACACCACCTGCCCGTCCTTCAGCGTGTCCGCGCCGATCAGGGCCGCCGCGTCCACGTTCACATACATGGACACGTCCCACACCGGCCGTCCGAACAGCGCCGCCAGGTCCTCCGCCAGCACGTTCTTGCCGGTGGCCTTCGGCCCCGCCAGCAGCAGGTGCTCGCCGCACAGCAGTGCCGCCGCCGCGCTCTCCCATACCTCCCTGCCGTAGTAGAGATACTTCGGCACGGGCACGCGCTCCTGTGCCTCCGGCGTCAGGGGGTGGGCCTCCCGGAAGCGGCGTACCTCGTCCAGCAGGCCGCTGTCCACGCCCTCGTCCCGCAATTCCTTCCAGATATCCATAGACTCGCCTCATTTCATCTCCGGATGATGCCAAATTATACTCCCGCCGCCCGCTAAGTGTCCGTTAAGGATGTGCGGTCCGTTCTCTTTGTCATATCCGCCCACGTTCCGCCATATAGATAGAGCACAACGGCATGGGAGTGTTGCGTTATGCGAGACGATCTGGAGCAGCGGGCCAAAGAGCTGGCCCTGTACATGATAGAGAACCGGACCACCGTCCGCGCCGCCGCCAAGAAGTTCGGCGTCAGCAAATCCACCGTACACAAGGACCTGTCCGAGCGTCTGGCCCTGTGCGACCGGGCGCTGTACACACAGGTAAAGGCCATACTGGACGAAAACCGTTCCCAGCGGCACATTCGCGGCGGAATGGCCACCCGGCGCAAGTATAAGGGGATATGAAAAAAGGGACGGCGGCGCCGTCCCTTTTCCCGTATAAACCAAAACGGACACCCTTGCGGATGTCCGTTGCGTTTGGTCATTAGCCAATGTTGTTCAGCTTCAGCGTCAGCGCGCTCTTCTTGTGGGCCGCGTTGTTCTTGTGCAGCAGACCCTTTGCAGCAGCCTTGTCGATCGCCTTGACCGCCACCTTGTAAGTGCCCTCGGCCTCGGTGCGATTGCCTTCAACGGCAGCAGCCTCGAACTTCTTGATAGCAGTCTTCAGTGCGGACTTATTGGCTTTGTTGCGAGCATTTCTCGCCTCTGCCACCAGAACACGCTTCTTAGCAGACTTGATATTCGGCAAACCAAACACCTCCCCGACTTGAATTTTTTGTGCAGCGAAAATATACACTTCCACGCAGGATGATATTTTAGCATCTTTGCCTGAAAAATGCAAGACTTTTTTGCAATTTCCGCGGCAGTTTTTGTATAAAAGCGATTTCACCGGCCATGCTACCCAAAAGCCACAATATTTTGTGTTCAGAAGGGAGCGTTGACCACTACTATGAACCTCTCGCGTACCGATCTGGCCGTGGAAACAGCGGAGGCGCTGCCCACCGGCCGGGATATGTTTGCCCCCGGCACCGGCGTCACCAAGTCCGAATGCCTGCTGTGCGGCTGTCCCGTCACCCGCATCCATGTCCATACCCCGGCGGGCGCCCGGGCCATCGGCAAGCCCGAGGGCCGCTATATCACCATCGACCTGCGCCCCGCCCTGTCCCGTCAGGAGGCGCTGACCGGTCGGGCCGCCCTCTGCCTGTGCCGCGAGCTACGCGCCCTGCTGCCGCCGCCATCGGACGGCCCCGCCCTGGTGGTGGGCCTGGGCAACGACGCCATGACCCCCGACGCTGTGGGGGCGGCGGCGCTGGAGCACCTGCTGGTCACGCGGCACATGGTCCGTTCCATGCCCCGGCAGTTCGGCGCGCTGACGCCGGTGGCGGCCCTGGCCACCGGCGTGCTGGCCCGCACGGGGGTGGAGACGCTGGAGCTGATCCGCGGCGCGGCGGACCGCCTGCACCCCTCGGTGGTCATCGCCATCGACGCGCTGGCCGCCCGCAGCCGTCACCGGCTGTGTGCCACCGTGCAGCTGGGGGACACGGGCCTGATCCCCGGCAGCGGCGTAGGCAATCACCGCAAGGCAGTCAACGCCCGGACGCTTGGCGTGCCGGTCATCGCCCTGGGCGTCCCCACGGTCATCGACGGCGCGGCCCTCTGCGGCGACGAGGACGCCCCGCCCACCGGACTGTTCGTCACGCCCCAGGACATCGACCGCCGCGTCCGTGAGCTGGGCCGGCTCATCGGCTATGGCGTCACCCTGGCGCTCCAGCCCGGCCTGACGCCGGAGGATGCAGCGGCCCTGCTGGGATAGCCCTTGCAAAATCCTCCCCGACGCGGTACAATAGGACATCAAAACTTCGGAACGGGAGGTATCGCACATGGAATTCAACCCCCAGATACAGCTGGCCGGCCTGCTGGAATGGATGGCCGAGCAGATGAATGCCTGCCACGGCAAGACCGCCGTCATCGGCATCTCCGGCGGCAAGGACAGCTCCACCGTGGCCGCCCTGGCCGTGGCCGCCTATGGCCGCGAAAACGTCCTCGGCGTCCTCATGCCCGACGGCGTCCAGCCGGACATCGACTACTCCCAGGCACTGGTGGAGCACCTGGACCTGCCCCACACCACCATCAACATCCATGACGCCGTTCAGGGCGTGCTGAACGAGATGGAAAAAGCGGGCCTGACCCCCAGCCGCCAGACGAAGGTCAATCTGCCCAGCCGCATCCGCATGGCCACCCTGTACGCCGTGGCCCAGTCCGTAGAGGGCGGCATCGTCATCAACACCAGCAACCTCAGCGAGGACTGGGTGGGCTACTGCACCATCTACGGCGACAGCGCCGGTGCCTTCTCCCCCCTGGGGATGTACACCACCGAGGAGGTCGTCGCCCTGGGCCGTCAGCTTGGCCTGCCGGAGAAGTTCCTCATCAAGCCGCCGTCCGACGGCCTCACCGGCCTGACCGACGAGGACAATCTGGGCTTCCCCTACCGCGCGGTGAACGAGTACGTCCGCCGCGGCGTGGTGGACCCGGCCATCAAGGAGCGCATCGACGCCCTGCATCGTGCCAGCCGCTTCAAATTCCAGACCCTGCCGGTCTACCACAACGGCCTGCCCATGGCGCTGACCGACGAGACCGATTATTATAACTGAGCCCCGTTTCCTTTTGTGCGCCTTTTTTCTCTCCGTCTTTTGAGAACACAAGGCTCCGGAGCCTTCCGGAACACAAAGGCAAACCGTGACTGACGCAAACGTATACAAAAGAGCGCATAAGCAGCACATGCAGAGGACAACCAGGTAAACGCTGCGTAAACCAAAAAGCAAGCAAACATACGTTGCCGAAAGCGAAAAAAAGCAGAAACACCCCGGCCGAATGGCCGGGGTGTTTCCGTGTGTTTGTGTTAGGAGAGAGAGAAAATCACATCAGGAAGTGTTGTTCCTTTGGATGATGCTATAATACCCTCTAATTTTGGCCGAATCTTGAAGCGGCCATGAACAATTTGTGAATTTTGCCTTTTGCGCCGCGTTTTTTCCACAGCAGACAGCGCATTTCACTGAAACTTTCTGCTCTCGGCCACAGCCATCTGGTCGCAGCGGTTGTTTTTTTCATTCTCCGCGTGGCCCTTCACCCAGTGGCAGCGCACCTCGTGGATATCGGTCAGCGCCAGCAGTTGCTCCCACAGGTCCGGGTTCAGCGCCGGTTTTTTGTCACTTTTCACCCAGCCCCGCTGCTGCCAGCTTCTGGCCCAGCCCTTTTCCAGCGCGTCGATGACGTACTTGCTGTCGCTGTACAGCTCCACCACGCACGGCTCCTTCAAAAGCCGCAGCGCCTCGATGACGGCGGTCAGCTCCATGCGGTTGTTGGTGGTCTGGGCCGCGCCGCCGGAGAGCGCCTTCTCCGCACCCTTATAGCTGAGTATCGCCCCCCAGCCGCCCGGACCCGGGTTGCCGCTGCAGGCCCCATCGGTGTAGATCGTAACGGTTCTCATATATCCTTCCTTCACTCCACCCCAACGACGCGCACGGTCCCGTCCTGCACGGTAAAACGCACGTTCTTTCCTGCGTAAGCCATGCCGTACACGCGGTCGGGGTCGTCCTGATACCGGGGCCGCGGGTCGGCGGCCAGGGCGCTCAGCAGCCCGTGGCGCTGCCCGCTGTCAAACTGCGCCAGCAGCTCCGGGGGAAAGTCCACCGTCAGCACCGCGCCGGCATCGCCGCCGGTAAAGCCGCCGGCGGCGTCGGGATAGCTGTCCGCGTAGGCCAGATAGGGTTTGATGTCTACGATGGGCGTTCCGCTGACCATGTCCGCGCCGCGGACATACAGCACCGGACCCTCCGGCTCGTCCAAGGCCACACGCTCCAGCTCCACAGCGGACAGCCCCAGCCCGTTGGGCCGGAAGGGCGAACGTGTGGCGAACACGCCCACGCGCTCGTTGCCGCCCAGCCGGGGCGGCCGCACCGTGGGCGACCAGCCCTGCCGCTGCGCCCGGTCAAACTGCCAGATGAGCCAGATGTGTGAAAAGCCCTCCAGGCCCCGCACCGCATCCACGTCCCGGAAGGGCTTTTCGAACACGATACGTCCGGGGCTGTCGGCAATGCCGCTCTGCCGCGGCACGCCGAACTTCTCCGCAAAGGGCGTCTCTATCCGCGCGATGATGTCCAGCCCGGAGCCGTTCACAGCGGGGCCTCCTCCGACGCGGGCTGCTCCTTCTCCTCGGGATCGGCCAGAGCCAGCGAGATGACCCGGTCGCCCTCCTCCTTGAAGCGCATGACGATGACGCCCTGGGTGGCACGTCCCGCTACGCGGATATTTTCCACAGGTGTACGGATCAGGATGCCCGCCGCCGTTACCAGCAGCAGGTCCTCGGTACCGTCCACCACCTTCATGCCCACCACCGGGCCGGTCTTGTCCGTGACCATATAGTTGCGGATACCCATGCCGCCGCGGTTGGTAATGCGGTACTCCTCAATAGGCGTTCGCTTGCCGTAGCCGTTCTCGGTGATGGACAGCACGGTCTTGTCCGCGTCGGCGCGGGCAGCCCCGATGACGTAGTCGCCCTCCCGCAGCCGGATGCCCCGGACGCCCACGGCCGTGCGGCCCATGGCGCGCACGTCCGTCTCGTCGAAGCACACCGCCTGTCCGTCGTGGGTGGCGATAAGCATACGGTCATGCCCCCGCGTCTCCGTCACGGAGATCAGCTCATCGCCCTCGTCCAGCGTCAGGGCGCGGATGCCGTTGTTCCGCAGGTTCTTCAGGGCGCTGACCTCCAGACGCTTCACAGTGCCGTCGCGGGTGGTCATGAACAGGTACAGCTCCTCGTCTCCCGTCTCCCGGAAGTGGAGCATGGCCTGTACGCGCTCGCCCGTCTCCACCTGAATGATGTTGACGATGTTCACACCCTTGGCGGCCTTGCCGCTCTCGGGGATCTGATAGCCCTTCTTGCGGTAGACCTTGCCGGTGTCGGTAAAGAACAGAATATAGTCGTGGGTAGACGCGGTGAACACGTCCACCACCGTGTCCTCCTCACGGGTGGTGATGCCCTTCTTGCCCATGCCGCCCTTACTCTGGGCGGCGTATTCGGACACCGGCGTGCGCTTGATGTAGCCGTTCTCCGTCAGGGTGAAGACGCACTGCTCCTCCTCGATCAGGTCCTCGATGTCCAGCTCGTCCTCCACGTCCTGGATCTCCGTCTTGCGGTCGTCGCCGAACTTGTCGGCAATGGCGGTCAGCTCCTCCTTGAGGATGGACTTCACCAGACTCTCGTCGCTGAGGATACGCAGGAAGTAGGCGATCTTCTCCTCCAGCTCCTTGTACTCGGTCTGGAGCTTCTCCCGGTCAAGACCCTGCAGCGCCTTCAGGCGCATATCCAGAATGGCCTGGGCCTGCACGTCGTCCAGCCCGAAGCGCTGCATCAGGTTCTCCTTGGCGTTGTCGTAGCTGCTGCGGATGATTTTGATGACCTCGTCGATATTGTCCTGGGCGATCAGCAGGCCCTCCAGCAGGTGGGCGCGCTCCTGGGCCTTTTTCAGGTCGAAGCGGGTCCGGCGGATGATGATCTCCTCCTGGAATTTCAGGTACTCGTCGATGATGTGCCGCAGGGACAGTATTTTCGGCTGCCGCTGGTTTTCCACCAGCGCCAGCATATTGATGGCAAAGGTGGTCTGGAGCTGGGTCTGGGCGAACAGGCGGTTCAGCACTACCTGGGGATTGGCATCGCGCTTCAGCTCGATGACCATTCGCATACCGTTGCGGTCGGACTCGTCCCGGATGTCGGAGATACCCTCCAGCCGCTTGTCCTCTACCTGGTCGGCGATGGCCTTGATGAGCATCCGCTTGTTCACCTGATAGGGCAGCTCCGTGATGACGATGCGGGTACGGCCGCTGCCGAACTCCTCGAACTCGTGGCGGGCGCGCACCATCAACCGGCCCCGGCCGGTGGCGTAGGCGGCGCGGATGCCGCTGCGTCCCATGATGATGCCCTTCGTGGGGAAGTCGGGGCCCTTGACGTGCTCCATCAGGTCGCCGAGGGTGGCGTCCGGGTCGTCCAGCACGCAGATGCAGGCGCCGATGACCTCCCGCAGGTTGTGGGGCGGGATGTTGGTGGCCATGCCCACGGCGATGCCGCTGGAGCCGTTGACCAGCAGGTTGGGGAACCGGCAGGGCAGCACACGGGGCTCCTTGCGGCTCTCATCGAAGTTGGGATCCCAGTCCACCGTGTCCTTTTCGATGTCGCGGAGCATCTCGTTGGAGATCTTGCTCAGACGCGCCTCGGTGTAACGGTAGGCGGCAGGGGGGTCGCCATCCACGGAGCCGAAGTTGCCGTGGCCGTCCACCAGCGTGTAGCGCATGGAGAAATCCTGCGCCAGACGCACCAGCGCGTCGTACACGGAGGCGTCGCCGTGGGGGTGATACCGGCCCAGCACGTCGCCCACGCAGGTGGCCGACTTCTTAAAGGGCTTGTCAGAGGTCAGGTTGTCCTCGTACATGGCGTAGAGAATACGCCGGTGTACGGGCTTCAGGCCGTCCCGCACGTCGGGCAGGGCGCGGCCTACGATAACGGACATGGCATATTCGATATAGGACTTCTCCATTTCCGGGACCAGCGGGGACTCCACGATATGCTGGTCGGGGAAGCGGATCTCCGCAGGGTCGTATTGGGGCTTTTTGCTCATAGATTCCAGCCCTCCTTAATAATCCAGATTCACAGCGTACTGTGCTTTGCGCTCGATAAATTCCTTGCGCGGCTCCACCTTCTCGCCCATGAGGACGGTGAACGTGGCGTCAGCCTTCACCGCGTCATCCAGCGTGATGCGCCGCAGGGTACGGGTGGTGGGATCCATGGTGGTCTCCCACAGCTCGTGGGCGTCCATCT
>ENA-OUQG01001080-OUQG01001080.1-human-gut-metagenome-genome-assembly--contig:-NODE-1080-length-15461-cov-16.085421_pt1 | contig 15461 bp, 14 predicted proteins | sample MGYA00237943_ERZ548823 | MGnify/ENA primary metagenome ERZ548823 (study PRJEB26490, sample SAMN05194731) | human gut metagenome | biome: terrestrial biome; feature: human-associated habitat... | reverse complement strand
CCTGCAAACCGTAAATGTCAATGAAAATGCGGTTGAGTTCTTCTTCGTTCTTTTTAAGCTGCTGGAAGCGGTCTTCGCATTCCTGCTTCCAGTTTTCGAAGTGCCAGTTGATGCGCCCGAACTTCTCCATACGGGACGAAACAAACTGAGAATCCATCTGTTCGCGCAATGCCTGTGCAGACGGCGCAAGCGGATTCCTCTTGAAATCCCACGAGGTTTCGTAGGAGTCCCAGTCAGTTTTGCATATAGAAATATTCCGCTCTGTCAGGCTAAGTATTTCTGTTTTTTTATCCACACCCTTTATAATCGGGAGCTTTTTCAAATAACCAGATTCAAAGCCAAGGGTGGGTGACAAAATATTCAGCAAGTATTCTGTCACTTTTGAATTAAGAAAACCGGCTATATACTCAAGTTCATCGTCCTCGTCAGGAACTACACATTGTCCGCCATTGCTGAAAAGGAATCCGGTCCCATACCATCTAAACGAGGGCTTTGAGCAAATCACACTCCATGTAACACCCGGCTTAAAATAATAAGCAATATTTGTTATAGTTCGTGTTATGCAGTTATATTTTTTGATGGCATTAGCTTTCATTTCTTCGCCATCATTGTACCAATTCACAACTGTGTAATTGTTGCCGTAGTATTTTCTATATTCTCCACCATGGTTTATCGGAAACCACTTGCAGCCTGACTTTATCGCTACTTGTGCATCTGTAGCAGAAACCATAATGTTATTCCGCGAAACTTCGTGCCACAAACGAATGTAATAATCGTTATCAAGAGTTTTCATTCCCTGACGCGGATTCGCCACTTTTTCCAGAAGGATCCCTTGAGTAAAGACATCTGGATTTCCCAGCCAATACGCGAGTGCTTTTCCCGGAATACTATTAAAACGGGAATTGGAAACATAATAATTCTTTGCTGTGTGTGTTAAGAATTTCTTTTCTTTCTCGTCCTGACTATCAAACGGCACAAGGCGCACAAAAGTACCATTGCAATTTGGAGTATGACAATTTCTTGATACCCATGTAGCTGTTTGCACCACTTCGCCACCTATCTCTTCAAAGGCTCTTGCGCCAAGATGACACATATTGACAATATCATTATTCAGATAAGTCTGTCTGAGCGTTTCAAAGCTTGACAAGAACATCCATGAGTGCTGAGTAATCATCGCTGAAAAACCGTTATTCCGAGTCATTCGCATTGCTTTAAGTATGAATGCGGAATACAAATCCGGCTTTCCCTGTGGATACTCTGCTACAATCTTTTCGAGAAGTCTATTATTCATGTTGCGACCGCCCATGTACGGCGGATTCGTGACAACCACCTCATACTTCTGCGCCATAGCCTCCGCTACTTGAATCAGCGGCAGGATGCTGTTCAGCACAATTTCGCGGAACATACTGATGTCCGCCCGCACTTCTTCCACTCTGGCATAGAGGGCGGAGAAGTCCACCTGAGAGATATTCAGGATAGAGCCATATTCCTTTGCATCCCGCAGCTCGTTCATCAGCGTTCCGAAGGCTTTTTTGAGTTGCGGGTCATTGTTGGTGAAGTATTCGACGGAGCTGCTGTCCAGTCCGTTGCTCTCAACAATCGCATACACATGAGGCTGAATGCCACGGGAGAAGATGCGGCGGTCATACTGCCGTGCCTTCATCATGACGGCAAAATAGGCAAGCTGTGCCGCACGGTCATCAATATCGAGACCGTAGAGGTTATTTTCAAGAATGCTCTGCGCCGCGTCCCTCTGACTATATCCGGTTGCCTCATAAATCTGCATCAGCACATCAAAGGCATAGACAAGGATATGACCGCTGCCCATGCAGGGGTCGATGACCTTGATGTCTTTGACATCCAGCGTGGCGTACTCGTTCTGAATCTCGTCAAGCTGCTTGCGTACTTCCTGCGTCTGTTCCGCTTCTGGCAGATAATACTTCCAGCCCATTTTGTCGGCAATCAGCTTTTCCGTTGCAATGCGTTCGGATTCCGCTTCGTGCCAAGTCATTTCATCCAAGCCGCGACCGTCCGCATAGATGCCCTCGTTTTTGCGCTTGTCTACGTAGATTCTGCCAAGGCTGTTTTCAACCATGTAGCGGACGATCCAGTCCGGAGTGAAGAGCTGTGTTGCGGAAGGGATGCGCTCTTTGGTGATTTTCACATTCTTCTTGAGCAGCGCAAAGGTATCATCCTTGAGTTCGGAGTTGTAATACTGATACAGCCAGCCGATGATCTGCACCTGATCCGTCCAGTCCGCTTCGGGAATATCCGCGACCATGTGACCGAGAACGCTGTCCTGCTTCAAAATGTTGTTCGGCAGCAAAAGCTCGGTATAGCCGCCCATTTTCTCAAACATACGGGGAAGAGGGGCGTTCAGGGCGTTGCACTGCGTCAAAAGCAGATAGCGATAGAGACCTTCGGTGTCATTGCTCTCGATATACTCCGCAACTTTCTCCCGGTTCAGTCCCGGAAGGTCAAGGTGCAGGACATCACTCAAAATCTCCGGTTTGAACGCGCCGGTACTGTCGGAAAAGACGCGAATATGGGAGGGCAGATAGTTGTTGACCTCCATAAAGCGCAACGCAATAAAGCGGTTGAACCAAGTGTAGGCAACCTCTTCCATAACCTGTGTATAGCCTTTTGAGCGGATCTGATCGACAAGCTCTTTGCGCTGTTTCTGCTCATCGCCGGTCAGTGCGCGTCCGCCCACCGTTACGGCGTTTGCCTCGCCGCAGCCTTCCTTCGTGATTCCATACTGATAAGCTCTCTGCGACACCTGAGCGATCAGCTCGTTCCGCGCCCAGATTGCAAATCTTTGTATTGCACCTTTATTCATGCTCGTTATCTCCTAACTATGCGTGTATTACGCTTTCTCTTGCCCCAGTTCATCAAACATCGCCTTAACAGAGGGAGCGTTCTTTGTCAACTTCTTGATGCTAAGGTCTTCCGCTTTGTTGTTTGCAAGACGAAGATTGTTTTCAGAAGAAAGAAGTGCTGCCTTTGTCTTCTGCAAGTGGTCGATTGTTTTGTCAATCTCATCAATCGCCGTTGAAAACTTCTCGCTTGCCAGCCGATAGTTTCGGGCAAAGCCTTCCTTAAAGGCGTTCATGTTTTCCTCGAAGTTGCGGATGTCAACCTGCTGGTTGCGAACAATTTGAAGCTCCTGTCTGTATTGCAAGGAGTTTTTTGCCGCATTCCGCAGCAGTGTAATCATCGGAATGAAGAACTGCGGACGGATAACATACATCTTCGGGTACTTATAAGACACATCCACAATGCCATTGTTATATAGCTCATTGTCGATCTCAAGAAGAGAGACAAGGATTGCGTACTCGCAGCCCTTTTCGTTTCGGTCCTTATCCAACTCTTTGAAAAAGTCCTCATTCTTGTGCTTGGTGGCGGTTTCATCAGCCTCGTTCTTCATTTCAAACATAATGGAGATGAACTCCGTACCATCTTCTCCGCACTCACGGTAAATGAAGTCACCTTTGCTGCCGGTTTTGGCGTCGTTGTCTTTCTCAAAATAGGCGTTTGGAAAAGCCGTCATTCGGATCGCATTGAATTGTGTCAGGCAGTGCTGCTCCAAACTCTCACCGATCATCTTTGTTGATTGCCGTGCTTTGAAGTCTTTGTAATACTCAATCTGTTCGTCTTTCAGCTTGAGCTTTTCTTCATACTGCTCTTGAAGGGACTTCTCGCTCAAGCGGCTCTCAGTTGCCTTGTTCTTTAGTTCGCCCTTGAGGTCGGCAATCTCAGTTGCCTTTTGAGATAATTCCGCATTCTTCTGTTCAATCGCCTCTGCAACAGCAAGTTTCTTTGCCGTTTCACTGGCGTCAAGTTTGGCTTGCAGCTCTGCTATTTTTTGATCCTTCTCAGAAATCTCAGCATCTTTCTGGGTGATACTCGCAGTATGCTCTTTTTCCTCCTGCAAGCGAATTATCTCAAGCTCCTGTTCGCGTTGAGCATCCAACTCTTTTTTGCGACGATCAAGCTCTTTCTCGAACTCTCTATCACGCACCTGCTGTGCAATCTGGTCGTAGCCGCTTTCATCGACTTGAAATACTTCACCGCATTTGGGGCATCTAATTTCCTGCATACCATTCTGTCCCTTCTATAATGTTATCAGTTAATCTGCACACCGTCGCAGCCTTCCAATGTTTTCATCAGCTTTTCGCGGATTCCATCGACGTACCGGTCAATGTCCTCCTTAGATTGCAGACGCTTGACAGAGCAGAGGTCATACCGGCGAAGTGTTGTGATTTTTGGCATTTTCGGGGCGGGCTGTGCTGCTCCTGTGCCTCCCTGTGTCGTTGCTTCCTGATGGGAAGCGGACATTACCTCCATGCGTCGGCAGATATTATCCTTGTATGTGAGAAGCTGGGTGATCATAGCGTCCAGCTCGGTGAGAGAGAAAGCGTTCTTCGCCGCCTCTCGCTTGCCGACAAAGTAGTCATCTGCCTGACGCAGCAGAACTCCTGCATCCCGCGCTTCGGTTGCAAGCTGATGAACGTCCTGCATACACTGACGGATATTCTCGGCAACCTCATCCTTCTTCAAATCCAGCAGACCGGAGTATGCCGCCTTAACCTTCTGAATCAGTTCCGGCAGCTCACCAATGCGGTCATAGGGCTTCGGTTGTGCAAGAATGGTCGCAATGGTATGGAAGACATCCAACACATCCGCGTCAGAAGCAAAGTAGTCACGTTCCTTATTCACGCGGTCCATCTGACGCCGTGCCTCATCATATACACTGCGCTGCGACTTGAAGAAGAACTCCACACCCTCCATGTCCTCGGAGCAATCCAGAAGGTCTTCCTGACGCTGCACCATGCGGGTAAGCAGCGCAACGTTGTCCCTGCGCTGGCTCAGAACATCATTCATAAGGTCGCGGGCTTTTGTGACAACTTCCTTTTCCGGGTAACGGAACTCAGAATAGGCATTATCAAGAAGCTCCTGATAATGCTCCTGTTTTTGAGTAAAGGTGTCCAGCACAAAACGGATCAGTCCGTCCTCGTCGGAAGGAATGTCCATCGCGCCAAGATAGTCCCGGAGGAAGGCAATGCTCTTGCGCATAAGGTCTTCGGAAGGGGCAATCCTGCGGGTAACGACGGCTTTGTCAATCTCGGATTTTTTTCGCAGATAATCAACCAGTCTGCGCTCGTCCTTGCCAACCAAAGCACCGCCGTATTTGATGGAGATTTTCTGCTGAGAGATCAAACGAGCAATCAGCGCAGCAATATCAATTTCGCGCCAGCCGTAGGGAATCGCCTGATACCGGCGCTGTACATCGCCCATTGAGGTACTGAGCATCTTCTGATTTTGAAGTTCGAGCCACTGGCTGATCTCGTTCAGCGCATCCTCGTTGTTTGCGCCCTGACCGGTGAAGGCAATCTGCTCGTCATCCGTTCCATTCAGGATGGAAAGAAGGTCTGCGTCGCTCTCTACAAAACGGTTGACCATGTTGAGCTTGGAATAGACACTCTCAACCAGACCGTTCATCGCGGTGTCCAGCTTGTCTTTCGCGTTGCCAGTCTTGATGTCCATGACCTCGCCGTGGGCAATGACCTTTGCACCGACGATAGCTTTTTCAATATAGCTACGCGCTCTTTCTTCCAGAATACGCGCTTGCTGCTGCCGCTTGCGGATGATGTCCTGAATGCTTTCAGGGAGCTGAGATACATTCCGCTGTTTGACATACTTACGAATTTTCATCGCCTGTTCCAGCTCATCAAAATACGGTGTCTCATTGGACAGCACAACGATTGCTTCGTTGTTGACCTGAGAATCCATAATGAGCCGTTCGTTCGGCGCACCATAGTAGTCGCTTGCAACGGTAACAATGCGAAGCCGCATTCCACCGCAAGCAGAGCCGTTCAGGGTCTCGTCAATGTATTGGTCATAGGCGAAGTCGTACTTGCCGTACTTGAATTTCTTGGAAGGGTAGATTTCCCCGTAAACCGTCTGTGCAATGCTGGTGATGACCTGCGCACTGTCAACCGGTGTGTTCTTGATGTCAATGGCAATGTCCTGTTCCTCGTCCGTCAGGAAGGCATAGGTATCGCCGTTGCGAGAAATGTAGTTCTGCGAGAGAAGCCTTTCCAGTGAGGCGGAAACTGACGCCCGCAGCGCAATCTTATCTGTACGGATGTCATCGATCATAAGGATGGAGATATTGTCGATATTTGCCTTGATGTCCTCAATATAACGTACAAGGTAAAGGAGCTTCAGGACGCTGACATCTTGCTGCTCAAGCCCATCGTGATTGTCTGCCGCAGTCTGGCAGCGGTCGATAACCCGTCGGATGGGGCTTTCGAGGAATGTGTGAACTGTATTGTAAAACAGATGGAATGGAACCAGAGCATTTTCATCCTTATCCTTCACATCCTGTGCTGCTTCTTGGAAGCCGGAGAGCATGGAACGCTCACCGCCGGACAGATGTTTACCGGAATTGCCGTGCTTGCGAATCTCGGCAAGCACCTTCTGGATCACGATGAACTGGTACGGTACAAAGGGGAAAGTTGCAGAAAACTCCGCACCATCCGTAAAGCCCTTGATGTCAAGAACGGGATTGTTGAAAGTATAGAGGTTTTTGAGTACGGCGTGTTCCTTGTCATAGACCATGCGAAGAAGCTGATCCGCCGCATCTGTTTTCGCCAGAACACGCTTTTTGATAACTTCATCAACGGAGGACGAGGAAAGGCTGAGGCGCGTATTGAAGCGTCCCTGAATTTTGGAAAAGTCATTGCTGGTGATATGGACAACGGAGTCAATCGCCTCCTGACTTGTCACCATGACCCAAACCTTGCCGTGGCAGCGAATGCCAATCTCTTCTACAAGAGATTGCAGATTGATCATCAAGTCACCATCGTCACCAATGTATTGACCGACTTCATCCACCATAAACAGCAGTCGGAAATCCTTGCCCTTGCCGTCTACATATTCCTGAATGTCAGCTACGAGCTGGGCGATGCTCAGTTCATTCGTTTCCTCACCATTGAACCAGTTCCGCGCCGCCTGTTCGCTCATGCCGAGCGTAGATTGCAGAACCGAAACAATGTCATCCTCAAAGAACGCAAAGGAATCGCGGGTCTCCGTCCAAGGCGCACCATTGACCTTCTCAAAGGCTTCGCGGAACTGCTGCGTCTTGCCTTGCTTTTCAATGAAGCGTTCCAGTTTGGCAATTTTCAGATCATCGCCGTAAAACCCGCAGTGATTGTAGAACATCTTTGCAAAGACGCGCAGCACTGCGGTCTTATCCTTCGTGAGAGGACCTTCGATGTCAATGTTGAAAAGGATAGACTGCGTAGGCACGGACACACTTTTAACCGCCTGAGCATACATCATCGGGTCATCAAACTTGTCCGCAAAATAGTCAATCGCTCTTTTGCCGCAGACCTCTTGATTGGAAAGTAGGTAAGAGAGAATTTTCAGGAAGTGAGATTTACCACTCCCAAAGAAGCCGGAAATCCACACGCCGATTTTATCTGTCGGCTGGTCGATAGCCTTTGTGTAGTTGTCAAAGAATGTGCGGAAGTGACGGCGAAGCTCCTTGGTAATTATGTATTCGCTGAGTTCCTGTTCCAAACTCCGGTCATCATCCTGCATAACCTTGATAACGCCGTTGATGTCTCTTTCGATGTCCTTCTGGAACATATTCTGTATTTTCACGTTGCTACCTCCATTACAGCAGATTGAATGCCCGATAATAGTTGCCTTCTTTGAACTCATCGAATAGGTTGAGCGTCTGTCCATTGAAGGTTCCGGGATAGAACATCACAATAGGGATGTCTTCAAAGAGATGCTGCATACTATCAAGCATCTTATGGGAACGCATAAACGGATGAATTTTTCCAATGCCTGTCATGAAGAGAACATCCTGCCCTTTGATATGGGGTGAATAGTCCATCTTGGCAAGGAGAGCTTCCGGTGTGGCGATCTTCTGCAACTGATCCAGAAGATACTTTTTGCCTCGTTTTTCTTCTAACCCTGTAACTGATTTCAGAATGCGCTTGTCCTCCAAAAGGGAGAGAAACACTTCATAAAGGTCGCACTCAATAATCCGATATGGCGTGTTCGCCTCGCTTTTCAATCTGCGGATATAATCCTGAACGATCAACTCATCCTCCGCTTTGTAGCAGAAAACATGGATACCAACCTCATTGCTCAGTCCTTTGTTTTCAAGGAAGTCCTTATTCGAGATACGCTCTTTGATCCGGTCCAACTCCTGTTTAATCATGTTTGTGTCCGCCTATCTATCTAAAGTAATTAAATGCCGAAAGTGCATCATAATCGTTGTTTGCTTCGATACCTCGTTCAAGCTCTTCACAGAGAAAAACGGGATTCAGCGTGGTGTCTTTCAGCCCATCCAGATACCCTGTCTCTATCAGCATCCGAACGAGAACACTTTTGATTTTGGTGATTGTCGCATCACTCCAAGCGGCAACAGAATCATCCTGTGCTTGCAGTCTGGAAAAGAACGCATTCATGTCTTTCCTTGAGAAGTTCATGTCCTGATTGCGGTATTTTTCGCCTATAACCTGAATCATAAACTCCCAGACCAGACGATTATACCTCATCACCGCGTATAGATTGATCTGCTTTGCAATATCATTTGGTGCAGAGGCAAGCTCGTGAACAAGCTGTTCGTTGCCGAGCGCGTCCAGCCGCTTATAACAGGCTCTTGCCAAACGGGAAACCTGTCTCTCTGTTGGATATTGAAAGAGGTTATCCTTCTTAATCCGCTCGATTGCCTCATCAATTTTTAAGCCGGAAACATAGTATTTTGCGGCAATTCTTATCTCGTAGAAGAGAAACTGTTCAGCAGTTAAGCTGCCGTTATAAGGGTGCGTCTGATCCATTATATTTGCTCCATTCCTAATAGCATACTGTATCATATTGCCTGTCCCATATTTAGGACTGTGTTGTGTTGTCAGGGACAAACTCCACGATGTCACCGATATTGCAGTCAAGGCAAATGCAGATTTTTCTCAGAGCTTCCATTGACACGTCTTCACCTTTTCTGAGCTTGGTCATTGTGCTTGAAGAAAGACCGGACGCCTTATGAAGATCACCCTTGCTCATTTCCTTATCGACGAGCAGTTTCCACAACTTTTTGTAGCTTGCTTTCATGACTTTCACCTCAGCAAAGTATGTAAAATAAACCTAACCTATATTATAGCACAAGAAAGTCTGCTATTCAATAGAGTTTCGTAAACTTTGGGTGAATACGACCGATTTGCACGAGACGTTCATCGTTTTCGATTTGGATGATATACAGCTAAAGGGAAAGACTGTGCCGGTCAAAAAACCAGCACAGTCTTTTTGTTATTCTCTCTGATTATCTCGAATTTGCTCAGACTCTTGGACTACACTCGGCTTGAGAAAAATATCTACGTTTGCCTTCATGGTGTCGATGATCCGCGCCTCCTTTTTGAGCGTTGCGCGTTCATCGTAGAGCCGCTGCTGCTCTTCAAGAAGTCTCTGCTGTTCCGCTTGCAGCGTCTTCAAGCTCGGCAGTTTTTCATCTCCCTGCATCGCAAGCAATGTACTCCGTGCCGCCTCGAAAATCACAAGCTCGGCTTCGTGCTTTGCTTTGAAACCCGGCTTGTCTTTTGCCTTCTGGAATGCGTCATATACGGGCTTGAGGCGCTGGTAGTTGGAGATGTTTTTGATAAGCGGCTGCACCGTCCGCAGACGTGCTTCGACCGCTTTCAGTTCCTTGTTGGTGCGGTCATAGGAGCTGTGAACGTCCTCGACCTTCCTTTCAAGATCGGCGTATTGGAGCAAGTTGTTTTCTGTGAGATAGTTGAGCGTCCGTGCCGCTTCCTTGAGGATCGTGAGCTTGGCTTTATACTCATAGCCCTTGCTGTCGATAAGCCTGATCCTCTCCTGAATATCTCCGATGAGAGAGATGCCCCTCGGCGTGGCTTGTCTCTGACTTCTTCGGGGCGTCCGTCCGGCGATCCGTTCCTTGATGCGGTCCTCCGTGTAGTTTTCCCCGATGGTCTTAGAACGGGTAAACCGATCCTGACCTTCGGCGCGGAAGGAGATGTATTTGCCGGTTTTGATTTCATAACCGGCTTCCTGCATGAGCCGCAGAAAGTCATCGTAGTCCTTGGCTGTGATGACAAGCCGGTCGATGATCTGCTTGAGCTTTTGCTTCCAGCTCGTACCGCGTTTGGCTTCGGTGTATTCCTTGTAGTCCATGCCCTTGTTCTGCGACGGAGGGATCACAGACAGCCCGTGTTCCTTGCATATCTCATCACTGAGTTGACGTAGCTCCCGATAGGTTCTCTTGTTGCTCCGGTAGGCGTGGAAATCCACATAGTTCACGGCATTGAAGATGATGTGATTATGACAATGCCCCTTGTCGATGTGGGTAGCAATCACATACTCGTACTTGCCCTTGAGCCATTCGTCCGCAAGCTGTTTCCCGACCTCGTGAGCTTCTTCCGGCGTCACTTCACCGATGTCAAACGACTGGATCAAATGACGGGCAAGTACCTTCGGCATCTGCATTCCTTGCTGCACTGCAAGGTTTCTCGTCCACTCAAATTCTTTCGCCGCTGCGTCGCTTGCAGCGCATCCATAGGACGAAACATAGAAAGCATCGTCGGTTTTCTGCGGGTCGAGAATGTAGGCAATAGCCTTGTTTACAGTTCCTCGGATTGGCTTGATTTTAGTAACTGCCATATCTCACCCTGCCTTTCTTTCAGCTCTGTAATATCGTCCGCATAGAAGTGTCCGGTGGAGTTGATGCGGCGGCAAATCTGATTGATGTTTGAGGCAACACGGCTGACTGCGGCGGCAAGTTTCTTCTGCTGCGTATAGTCCACCTTGATGATATAACCGTCAATCGCCATCTTCCGGAGATATGCTCCCATGTTCCTTGTTCCGAGTTGCGCCATCTTTGCCTTGATGATTTTTTTCTCATCGTCGGAGACGAAGAAGAGTATCTGATTTGGTCGCGTTCTGTTTGCCATAGGCGTTCCGTCCTTTCGTAAAGGAAGAGGGTTTGGGAGGCATCCCAACAAGCATTTTTCAGATTGAGGGGAGGGTTTCCTTAATCGAAAATCGCCGTGTGTATATACACCGGCTGTGCTTGCTATTCTCTAAAATCGTATTCTCTCGCAGAGACTCCCCGTAAAATACCCCTTCACTTTACTAAGTGAATCAGAGGTCAGTTTTGTCCCAAATTCAGAAAAACTTTTTGAAGAATTTTTTTGAGCTTCTTCGCACGGTTGCTGACGGTATTTCGCGGGATGTCATATCGCTCCTCTATCTGGCGGGCGGTAAGTTCACCCGTCAGATAGTAGCGAATGATAATCCGGTCTCGCTCGTCAAACCGCGATAACGCCTCCGATACCATCACCTTTAGGAGCGACTCGTTTTCTACATCGCAAGGGTCGGGGATTTCATCGCTAAGTTCGTATTCGTCTCCAAGAGGATGACCGAATTGCGGCAATCTCTTCCTGCTTGTAGCCTCCTGATACCTGTCCTCGTTCTCGTACTTCATCAGCTCGTAGTAGACCTCCTTGCTGATTTCTACGGATGTACCGTTGACTTTTGTGAAGTAAGCACCGGATGCCTCATCCCTCCACAGCGCGTAATTGTAGACTTTGATTTTCATAGCTTGTCCTTTCCGCTGGCGCGGAGCAGCGGGTGGACAAGCCTAAAAAAAGAGCCGCATGACGGTGAGTTGTGATCCCATGCCGATAAAACAGAGCGCGAACGCTCTGTTCATGCGGCATTAGGAAGACTCACCAGTCAGCGGCTCCACAGCACAGCTATCAAATATTTATTTGTTAAACTCCTATCCTCTGTTGAGGTGGAGATATAACCTTCTCATACTGAGAACATTAAAGACGGTCTCGCGCCCGCAGCGTTTGCACTTCGCTTGAACGTGACCTCTCGTGTCCTCAAAAACAACGATGGTATTGTGATGGCAGTACGGGCATTCCATCGTTCGCCTCTTCTGGCTGGCAATGGCGATACGCGCCCGTTGTATCTTTGTTTGCATCTCAGCAGACGGTTCGGTTATGCGGATGCTCTTTTTCATGCCCACACCTCCAACGGGTCCTCATATTCCGTATAAGGACGGTCTTCAATGTAGCCGAGTTGACGCAGACGTATAACAGCAGCACTTTTTGAGACGCCGAGTTGTGAGCATATCGCTCTGAGTGACATCCGATCTCTGTAACTGAAATGCCCGCCATAGGACGTCAGTTTCTTCTCTGGGATGAAATACCATGCGGCAAGATCAATTTCTTTCTGCGGCATCAGGATTGCCGCACCGAGGACATTTGCTTGCCATTCATTCCAGTCCTCATGTGTTTTGAGATCGCGCAGCGAATAGGCTGTTCGTGCGGAATACTGCCGGTTGCAGCATTGCTTGACTTCATCGGATTCCATCTGATAGAGAATCTGATGAGCGCATTCGTGGGCAAGGGTGAAGCGCCGCTTCCCGCAGAGCTTCTTTATCTGCCCTTGACGGATGAAACTCTCGTCGAGCAACACTTGATTGCATTTAAGCGGAAGTGTTCGCCTGACGCCCTTTTCCTCAACGATGTACTCTGTATCTGTATAAGCGGTCAATCCGCAAATACTTCCATCGGAGGACAGACGGGCGAAAGACACTTTCAAGCCGAGATAGTCTCTTGCGAACTGATCAATCGGCGTCGCACGAGCCATACGGACTTCCTCGGACTCCGTGCCGAAGAAGAACTTGTTGAAGTCTTCTGTGACGGCTGCTGCAATTTCTTCGATTTGCTTCTGGGATAAGATCACTGGGCATTCTCCTTTGCTTCGACAAACCACTTGTCTCCTTCATGAAAAAGGAACGACTCCTTTCCTTTAATCATGACTGTGTAACGGATGCCGCCACCACCGACTTTCTTAGATGTGGCGCGGCATTTGTAAAGAATCTGGTCGATCTGAAAGACCAAACCATTGTCCCACCGGATGAGACGTGGATGAATAGCTCCTTCCTTGTCCACATCCAGATTGACGGACACATACGCTTTTCTGCATTGTGCATTCATGTTTTGCACCCTCACTCCTTGTTGTTGGGCTGTCTCGTCGAAACAGCTTGTATTTGTAACTTTTCTGTGCATATTCTCGCGAACCTCTTGACTTGATGAGTAATCCGCGATATACTATGGGTAATTGAATTACGCATATCTATTATACATACTTCAACTACCCATGTCAATAGAAATGGGAAATTCAGTTTCGCAAACTTTTTGTGAATGAGTGGTGAACGAGACATGACGTTTGCTGAGAAGTTCAAGGAAGAACGAGTAAAGAAGGAACTAACCCAGCAGCAAGTCGCAGACAGCTTGGGGATTACACGCAAAATGATCACGTTGTATGAAAAAGGGACTTCCTTGCCCCGCACACGGGAAGCATATAAGAAGATTGCTGATTTCTTCGGCGTTGATGTCAATTATCTTCTGACGGAAGATGAAGACTTCGTTGTTCAGGCATCAGAGAAATATGGTGCGCGTGGAAAGAAACAGGCTCAGGACTTGGTGGATGGTATCTCCGGTTTGTTTGCTGGTGGAACACTTTCTGAGCAGGACAAAGATGCCGTCATGAAAGCGTTGCAGGACATCTACTGGGATTCCAAAGCCCGAAACGTCGAAAAATACACGCCAAAGAAATACAAACTGCATCTCGATGAGGATTGAGGGCGGATTATTGGACTGCTGATGTTATATAATTACGGAATAACCATCGGTATAGCGGGGGTGATGAAAATTGCTTCTACGACCTGAACTCATTCACCGCAAAGCCACGGACATTGTACGAGGCTGCGGAACACGGGACACCGTGCGTATTGCAAAAGAGTTGGGTATCTACGTTCATTTCGTTGATGGACTGAACGAACTTCTTGGAATGTACACCTACCGGCATAAGGAGAGGCACATTCTTTTGAACTCCAATATGGAGTACATTGTAAAGCTCATGGTCTGCGGACATGAGATTGGTCACGACTGCCTGCACCGGGAGCAAGCCAAAGGAGCAAGCGGATTGCAGGAGTTTACACTGTTCGATATGCGTAACGAGATGGAATATGAAGCCAATGCGTTCAGCGCCCATTTGCGGATCGACGATGATGAACTGATGGAGCTGATGAAGCAAGGCTATGATGTGGTACAGCTTTCCTCCATCATGGAGACGAATGTGAACCTGATGCTGATTAAGCTCAACGAGCTGAATCGCATGGGATGGCAACTTAACTTGCCGTATGTACCGCGTTCAGATTTCCTCAAAAACGTCAAGCCGGAAGGTTGACAGCAGAGGATTTAAGGGATTTCCTGTCTGATATATTCATTATATGGGATGCCCGATGTCGAAACCTACACAATCCTGCAATGGGTTTGAATTACCATGCGCGGATGCAGTTTGAGCCGTGAAAGGACAACACAAGATGGACAACAACGAATATAAAGAGGCTCTTCTTTGTGCGGCTGAAACCCTCAATGAACGCATGGGTACGGAGTTCAGCGAAGACAACCTTATGCTGCGCTGCTTTCAGGCGGAAAACCAGCAGGAAGCCTTTGAGGGGTTCTGCAAGCAGTATTTCCCGAATCGCCTGACAGACCGATATAAAGAGGACGGCTACTTCGACTTTCATGCTTCTGCTTTTGTTAGTGAAGGAGAAAGTGGCGTGGATGGCGTTCTCTTACGCACGGATATTGAACGAACTCCGGCAACGCTCTATCACATTCTTCTGCATGAGTTGGCGCATATCTTCTGTACCCGCAATGAGCTTGGCGGAGACAGCTTCTACAAACGCTACTGCATGGATGACACATTGAGCAGTGAAGAAGACGGCGCAATCAATGCCGGTTATGCAATCTGGCGCGAACTGATTGCGGAACTCATAGCTTTCGAGATGGATGATAACTGCCTTGTTCTTGCTCTTGAAGACAAGGAGGACATCCTACGCTGCTACATAGAAGAACTTGAAGACGGTAATCGGAAAATGGCTGTCAGCATGATTCTCTGTGAAGCCCTGACAAGTCGTGAGGGTGAAACGTCTTCGACATGGAGTGCAGCCCAAAAGAAGATTGCAAAATACAAGCCCTTTGACAATCCGCTGTTTATGGACTTGCTTGAGCTTGTGTTTCGGAAGCTCAGAAAGAACTTCGTGGAAATTGATCGAGACTTCATCCTTGAGCTTGGCTCTCTCTACTTGTTCCTCGTCACAGAATTGGATGTCAAAAAACTGCAAAAAAGGCTTTCGGAAAAACACTAACCACGACAGACAGAGAAAGGACGTGCATTATGAAGTACAAACTGTTCCGTTCCCCCGGTGATCTGGACAAGTCAGTCCTCAAGCATGAGTTGGTTGCCGTGGAGATTGGCAGCAGCATTGATGAAGTTACAGACGCGCTCATCCGCGCAGTCCGGGATGATCTTGCAGAAATGCCGGAATATGCGCACTGTGAAAC
>ENA-OUQG01001074-OUQG01001074.1-human-gut-metagenome-genome-assembly--contig:-NODE-1074-length-15526-cov-3.665051_pt1 | contig 15526 bp, 5 predicted proteins | sample MGYA00237943_ERZ548823 | MGnify/ENA primary metagenome ERZ548823 (study PRJEB26490, sample SAMN05194731) | human gut metagenome | biome: terrestrial biome; feature: human-associated habitat; material... | reverse complement strand
TTCGGCGCAAGCTATCTGGCTCGCATCGTAGGTCAGAAGAAGGCTCGCGAGATTTGGTACCTTTGCCGTCTGTACACGGCAGCAGAGGCTCTGGATATGGGCCTGGTAAACAAGGTTGTTCCTTTCGACGAGCTGGAAGCCGAGTGCGTTTCCTGGGCTAAGGAAATGCTCCAGCTTTCGCCTACGGCCCTGCGTTTCCTGAAGGCATCGTTCAACGCTGCCACCGACGGCTATGCCGGCTTGCAACAGCTTGCAGGCGACGCCACGCTTCTGTACTACACGTCTGACGAAGCGAAGGAAGGCCGCGACGCCTTCAAGGAAAAGCGCAAGCCCGATTTTGACAAGTTCCCGAAATTCCCCTGATCTGAAATTCCCTGATAAAGGATGTGACGGCAATGATTGCCCAATTGGCGGAAATGGCCTATCGCAAGGCCGGTCAGATGTTTTTCTGCGTGCAGAAGGATGCGCGCTCGGTAACGTTTAGCTATCGTCGCGCCCGCTTTGCTGCGGCGGCTCTGGCTCAACAGCTTGCCAAGCATGGCTATGGTCGCGGCACCACGCTTGCGTGCAATCTGTACAACGGCGCCGAGATCGTGATTCTTTCCTTGGCGGCGGCGTACGGCGGCTTCACGTTGGCGCTGCTGAATCCGCGTCTTTCCTACGAAGAGCGCAAGCTGCGCATCGTGGAGCTGGAAAACGCCACGGGCGAAGCCGGCATCGACGTATTGGAGCAGTCTGCGGTTGAGCGCCTGATGATCGACGCGACGGGCTACGGTCTTGCCGATTTCGCCGCTTTGCCGGAAGGCTCTGTACCGCATGCCACGCAGTTCGAGGCGTTCGCCCGCGAATGCGAGCAGGCATGGGATGGCCAAGAGGCGGGCATTGTCATGTTCACATCGGGTTCTTCGGGAACCCCGAAAGCCACGCTTTTGCCGTGGGATTGCATCACCGGTGCCGCCACCGCAGCAAATCGCGTTTTGGCGTTGGAAAGCCGTGGTGTGTGGCAGATGGTGCTGCCCATGTGCCACATTGGCGGCTTCCAGATAATGGTGCGTTCGCTTCTGAGCGGTGGCTCGTTTATCGTGTACGAGCGCTACAACCCCGTGCGCGTGCTGAATGACGTGCTGAGTTTCCGCGTTACGCATATTTCTGTAGTGGATAAAATCCTGGCCGATTTGCTGGAAAACGATCGCGACAGGGTTATCGGGCAGTATGCATGCATCCTTTTGGGCGGTGCGGCGCTGAACGAAAAGACGCTGCGCATGGCTTTGCGCGCAAAGGCAAACTTGTACTCCAGCTACGGCATGACGGAAACTTCCAGCTTCATTGCCGCGGCTCCGGTAACCCGCGGTTTCGATGGCGGGCTGGAACTTCTGCCTGGCTATGATGCTCGCGTCGTAAGCCCCGATGCTGACGGCATTGGCCAGCTGCACGTTGCGGGCCCCGGCATCTTCGAGGGTTACCTGAATGCCCGCAAGGCTATGAGCGCCGATGGCTATTTCGTTACCGGCGACAGGGCCTCTATCGACCGTAACGGTCTTTTGCGTGTGTACGCGCGCACCGAAGATCTCATTATTTCGGGCGGCGAAAACATCTACCCGGCTGAAGTTCAAGATGTTCTGCTGGGCATTCCCGGTGTGAAGGACGCCTACGTGTTCGGCACCGCCGACGAAACCTGGGGGTATCGCCCGGTGGCGTTCATCGAGGCCGACTATTCCGCCGAAGCTATTGCCCGCGACCAAGAAGAGTTTGGCATCGACCCTGCTCAGAGCTGTATTCGTCCGGCAACGTGCCCGCAGGAATACGCCCATATGGTGCACGACTACCTGAATGGTTGCATGTCGAAGCTTCATCACCCCAAGCATATTTTGGTGATGAACGAATTCCCGCGCACCATTGCCGGTAAGGTGGACCGCCGTGCGCTGAAGCAGCGCTATGACAAGCGCATCGACATCAAGTCGCTTACCCTGTATCGCGTGAAGCAGCCCTTCTCTCATCCCGTGAAGACGGCTAAAGGCAACGTCGATTTCCGCGAATCGTTCTTCGTGGAAGTGGAAGACTGGGCTGGGCGCACGGGTATTTCCGAGTGCGTTTCGTTTGCCACCAATTGGTATTTGCCCGAAACCATCGGGGAAGATTACGCCGTGGTGCGCGACTCCATTGCCCCTGTGGTGCTGGGTGAGCGCTACCTGCATCCCAGCGAGGTTTCCGCTTCGCTTGCCACGTTCCCCGGTTTGGCGAAATATCCCATGGCGAAAGCCGCGGTGGAGCCTGCCATCTGGGACCTGTACGGCAAGATCATCGGTCAGCCGCTTTCGAAGATGATCGGCGGCTCGAACGCCGAGAAGATTCTGGGCGGTGCCGTGGTGGGCATCGCTCCCGTTGAAGAAGTGCGCGCGGCGGTAGACAGCCTGGTTGCCCAGGGATACACCCGTGTAAAGATGAAGATCGAACCGGAAACCGCGCTCGAATGCGTTGCTGCGGTACGCGCCGATCATCCCGATTTGACACTGATGCTCGACGCCAACCAGTCGTTCGACGAATCGTATCTGAACGTGCTGTACAAGCTCGATGCGTTGAACCCTGCATGCATCGAGGAGCCTTACAACCCGAACTACGTTCCCAACAGCGGCGAGCGCAACCTATTCGTGCGCCTTTCGCTGCTGCAGGATGAACTGAAAACCATGGTGTGCCTGGATGAGTCGGTCGTAACCGCAAGCGACATGGAAGCAGCCATGGGGTTGGACAACCTTCGCTGCTACGCCTTGAAGATTGCGAAGTTCGGCGGCATTCAGCCCACGCTCGACTTCTATCATTGGATGCGCAGTCTTGGCAAAACGGTTTGGATGGGCGGTATGTTCGATACGGGCGTTTCGAAGCGCATGCATGCGGCGTTTGCGACCTTGCCGGGCATGGATTTGCCGCCCGATGTTTCGGATTATTCGGCGTATTTCGCTCACGATACCGCTCTTCCTCCGCTGGATCTCGAGCACGGCGAATTGGTGCTGAACGCGCCCAAGAACCCCGTCGGCCTTGGCTGCATCCTGGACAAGGAGTACCTGAAGTCCATCGCAATCGACGAAGTAACGGTTACCACCGAAGGATAGTGTTTTTTGCCATGCGAAAAAAGCTGCTGGTTGTTGTTGCCGCGCTTGCCCTAGTGCTCTGCATACCCGCCATGGCATTTGCGGCCAATTCGGCGTTCGACAAGGGAACGGCGGAAAGCACGAGTTATGTCGACACCTATACGGGCAATGCTTTCCTTACGGAACGCGATGCGCTGAACCTGACCGTTGGGTGCGACCTGTACTGGGCGGGAGACACGCTGAACGCCCGGGGGCTTGAGGTAGGTGGCGGAACCGGCGGCAGCGCTTTGCTGGCTGGCAGCACGTTGAACGTGGCTTCTTCTACTATTCACGGTAGCTTGCGTGCGGCAGGCCAGACCGTCAACGTTTCTTCGACGACGGTCGGGAACAACATCACCGTTGCTGGGCAGAATGTGTCTATCGCATCCGACGTTTCCGCCTGCGGCGTGTACGCAGCCGGTTCGATTGTGAACGTATCGGGAACCTACGAGGGCGCGGCTTTTGCTGCGGGTACGGTTAACCTTGCCGGATCCTATGCAGGTGATGTTAACGTTTCAGCGGGTACGGTAAACGTTTCGAAGGGCACCACGGTGGGTGGCACGCTTAGGGTGCCGAACAATGCGCAGGTTACCATCGAGGAAGGCGCCAACGTTCCCAACATAAGCTACGTTGACGATGCCTTGGTTTCTACCGTTTCCGAAGGATCGGAACAGAACCCGTTTTCGGTGATTGGGCCGTTGCTGTTTTCGTGCATGGCTCACGTCTTGCTGGTGCTGTTGCTCTTCTTCCTGATTAAGGGTGCGATGGAAGGCGCCGTCAAGCTTACGGAAACGAAGCTTCCGCGCATGTTCGTGTTGGGTTTCACGGAGTTTTTCGTGCTGCCCCTGTTGGGCCTCTTCCTGCTGTTCCCGCTTGTTACGGCTCCTATTTCTGCGTTGATATTCATCTTCATTGCAGTGCTGTGGATGTTTTCCATCCCGTTTGCCGGCTACGTGCTGGGGCGCCGCCTGTTTGAGGGCATGGCGCCTTTGGGCGCGGGCGTGATAGGAACGCTCGTTCTTACCGCTATTTGCTATATCCCGTATCTCTTCTTCGTGGTGCCAACCGTATGTTCCGTTTTCATTGCGGGCTACCTTACGCAAAGTTTCTTGGACAAGCGCGCTTTGCGTGCGGCTCAGGAAGCCGCTTCCGCCTCGGAGCTGTAGGGTTGCACCGATCGAGCGGCGAAGCCGCGCTCTGGCTCGAATTAGGGTTCGGGAGAGTTCGTTTCTTCCCTTTCTTTATCCTCTTTCTGAAATAAATGGACGCTGATCCCAAAAGATTGGTACGTGAGCCAGAATGTGCTCGTGTTCTGGTGTTTTTGTGTTATAAACACATTGGATACGTATTTACGAACGTACCCAATGTGTTGTAAGTCTGCGACAACTAAGTGTGTATGCAACTGAACACCTTGCCTGGTTGGCTTTTCGTCGGTGCACGAGCGGTTTGACCGATGGGGATTGACGGTGCGAAGGGTTGCATGCCATGCAGAGGTTCGTTTACCGATTTGAGAGAGGGGTCCAACGATGAAGCGAATACGACTGTTGCTGGCAATGGCCTTGGCGCTAGCCCTTGTATGTTTGGGCAGCAGCTTCGCTTTTGCAAATGATGAAAATGGGGGGGGTCAAGAGCGAAACGGAACTGCGTCGGTTGATCCTTCTACCATGAACGATTGGGCAACTCTTGTTGGAGTAGACGGATCCAGCGGTCTCGGAACCAACACCTCGAGTATCGGCCGAATATGGACGGATAAAACCGTATCGGCAGATTCTGTAACCACGAGCGACGGGAACGTTGTCAAATGCGATAACTCCGCATTCGTAACGGTGCTTTCTGCCCTTTCTGGTACTTCGAACGTGGCGTCTACGTCGACCACCCCGCTCGACATCGTGTTAGTGCTCGATGCCTCGGGTTCGATGGACGACAACATGAGCGACGGCACGAAGCGCATCGATGCGCTGAAGAGTGCCGCAAATGGCTTTATTGGCGAGATTGCCGATCAGAACAAGGGGATCTCTGACGAATCGAAGCAGCATCAGGTCTCCATCGTGAAATTCGCGGGCAATAAGACAGCTGCAGTAGGCAACGACACGTATCGCAGTGGCGGGTACACCTACAACTACAGCCAGGTTATGAAAACCATGTCTCCCTGCAACAATACGACCCAATCTGTCTTTACGGACACGATCGACTCCATCAACCCGGCAGGCGCCACGGCCGCCGATAACGGCTTGCAGCTTGCCCAGGGTCAGACCTCGAACCGCGAGGAAGCCAAGAAGATCGTTATCTTCTTCACCGATGGTTCGCCAACCGACTATAGCGATTTTGACGATTCGGTTGCCGGTAGCGCGGTATCTGCGGCAAAGGATATGAAGGATGCAGGTGCGACGGTTTATACCGTCGGCATCTTCGATGGCGTGAACCCCTCCGCCGATCCGACCGCCAATAACACCACCAAGGAAAACAAGTTCATGCACGCTGTTTCCAGCAACTACCCCAAAGCTACCTACACTGAGAGCGGCGGATGGTGGAGTAGTTGGAACTGGGACTTCGGCGACCGTCCCGAGGGTTCTAACTACTACAAGTCGGCTTCCAACGCCGATGAGTTGAAGCAGGTATTTGACGGCATTTTCTCTGAGATCAACAAGGGATCGGGCTATCCGACTCAGACCACCGAAGGTGCTGAGCATCAGGGCGGCTATATCACATTCGATGACAAGCTGGGCTCCTATATGCAGGTGGACAATTTCAGCGCCGTTACCTTCAGTGGGAAAACGTTTACCAACCCCCAGAAAACAACCGAAGGCAACGTGGACACCTATACCTTCAATGGTACGGTTGAGCTCAACGGCAAGAGCGTTGACCTGAGCAACCTTGTGATCAAGGTGACGAGGTCCACAAACGTCGCTGAAGGGGATACCATCCAGGCGAAGATCCCTGCAGCGCTTATCCCGTTGTGGAACTTCAACGTCAATCGCGACGATATGACCATGACCGTTTCTGAGCAGAAGCCTATCAACATTGTTTACACCTCGAGCCTCAAGCCCGAGGTTGAAGGCCTGCTCGCAAATCCCGATGAAACCATGGAAGCGTATCTGCAGGCGAATTCCGCAGACGGAAAGGTCGCATTCTACAGCAACGACTGGAACCAGGGTTATCTTGGCAGCACCACGGCAGGGTTCGAGCCTTCAAGCGACAACAGCTTCTACTACTTTACGAAAGACACGCCGATCTATACCGATGAGGCCTGCACTCAGCGCGCTACGCGCATAGATGAGGGAACCACCTATTGGTATCAGCACACGTATTACAAGATGAAGAATGCAGGCTCCCTTTCCGGTGCGGTTGAGGAAGTAACTCAGCCCATCAGCTTCAAGGGCAGCGATGCTGAGTCCCTTGAAGGCTCCATTGGCTATGATGCTGACCACGCCGCGTACTTCAAGGCGGGCTCGTGCGAGGTGACCTTCATCAATAGCCTTTATAAGGCGAAAGACAAAAACGTTACAGAAACGGCGGAAGACGTACTGAATCCGAAATGGGTTCCCACGGGCCAGATTGCTTCCTACCTCGGCAACAATGGCAAGCTTTCCCTTGACCAGCCTGGCACGCTTGCGGTAACGAAGGAGCTCAAGGTTCCCGAAGAATACAGCGCAGACGAATTTGCAAACGAATCGTTCGAGTTCACCGTAGCTGTGCCAAAGGCTGCGAGCAAGACCTTCAAAGCCGTTGTGAAGAACGCCAATGGAGAGCAGCAGGGCGATGCGTTCACCCTGACATTCGATGGCGATGGCAAGGCACAGCACAGCTTGAAGGCCGATGAGACGCTGTACATCTACGGCCTTACCGCTGGCTGGAACTACACGGTCAGCGAAACCGAGCATGCCGGATTCACTCAAAGTGGAACGGATCTTGAAGGCGTCATCGCGGCAGGAGAAACCGCGCGGGCAAAGGTTGTGAATACATATAGAGCACAGGGCACGCTTTCGGGCGAGCAGGCTCTTAAGGGCGAAAAGGTGCTTACCGGTCGCGATTGGAAGAGCACCGATAAATTCACGTTCCTTCTGGATGCACCCAAAGGTTCCGTCAATGTTCCTATGCCTGAAGGGGCCAACAACGGTAGGGCAACCGTTGAGGTGACCCAGCCCGAAGGAACTGCGTCTGGCACTGATAATCCGGTTTCGTTTAACTTTGGCGACATTACGTATACCAAGCCCGGTGTATACACCTATGAGATTCGTGAATCGAAAGAACTCAGCGTAGCGAATCTAGGCGTGAGCACGTCGAAAGCGGTGTATGAGGTTGTTGTGACGGTTACCGACGAAGATCACACAGGTACGCTGACGGTTGCTTCCCAGGTGACCAAGACATATGCCGACGATGGTAAAAAGCTGGAAAGCCCTGAAGCTGCTGATGTTGCGAAGTTTGTAAACGAATACAATACATCCGAGGTGAAATGGACTCCATTTGGCGAAAAGCTGTATACAGACACCACTGGTTCCCGTCCTCTTGAACAGGGCCAGTTCCATGTAATTGCTTGCACAGACGATCCTGATGCTCCGCTCCCAACGCAGCTTGGCGAACAAGCGGTGCAGGCCGAATTAAATGGCAAAACTTGGAAAGGTGCGGTCACCGAAGTAGATGCGGATGGCAGAATCGCATTCCCACAGGCAACGTATACCTTCGACCATCTGGATCCTGCTACGAAGGAAGCGACATTCGAATACAAGATTGTCGAAGTAGTGCAGATTGACGGCGCATGGGTTGCTGTAGGAGACGCACTAGGCAAGGGTTTTGATTCTGCGGGTATCAATTACGACAAAACCATCTGGACAGTAAAGGTGAAGCTCAAGGACGACAACGGTACGCTTGTGCTGGACGCCGAGTACAGCAACGGCTTGCATGCTAGTGGCCCATCGGGAACCCCCATGTTCCGCTTCAGCAATAGCTATAACCCTGCCCCCGCAACGACTGCCATTGAAGGCTCCAAGACTCTGACGGGCCGCGACATGGCGAAAAACGAAACCTTCGGCTTCGAGCTTTCTGCCGCCGATTCGGCCACTCAGGAAGCGGTCAAAGCTGGCACTGTAACGATGCCAGCAGGCGCTACCGTTTCTGACGCAAAGGCCGATGTAGCGGAGGGCTTCAAGTTCGGTGACATGACCTTTGCCAAGCCCGGCGAATACACCTTCAACGTGAATGAGACCACGTGGAATGGTCAGGCTATTCCCGAGGACGGCACGAACGGCTTGCAGTTCGATCGCAGCGTGAAAACGGTAAAGGTGAAGGTGACCGACGACTATAGCGGCACGCTAAAAGCTGAGGTTGTTTATCCGCAAGGCGGGGTAGCGTTTACCAACAACTACCAAACCAGCACTACGTATAACGGCATTCAGGTTGAAAAGACTTTGACCGGCCGCGACATGAAGGCTGGAGAATTCAACTTCGTTATTGAAGGCAAAGACGATGCCTCTAAGGCACTTCTTGCCGACGACGACAAGCAGTTCTCCAACCCGAATAATCGTGCCGAAGGCATTGCCGATGTGATGACGAAGATTGCGGGACACACCTTTACCCAGGCCGATAGCGGCAAGCATTTCGAGTTCACGGTTAAGGAAGTTATTCCTACTGGCGCTGTTCAAGATCAGGCCATGGGCCTTTGGTATGTTGAGGCTACAGGCTTGTACTACGACGGGGCAAATCATGTTGTGACCATTGATGTTGCCGATAACGGCAAAGGTCAGCTTGATGTAACCACCAAGGTCGATGGCAAGGAAACCAACGTGGTCTCCTTCGAAAATAAGTACCGCGCTCAGAACGTTTCGTTCGATACGGCAACTGCTCAGCTGAACAAGATCCTGCAGGGCCGCGACTGGATCGAAAACGATTCCTTCGATTTCACCATCACCGCGCGTGACGGCGCGCCGATGCCTAAGCGCGATGGTAACGAAGTGTCTTCCGCAACGGTGAAGTCGCCCAATTCGAAGGATGGCGATTCGGTATCGTTCGACTTTGGCCAGATTGAGTTTACGTCCGATATGGTGAAGGATGCTCCTGGTCATAAGCGCACCTTTACCTACGAGGTAACTGAAACCTCCGGCAATCTGCCTGGTATTCAGTACAGCGACAATAAGGCCGTTATTGAGGTAACGGTAAGCGACAATGGCCAGGGCAAGCTGGTTGCGTCTGCCACCACGCAGAATGGCACGTTTGTGAACCGCTATTCCTCTGAATTGAACTACACGGCAGCGGGTGGCTTGAACCTTGCAAAGACGCTGACTGGCCGCGATATGACTGAGGGTCAGTTCACCATTAAGATCACGCCCAACGACGAAGCGTCGGCAGGCTTGCTCGGCATGTCGATGGAAGGCCGTGAGGTTTCGATGCCTGCGGCTGGCGATGGAGTGCAGGTTACGAAGTCTGCGTTGACTGGCGATGTAGTGCTAACGCAGCAAGACGCAGGTAAAACCTACAGCTATAAGGTGGCCGAGCAAGGCACGGCGCCTAGTGGCTACACCTACGACACGGCAGAACGCACGGTAACGATTACCGTTGAGGGCAATACCACAAATGGCACGCTGAAGGCAACCACGGTTGTTTCCGGTGGTCCCGATGGCACCAAGACTTATGTGTACAGCAGCGATGCCGTTGGTACGCAGGAAAAGGCAGTTGTACCTTTCAACAACAGCTATGCAGCTTCGGGTGAAGTTGGCATTACTGCTACCAAGAGCCTGACTGGCCGCAGCCTGACTGACGGCGAGTTCGATTTTGCGCTGAAATACTTTAGCGGCATTGAAGATGTGGCTGCGGCAACCAACGACGCCAGTGGCAACGTTTATTTTGGCAGCATCAAATACACCACCGAAGGCCTTGCCAAGCTGGTAACGGATCACCATGCCGTAAAGACGGTGAAGGACGGTAAGCCTGCGTGGAAGATTGATTACGTAGCTTACGAAAAAACCGATGTCTTGCCTCGTGGCGTTTCCGCTCAGACGCAGCCGATTGTGTTCACGGTGATGGTTGTGGATAACGGTGACGGAACACTTGCCGCAACGGCTAATACGGGCAACGGCCTGGTGTTCGAGAACGTGTACTCCACAGGCGGTCCGATTGAGATGGGCCTTTCCGGCATCAAGAACCTGAAGGCCGGCGAGGGCTTGACCCCCGCAAGCATTGAGGGCAAGTTCACCTTCACGGTAACGTCCGATGATGCTGCGGCTCCTATGCCTCAGAGCACTACAGCAACCAACGATGCCAACGGCAACGTTGATTTCGGCAGTATTAAGTTCTCGCTCGACGACCTGAACAAGGCTTTGGGTGCTACCAATACCCGAGCTACGGATACCGACAACTCCGCAGCCTCCAAGGCCGATGATCAGGGCAGCCAGGGCGCAGAGGGCCAGAATGGCGCGGCAGACTCCGGTGCGGCCGGCCAGGCCGACTTCGAGCAGGGTAACGCTGCAGATTCCGTCAATGGTGCCGAGGGCCAGGGCGCTGTGATGGCTGCCGACCACGGCCAGGGTGCGGCTTCCTCCAAGACAGTGGCGAACGATGCCGATGCCGCAGATGACGGATCCGACCAGGCGCAGGGCAACGAGCCTTCTACCAGGGCTGGCGTTTCCCGCTCGCACATCTTCACCTACAAGGTGACGGAGAGCGGATCTGCCGCTGGCGTGACCAACGATGCTAATGCCACCAAGACGGTGAGCTTCAAGGTGACCGACGACGGCAACGGCAAGCTGACGGTGGAGCGCCAGGGCTCTGCCTCCGATCCGGCGTTCGCCTTCACCAACACGTATTCCGTGCAGCCGACTGATTCTAGCGTGACCGACCAAGTCACGGTGACGAAGCGGCTTACGGGACGTGACATGGCCGCTGGTGAGTTTGCGTTCGAGCTGCTCGAAGGCAATGACGTGGTGGCCACGGGCACCAACGGTGCAGACGGCAACGTGGCACTGAGCCCGATCACCTACACCGAGCCCGGCACCCACAGCTACACGCTGCGCGAGGTGGGCGGCGGCACCCATAAGGCCGGCGTCGAGTACGACGGCAGCGTGTTCGCTGTGACCACGACCGTGACCGACAACGGCAACGGCACGCTGTCGGTGGCCCACAAGGTTGACAACGATGCGAATGCGGTCGCCTTCACCAACGCGTACGCACCGGCGGCTACCTCGGTAACGCTGGGCGCTTCGAAGGTGCTCGGCGGCAAGAGCCTCGAGGACGGCGAGTTCAGCTTCGCCCTTGAGGGCGAGGACGGCACGCAGCTTGTTGCCAAGAACGACGCGAATGGCATGGTTGCGTTCCCCGCTATCCAGTACAGCAAGGCCGGCACGTACCAGTACACCCTTTCTGAGGTGAAGGGAACCGAGTCTGGCGTAACCTACGACGAGACGACGTATGCGGTTACCGTAGCCGTCGAGGACGACGGCAAGGGCAGCCTGGTCGCCACCGTTTCCTACGAGGGTAGCAAGGCTCCGGTGTTCAACAACACCTACCAGGAGCCGGAAGGCCCGGCTGCGGCCGACGACCCGGTTTCCTTCGTGAAGGCAGCGGTTTCCGGGGTTGCCAAGACGGGCGACAACCTGCTGGGCATCGCCGTGGCGATTGCTGCGGTGGCGGCTGCCGCTGCGGCAGTGGCAGCGCTTTCCCTCCGCAAGAAGGGTAAGCACGCCAAGAAGTAAGGGGGAATATAGGGACAGGTACCGTTTTCCCACTTAGCCATAGCGCACAAAGATAGAGCCTCGCTTGCGTGACTGATCGCAGGCGAGGCTTCTTTGTTGGGCGGGAAAAGGCGCTGGGCTCATAACCAGGAAGTTGTTTGTTTAGGTCTAATATTCGCTAATGATTTTCCGTCCAAAGTGGACGCCCCTTTGGATACCTAGAAATCCCTTGGCTCCTTATGACCCAGGGGATTTCCTTTTTTTGCGGTGTGCGCTGATGCCGCCCCTCCCGTTTTGCTTCTGCTTGCTGCTTGAAGTTGGTCTTTAGTCCAAAAACGATAGGCTTTAACCCAAAGCTTTGGCACTTATGCCATTTCATGGGATAATGAATAAAGCATTGTTTCGCCTATCAGGCTAGATCATCGCATTAGAGCCTTGTCTGCTAGGCCGTACGAAAGATTGGAATACGCAAAATGAAGCGGATGCAGTTGATACTGGCAATGGTTTTTGCTCTTTTGTGCGTGTGCTTTAGCGGAAGCTTCGCATTTGCGGATAGCGAAAATGTTTCTGCCGCCAATGCAAGCGAAGCATCGTGCGAAACCGATGCAATTGTGGGTACCGTGAAAATCGATGGGCGTCCACTCCATGCTGGCGAGTTCGACTTTGGCGTGAAGTACGCAAATGGCCGCGATGATTTGCTTTCGGCGAAAAATGAAGCCGATGGAACAATTGATTTCGGCAAGTTGAGTTTTACTGTTGCTTCGCTCGATGAATTGGCTCAAAACGGTATTGCCGAGAAAACAACGATAGATGGCGTTCCGGCCTGGATTGTGTACTACCTGGTGCATGAGAAGACCAGCGGATTGAGCGATGTGGGCGTAACGCCGCATACCGCCCCTGTTTCTTTGGTTGTAACGGTTAAAGATGAGGGGAACGGGGCGCTTTCGGCAAGCTTCCAGACGGCGAACGAACTGCGCTTCGATAATACGTATTCCACAGGAGAGCCCGTCACTGTGTTTTTGGCGGGAACGAAGGATTTGCAGGTGGAAGAAGGAGCCTCGCTTGTTGATATCGAGGGAAAGTTTCGATTCGCTATATCGACAAAGGATATAGCAGCACCTATGCCCGAATCGACGGATGCTGGAAACGGGCAATGGGGCCGAATCGAGTTTGGGTTCATAACGTTTTCCCTCCAAGATCTGAATAAAGCCCTGGATGTTGATTCTGATTCTGCGGAAAAATCAGGATGGTCTCGCTCCCATGTGTTCAAGTACAAAGTCACCGAAAGAGGATCGGTGCCGGGTGTGGTGAATGATCCCGAAACGAAAACGGTGAGGTTCAAGGTCACCGATGATGGGAAAGGGAAGCTCACTGTTGTATGCTTGGAATCCCCCTTCACCGCATCCACTGCCTTCACGTTCACCAATAGGTGCGTAGTTGTGCCCGATAACTCAGCTAACGATGAGATGGGTTCGGATGCAGGCGATAAGCCGTTGGACTCTAATGGCGATGCCGACCCTAATGCCGGGCGCGTTGTTTCGCCGAGTGCGGGGAATGTTCTAAGTGGTACTTCGGGTGACGTATCGGTTTCCACGACAGCGAAGACGGGCGATGCTGCGTTGACGTTGGCGGTGGTGCTTGCCGCGGTTGTCGGCCTGACAATGACCATTGCGGGGCTTGCTCGCGGGAGGGGACGCAACCATAAGAAGTAGTACGCGCAAAAGGAACAATGCAGGCAAATGAAGCTGCGGGCAGCGGGCCGCTGGAGTAATCCAGCGGCCTGTTTTGTGCTGTTGGCACATGTGTGAAAACCGCGCTGTGCCATTCGCCTGGAGAAGCTGCCGACCTACCGAAACGTAAAATGTGACGAAAATTTGAAGGCAGAACATTTCAATTGCGTTAAGCGGGGCGCCTCCCTATAATTGATCAAGTCGCATAGAGCGAATGATCGTGCGGGGTGGAGCAGTCTGGTAGCTCGCCGGGCTCATAACCCGGAGGTCGTTGGTTCAAATCCAGCCCCCGCGACCAAGCATTTTCGCAGGCCAGAAGCCTAAAAGCTTCTGGCCTGCTTTTTTGTTCCCGAAATGCATGAGCAGAATTTGAGCAGATTATCCTGCTAGGTGCTGCGAATAAATGCAACAGAATTATGGCAAAGGGCCCAACTTTTGATGTATGTCGACGGCATGTAACTCATCTTCAAAGACGAATCTTTTCTCTATGCAAAGCAATCTCTTTACTAAAGATGCGTTAACGGTTCAAACAGGCCGTTCGTTCACAATTGAGACTAGGTATGCCCAAAACTAGCTGAGTGTGAAATACTAGTTTGATCATGAATAAATGGATGGTAGGAGTTTTCTAATGAGAATCTACGAATCGAAAGCTATTGCTTGTGCTCTGTCACTCGCGATGGCAATGTCGATGACGCTTCCCATTGGTGCCTTCGCTGCTGTTGATGATTCCGATCAGATGCAGCACGAGCAAAAAGCCGTTGACATCGACAACGGCGTCGAAGACGCAGGCAAGGACGCCAGTCAAGATATCGACTCTGGTTTCGTTGGCGATGCTAACGAAGGGGGGCAGCCGGAGGGTCTTTCCGAGGAGGGCAGCGAGCCTGGCGAGCAGCAGCCTGGAGAGAATCTTGGTGGCGAAGAATCCGGCGAGGGCAAAGCAGATAGCATCTATAAGGTGTTCACAAGCGAGGAGCTTGTGTCTGCTCAGGCGGCTATTGCCGCTGCTGAGGGTACGGAAGCTACTATTGTCCTGAAGGCTGACGTAACCGTGTCGGGGGGGGGTCCTCTCTAAGCAGCTTTGGCGTTAACGGAAAGCGCATCACAATCAAGAGCGACGAGGGCAAGCTTCATAAGCTGTCCTTCGATGGCCGTGCCGTCCTGAATGGCGATTGCACGTTTGACAACGTTGATGTCCGAGGCTCCTGGATGTACTGCAACGGCCACGACGCTGAGTTCACAGAAAACGGCCAGATTCATCTAAGCTATACACTTTATGGCGGCGGATACATGACCACGGTCAGCAGCACTCACGTGGTAATTGCCGCATCCGGCTACATCAATCCAAGCAGTAGCAGCGGTCTACACGATGTGATTGGCGGCTCCTACAAGGGCTCCGTCGAGGGCGACACATACCTCGAGATCACTGGTGACATAAAGATGCAGGGCGGCAACCACATCAACCCTGGATGCATGAAGGGCGACGGCAGCAGCGGCGACGGATCGGGCGTTCCTAATGTTTGCGTTGGCGGCAACGCCACGCTTGTCTACGACAATAAGAACGCAGATACCTATCCCGCTATCGAAGGCACTTACGGCTGCGAGATGAGAGGCAACGTTACACTCGATGTCCGCGCTGGTGGGGTATTGGGTATCGTCGGTGCCGAAGAACCGGTAGAGGATTCGGCCATCCGCGGCGACCTGCGCATCATCGCAGGCTCGCAGGCTTACGAGAACACGGACCGCATCCTGCGCCTTGGCGGGAACTGGCCCATTGTCGGCGCAGGCAACAGCTTCGCAACCATGCCCGGCGCCTCAGGTAACTACGTCATCGGCGGCAATATCACCATCGATTCTTACGAGAACGTTTGGGGCTGGGATAAGGGAACCACCCCCGACTCATATGACCTCCCCGAGATTTACGGCGCGATTCGAGGCACGGTCGGCGGTAACATCGCCATCAACGCCCATGGCTCTCATGTACAAAACATCTTTGGCGCGAGCGATTCTAATG